>Ga0208903_1000240_pt1 | contig 52521 bp, 35 predicted proteins | sample AntAceMetag02UKJ_FD_184769 | JGI IMG/M metagenome (GOLD analysis project Ga0208903, IMG submission 184769) | Saline lake microbial communities from Ace Lake, Antarctica - Antarctic Ace Lake Metagenome 02UKJ (SPAdes) (version 2) | ecosystem: Environmental > Aquatic > Non-marine Saline and...
GGTGCGGACCGGGACATAGGTAACACATTGACCGGGGACGTTGGTAACACTTTTTGCGAATATAGTTCGGTTAGGATTCGGCGCAAGCTCTCATCTCGTGACGCTCGGCGTAGGCCGTAGGCCGAAGCCGAGCGTCACGAGATGAGACGTCGATTTGACCCAGTTTTACATTCCCGTAGCGCACCAGCCAGTTGCTGGGGGCGTATTCTTCAATTGCCACTTTCACCCCCACAAATGCCTCTCCAACCCAACAGGTTTTACCACCGATTGAGATAGCTCCGGTTCCGCACACATTCCGCGTTATTTCGCTCGGTAAATAAAGCGGAAGTTTGAGATTCTCACTGAGCCGTTTCGAAGAGGGTTGATACACTTCGCTAGGCACTCTGAATTCAATTGCTTCATGCGGACGCTCGCGATTAAACGTTTTTTTCCAGCGATCAAATCGCTGTTGTTGCGCTCGATGATTCACGCTGCCCGGCTTGCAACATTCGTCTTTCATTGTCCTGTGCATTCGCTCATGACATCCGTTATCCTGTGGGCAGCCCGGTCTTGAAAATTCAACTTCAATCCCAAGACCGATCAGCCAGACACTCAGTTTGCTTAACCCGCCTGGCCCCATCGATCCAAACGGCGTTCCATTATCAACATGGATAATCTCCGGTAACCCATACTGCTTGAACGCTTTACGAAAGGATAGCTTTGTCCATTTTACTGTCGCCTGAGGCAGGCCCTCAACGCGAATCAGATAGCGACTGTTCAAATCGCTGATCGTCAGTGGATCGCAACGACTTCCGTCACCCAGCCTGAACCACCCTTTGAAATCGACAGCCCAAACCTGATTCGGACGTATCGCTTCAGTCACCCCGTCTCTATCCACTTTGAAAACTCCTCCTCGGCAACGCCGCTTTTTTGTCAGCCCATGACGTTTAAGAATCTCTCCAATTGTGCTTCTGGCAGGAGGTTTTTCAACCCCGTGCGTCGTCATCAGTCGCTGATGAATCTTCTTCGGTCCCCAGGTCAGATGCGCACGCTTCTCAGCGAGGATCAGACGCTCTACGGCCTCGGATGTCCGCTGCGGACTGCTCACCGGTTTGCTACTGCGCTCCTCTAAGCCTGCCGATCCATGAAGACGTTCCCGGTTGACCCATTTATATCCTGTTCGGCGTGAAATCTTAAACTCGCTGCAAAGTTGCGTAAATGTAAAATGCTCGCTTTTCGCGAGGGAAATAAATCGTTCTTTTTGGTCCATAGGGTCTTCAGATATCCAGGGCATCCCCCAGTTTAATCTGTTACCTACGTCTCCGGTTTCGGTGTTACCAATGTCGCCGGTTCACACCGGATCTCGATAAACTCGGAATCCCTACCGATTTCGTTGCCATTCCCGGCGCCCCTCATGCCTTTCTCGGACGACAGCCATTCTTTGATATTTGCCTCGAATCCTGCACCGCGTTTTTCATCAGGCACTTGAAGTAATCTGAAATCCGGATCACGAAACTTCCCGTTCTTCTCACTTCCGTATTCCTTCCTTCACCTCTACAAGGAGTTTTCAGCCTTGCTCACGGAGGGACCGCTTTCCTATTCTTCACCGTAACCACTTTTATTTGCCGTGAATACCGAACCCAAGTCAACTACCGCTCCTGAAACGATCACGCTCGACATGATTCGCGAGCACTTGTTTACCGCTGTCATATCGGATGCGCTCGACGCGGCTGGTTTTCGCGATCAAAGCTTGCCGAATCTGCTCCGTCCCATGACAGGGGCAAATCGCCTCGTGGGACGTTGCCGAACGACCTTGTGGGAAGACATCGATCATGAGGATCCGGCTCCTTATGAGTTGGAATTAAAAGCAGTCGATGGTTGTCACCCCGAGGATGTCATTATCGCGGCAGCGGAGGGATCGACCCGTTCCGGGATCTGGGGTGAATTGCTTTCCACAGCCGCTCGGAACCGTGGCTGTGTCGGCGCGATTGTTCACGGTGCGGTTCGGGATATCGAGCAGATGCGGGCGATGGAGTTTCCGGTTTTTGCAAGTGGTGCCTCTCCCTACGACAGTCTCCATCGGCAGCGCGTCACCGCGATTGATATACCGGTGACGATTAGCGGGCTGACTTTCCATCCCGGCGATCTTGTTGTTGCGGATGAAGATGGGCTTGTCGTGGTGCCGGTTGAGGCGGAGCGGGCTGTCATTGGTTCCGCCTGGGAAAAAGTCCACGCAGAGAGTGTGACCCGCGATGCGATTCGTGGAGGGATGACCGCTACGGAAGTTTACCAAAAATACGGCGTCCTGTGAGAGCCGCTGAACCATTTCAAGTCATCGAGATTGATGGGGCTTTCGATGGCCCCAATCTGCTGATTGTTGCGGGAGTGCACGGCGACGAGTACGAAGGGATTGCGGCGGTTCGCGAACTCGCCCGGCTCCTCGAATCACAACGCGAGCATATTCGCGGCTCGGTCACGCTCATTCCTATTGTCAACGAACCGGCCTTTGCGATTCCGGCCCGTTGTGGAGACGATGGCAAAGATCTCGCGCGCACTTGTCCAGGCAAGGAAGACGGGAGTCCGACTGAGCGAATTGCTGACGCGATTTCAAAGCGGATACAAAGAGCTGATTATTTCATCGATTTGCATACGGGCGGTTCCGCGATGCAGGTCTGGCCGCTGATTGGCTACGGGATTGTGTCTCGTCAGGATGTCCTCGCGAGCCAAAGAAGAATGGCGCGGTCATTTGGTATGCCGCTTGTCTGGGGAACGAGCGCAGAGTTTGACGGTAGAACGCTCTCGGTGGCACGGGACGCAGGGGTGCCGGCGATCTATGGAGAATATCTTGGCGGCGGGATGTGTTCGGAAGCGGGGGTGAAAGGTTATACGGAGGGCTGCCTCAATGTGATCGCGGAACTTAATATCCTGACAAGTCGCCCGAAGCCGGATTTATTGAGCGACGAACATTGCGTCGAGGATCTTGCGGAGCAGTCAGGTCACATGCAGGTCTGTCATCCCTGTCCGGTTTCCGGCTATTTCGAATCAGCGGTCGCACTCGGGGCAAAGGTCGATGCGGGTTCGCTACTGGGTCAGGTCTATCCTCTCGGCGGCGGCGATCCTGTCAGGGTCCCTGCCAATGAAGGTGGCCGCGTCATCGTTTTGCGAAGCACTTGTTCGGTGCAGGTCAACGATGCCCTTGCTGTGATTCTTGAAAACCCTCCGGTCGCGGCATTCCGTGATTTCCCCCTTAGCTCATGAGTATCTGGCGTTTCTCAAAAAGGCTCCCTTCAGTGCCATCCGAACATCAGCTCAGCCTCGGCGAAGGCGATACGCCACTGATTCGTTCGCGTGTCATTGGTCCTGATCTCGGTCTCGAGAATCTGTATTTTAAACTCGAGTCAGTCAATCCGACCGGGTCATACAAAGATCGTTTCGCAGCGAGTTCGGTCTCGCATTTGCTCGCAAAAAAACGCTCGCTCTGCCTCGGCACTTCGAGCGGCAATACGGGCGCGGCACTCGCCGCCTATTCCGCAGCGGCGGGTATGCGTTGTGTCCTCGCGATCGTCGAGGGCGCGCCGGAGGCAAAGCTTCAACAGATGCAGGCCTATGGCGCGGAGCTCATTCGTATTCGTGGCTTCGGTGCCGATGCTGAGGTCACCCGGACGGTTGCCAATCAACTTCGTGATCTTGCCGCAAGCATCGAAACCGAATTGCAGATCAGCGCCTTTGCCTTTGCTGCGAATGGCATGGCCGGGGTTCAGAGCATTGCCTGGGAGCTGAACGAACAACTCCGCGACGGAATTGATCACCTTTTTGCTCCCGCCGGTGGTGGCGGTCTCGTTCTCGCGACGGCGAGAGGTTTTGCGGGAAAGCGGACCGCTGTCCATGCGGTGCAACCCGAGGGAAACGACACCATCGCGGGGCCCTTGCGTGAAGGACTCGAACGAGCGCGTGCCTGTGAATGCACGACCAAAGTTAGTGGTCTTCAGGTCGCAAGCGTCATTGATGGCAACCAAGCGGTCAAGGCTTGCCGGGCCTCCGGCGGAACAGGATTTCTCGTAAGCGATGATGAGGCCTTTGATATGCAAGCGAGACTTGCCCGTAGCGAAGGCGTCTTCACTGAGCCTGCCGGTGCGGTCTCTCTCGCCGCGCTCTCAGATGCCGTCGCCGAAGGAAAAATTCATCATCATGAAACGGTCGTCTGCCTCATCACAGGAAGTGGATTCAAAGATACCGTTTCGGTTGAACGCATGACCTCTCGCAGTCACTGCCCGCTGGTCGATGACTTCGCCGATTTTGAATCGCTGGTTCGAGCTTCCGGAGCGTAAAAGACAATCATTGAACCCCACCTTTTAAATGCGCATTGGAATCGTTGCCCTCCTACAGGAATCCAACACCTTTATCTCCGGAAAAACGCGGCTCGAACATTTTGAACGTGAGCTCCTTCTTTCCGGTGAGTCGATCCGTGAGCTCTTCGCCGATCTTGAACACGAAGTGGGTGGCTTTTTTGCGGGCCTCAAAGGCGAACCCGATTTTGAAACGGTGCCGATCTTCGTCGCGCGTGCCCTTCCCTATGGTGTGATCGAGAGCGAGACTTTCGATGAACTGGTGCGACGGCTCCTCGAGTGTGTTTCTCAAGCAGGGCCGCTTCATGGAATTCTCGCGGCGCCTCATGGCGCGACGGTTGCCGAGAATCATCCCGACGCTGACGGTTGGTGGCTCAGCAAACTCCGGGAACAAATCGGGAGGGATATACCGATCATCGCGACTCTCGATCCTCACGGGAATCTCTCTCCGGCAATGGTCGCGGCGACCGACGCACTGGTCGCCTACCGCACCAATCCACACCTCGATCAGAGTGACGCCGGGATCCGCGCCGCCGACCTCATGAAACGGACCTTGCGCGGTGAAATTCGACCGACGCAGGCAGCTTCTTTTCCGCCTCTTCAAATCAATATCCAATCACAGAATACCAGTGAGGACCCCCTGAGGAGTCTCTACGGGGAGATCGCTGAAATCGCCGATCCTGAATCAGCGGTCTCTCATAGTATCATGTTAGGGTTTCCTTATGCTGATGTCATCGAGATGGGGTCCTCTGTGATTGTCGTTACCGACAACGACGTCGATCTCGCGAAGCGGCTTGCCGACAGAAGCGGTGACGCGATGTGGCAGCGCCGCCAGCAGTTCGATCCCGAATTCACGGATATCGTCAGTGCGGTCGAAGCTGCTCGTAGCAACGACGGGACAAGTGTCCTCCTCGATATGGGGGACAATGTCGGAGGCGGATCGCCGGGGGATAGCACGTTTCTCCTGCATGAATTGGAAAGATCTGGAATTCAATCACTGGTCATCATTGACGATGGAGACGCTGTGAAGTTTGCAGAAAGCATCGGGGCGGGCCGGAGCGGAGAGTTTTCGATCGGTGGGAAAAGCGATAAACTTCATGGCGAGCCACTGTTTGTTTCGGCGCAAGTGAGAAGTCTCCATGACGGCCAATTCAGTGAAAGCCGCCCCCGTCATGGAGGTATCGCGCAGTTTGATCAGGGACCCACTGCGATTGTTGAAACCGAACGCGGTCTCACGATAATGCTCACCTCGCAGCGAACGCCTCCTTTCAGCCTCTCTCAGCTGACTTCTTTTGGCCTTTTACCAGGTGACTATCGCGTGATTGTCGCCAAAGGCGTCATTGCCCCGATCGCTGCCTACAGAGAGATCGCCGACCGTTTCATCCACGTGAATACACCCGGCGTGACTTGTGCCGACATGCTTCAATTGGACTTCCAGAATCGTCGAAGTCCCCTCTTTCCTTTTGAAAAGTGGGATCGCTAGATCGGCGGCCGTCCAACGTGAGATCATTCAATCTTGAGATTGAGAAGAAGCGCGTTGAGATACGCCATCGGCGAGGACTTATTCTATTTTGGATCGCCGCTTCTCTTATTGGTGAGATGGCGCGGACGTGAACTAGCAGCTGCCGGGTATTGGGGAGGAGACGAGTGAGGATACCCCTTCTTTCCGAATGACCGTTCCCGGATCGGGTCATCGGGTCTAAAACGATCACGGAATCGGCACACGCCAGATCGGCTGCTTCACCTTTTCGCTGGAAAGGATGACGGATTTTCCATCCTGTGAAAAACAAATCCCCTCACCTTGTGGCTGGAGTGGCAGCGGAATAGGTATTGGCTTTTCGCCTCCGAGAACGTCAGCCCAGGATTGGGATTGTCTTTTTTTGAATACCGAAGCATAGACGTAGTTACGAAGGACAAGGCTTTGCCCATCTTCAGAAATATCCATCCCCGTTAGGTTCTTGATGCTGATTTCACCAACGCGCTTCGCGACCAGTGTTTGTTTGGGGCCCGTCAGCGATTTAGGTAGGGGGAGCTCATAGATCCCCGGAGTGCCTTCAGATTCCGGGGAGATTTTCTCGACTAGAAAGATCTTTCCCGCTTCCGTGTCGACCGCGACAGATTCGCTGTTTCGAGGGCCATCTTCGTAGGTGAATTCAATATTCAGCCAGTCTTCTGATTTTCTTGATTCAACGGATTTGTCGAAAACTGGTTCTCGAAGGATGCAAAGTTGGTAATTTTTTCGTTTCCTCGAATTGTCTCCGACATCGCAGATCATCAGGTAGGCGGTGTCATCAATACGGAAGGTGGCAATGTCTTCCCAATCGCGATTGTCGCTCTTTTTGATTTCGAGATCCCCGACCGTCTTTCCCGTTTTTAAATCGATGAGGTAAGCTCGGTCTTTTCCACCTGAATCGTTGTGGGTCCAGACCGCGGAAGCCCGTTCGTAAGAGCAGTCGATGCCGCTGCTTTCGTCTATTCGATCATCTCGGAGGAAGATGAGAACCTCCTGAGCGGAAGAATGGCAGGGGGTGATCGCGAGGAGAATGGCGATAAACAGTTTTAACATTTCTTAAGGTGTAACATTTATTCGGGAATAGATACTGATGAAACGATAGGATCGATATGCGTTTTTAACGACTCATCGCCTTACTTTTCCGCCGGTGGTGACTGATTCGCTTCGTTCGTCATCGCCCTTATCCGAACGGGGTGGCAGGGATTTCGCAGGGAAATCCAACCGGCAAGTCGAAGCAAATGCGCAAGCAGATACCGAGGAGATTCCGCGTCTACCTTCGCGATTACTCTTTTTAAACCGGTTTCTTTCGCGATAGCTACAATCATTCTGGCTACTTTTAAAGTCGGTTCAGGAAAGCTTGATCTATCTTCTGGGTTTTATTCATCGTTCTGTGTTCTCAGCGGGAGACTGTGCTTTTGGCTTCCCGTAAATCAGTTGCTTCATTTCCTGAAGAAAAATTCATCAGGAGAATCGTCTCATCGAATTAGGAGCGCTCCTGCTTCCGCGATCTTTCTTTTGGAATGGTCGTTTTAGCCAAAAGGCTCCACGAATGGGTGTGAAGTGTTCTTTCTCTCGTGCGAATTTTTATTCCGTGCGTAACCTCTCACCGCAGAGACAATGGCGAAGAAAAAGACAGGATCAGGAACGGAAAAGGTGATTGAGCTCAAAGGAGTTTGGCAAAACAATCTCAAGGGAATCGACCTCGATATCCCGATTGGAAAGCTCACCGTGGTGACAGGCCCGAGTGGATCGGGGAAATCGAGTCTCGCCTTCCAAACGCTCTATGCAGAGGGGCAGCGTCGCTACGTGGAAACCTTCTCGCCCTACACGAGGCAGTTTTTCGATCGGATGGATAAGCCTCAGGTCGATTCGATCAAAGGAATCCCTCCGGCGATTGCGATTGAGCAGCAGAATGCGGTTAAAACGACTCGCTCGACGGTGGGAACGATCACCGAGATCAACGATTACCTGAAGCTGTTATTCCCGAAGCTCGCGCGTGGTTATGACCCTGTCACGGGGGAAGAGATCTCACCGGATACGCCTGAATCGATCTTGAGAAAAGTGAAGGAACGCTTCGGCAAAGACGAAGCGCTCCTCGTTCTCTTTTCGATCGCTGCGCCTTCGGAAACGAAGGTCGCTGACTTTTTCGAGTTTCTGCAGCAGCAAGGCTACCTGCGGGTTTGGCTTTTCGGAAAACCTTACCGCGTCGACTCCCCTGAAGCCTATGAGCGGAAAACGCTACCCGGACGAGTTGATGTGATTCAGGACCGAGTCGCCCCGGCGCGTCGTTCCCGTTTTCTTGAAGCACTGGAACGGGCTCTGGACCTTGGAAAAGGCAATGTCACGGTGGTCGATCCCGAAAGCGGAGAAAGAAGCGGCTTTTCACGGGGGTGGTTGAACCCTGAAACAGGAACTGAACTGAAGGCGCCGACGCCGGGATTGTTCAGTTTTAATCACCCACTCGGCGCTTGTCCGGTCTGCAAAGGATTCGGGAAAGTTATCGGGATCGATATCGATAAAGCACTTCCTGATAAATCACTCTCGATTGCGGAGGGACTCGTGAGAGCGTTTCAGGGGGATGCCCACTATGAGTGTGAGGAGGATCTCGAGCGTTGCGCCCGCAATCGGGGGCTCAGTCTTGTTACGCCTTTTGATGAAATGCCGCCGGAGGATCAGAAGTGGCTCATCGAAGGGGACGGATCGGACCCCGAAGAAGCCTGGCAGCTTGGAACCTGGTATGGTGTGCACGGTTTCTTCGATTGGCTTGAGTCGCGCGCTTACAGAATGCACGTCCGTGTTTTTCTGAGCCGTTACCGCAGCTACACGACTTGCAAAACTTGCAAGGGAACGCGTCTCAAGCCGGAAGCATTGAACTTCAAGATCGCCGGCAAAACCCTTCCTGAACTCTGGCAGCTTTCGATCGATGATGTTGCCGCGTTCTTTAGAACGATCACGGTTCGAAAAGGGGATAGAACTGCGACGATGCTCTTTGAAGAGGTGAGCAATCGTCTCGGCTATCTGCAGGAAGTAGGTCTTGGATATCTAAATCTGGATCGTCCGACACGCACCTTGTCTGGTGGTGAAACGGAACGCGTCAATCTTACGACCTGCCTCGGAGCGAGCCTGACCAACACACTTTTTGTCCTCGATGAACCCACCGTCGGATTGCATCCGCGTGATGTTGGAAAGCTAATCAGCGTGATGCAACGCCTTCGTGATCTCGGAAATACCCTCGTCGTCGTGGAGCACGAGGAAGCGGTGATTCGTGCGGCTGATCACCTGGTCGACATCGGCCCGGGTCGTGGTGAGAACGGAGGCGAACTGGTTTTCGAAGGGGCTGGACTCGCCACGGTCGCGGCCGCTAAAAAACAGCTCGCGGCGCATCCCCGGGCGCTCACGCTTGAGTATCTGTCCGGGAAAAAGGGAATTCCGGTCCCTGAAAAGCGTCGGAAGCCGAAGCGGTGGCTAAAGATCAAGCGAGCCACGCAAAACAATCTCAAGAAGCTCGATGCTGAGATTCCGCTCGGCGTTTTCTGCTGCGTCACCGGCGTTTCCGGATCCGGGAAGTCAACTTTGATTCACTCGGTCCTCTATGGGAATCTTCAGGATGCTTTAGGTCTCGCGGGTTCCAATATGGAAGTGGGGCAGTGCAAGAGTATCAGCGGTGCTTCCAAAGTGCGCGAAGTCGTGATGGTCGATCAGGCTCAGCTTGCGAGGACCCCGCGTTCGACTCCTGCGGTTTACACCGGCATTTTTGAATCGATTCGAAAGCTTTTCGCGGAGTCGCCCGATGGAAAGTCACGGGGCATCACTCCGGGCTACCTTTCATTCAACAGCGGTGCAGGACGTTGTGGTCGTTGCATGGGAAATGGCTACGAGAAAGTGGAGATGCAATTTCTTAGCGATCTCTATGTGACCTGCCCCGAGTGCGAAGGGAAACGCTACACGCCGGAGGCACTTGAGATTCAGTTCGAAGGCAAGTCGGTTCAGGAAGTGCTTTCGATGACAGTGAGTGAAGCGATCGAATTTTACTTTTCCGTGGAAGACCGAAAGGCTGCCAAAGTGGTCACGGGACTTCAATTGCTTGCCGAAGTGGGGCTGGGCTACCTTCGCCTCGGGCAACCTCTCAACACGCTTTCCGGTGGTGAAAGCCAGCGACTCAAGCTCGTGGGGCACTTGCTCGCAAAACCGAAACGGGCTCCGAAGGACGACAAGACGACCTTGCTGATTTTTGATGAGCCGACGACGGGGCTTCATTTTGACGATACCGGAATGCTTCTGAAGATGTTCGAACGTCTCATTGACGCCGGCGATTCAGTTATCGTCATTGAGCACAGCCTCGATGTAATCAAATGCGCTGACTACGTCATCGATCTCGGCCCCGAGGCCGGAGTCGACGGCGGTGAGGTTGTATTTGCGGGAACGCCGGAGGATCTTCTCAATGTTTCACGATCGCATACAGGAAGCTACCTGAAGCAGCTCCTCACGCCAAAACTTTCCGTGGTGCGAAACCAACTCAAGGTTGCCGAGGAAGCGGATCCGGTTCTCTATGAAGTGAAGCGAGCCGACAATGCCATTGAGCTTTTTGGAGCGAGAGAGAACAATCTCAAAAACATTAATGTTACGATTCCACGTGAGAAATTTGTCGTCGTGACCGGGCTGAGTGGTTCCGGAAAATCGACCCTCGCGTTTGATATTCTGTTTGCGGAGGGCCAGCGCCGTTTTCTGGATAGCATGTCCACCTATGCGCGGCAGTTTGTTGAGCAGATGGAGCGCCCCGATCTCGATTCTATTACGGGGCTTCCGCCGACGGTGGCGATCGAGCAGCGGATATCACGAGGTGGCGGAAAGTCGACCGTCTCAACGGTGACGGAGGTTTGGCATTTCCTTCGTCTTCTCTACGCAAAGGTCGGCCTGCAATTTTCGCCCGACACCGGCAACGCGGTCGAGGCTCAGAGTGTCTCCGCGATTGTGAGTAAAATTCGTGTCGAGGCCGCGAAAGGGAAACGACTTGTCCGTGTCATGGCGCCCCTCGTGAAAGCCCGAAAAGGTTTTCACACGGAGATCGCGGAATGGGCGGGAAGACAGGGTTTTAAGACCTTGTTAGTTGATGGCCAAATCGTCGAGGTCGCTGACTTTCAACGCCTCGAGCGATTCAAAGAACACACCATTGATGTCATCATTGGTGAAATTAAAAAAAACGCCCCCCCGGAGGAGACACTTGAGATCGTGGAGCGCGCTCTGAAAATCGGCAAGCGCACGTTGAGGTTCTTTGATTCGACAAATCACATTCGGGTGATGAATACGGAGCGCTGTGATCCTGAGACGGGGCGTTCTTTTGAGGAGCTTGATCCGCGCCTTTTCTCCTACAATTCGCCTCACGGTTGGTGTCCTTGCTGTCGTGGATACGGCACCGTTGAGAAGCGTCCGTCGACTTCGGATGAACGGGATGCGGAATCACAACTCGACGCCGAACTGCGCGAAGAATATCGGCGGTCCCGTTCGCGGAATCCGGCTGAGCTCGAGCCCTGTCCCGAATGCGAAGGTGCCCGCCTCAACGAAGTCGCCCGATTTGTTCGGATCGGGGGGTACTCGATTAATGAAATTGCCGCGCTTTCGGTCTCGGAGGCGAAAAAGGCGGTCGCATTGTTCGAGTTTGACAAGCGGGGTAGCCTGATCGCCCGGGATATTATTCCCGAGATTTCACAGCGGCTGCATTTCATGGAGGAAGTGGGATTGGGCTATCTTCAGCTGGATCGATCGGCGACGACGCTGAGCGGCGGTGAGAGCCAGCGTATTCGGCTTTCTGCTCAACTCGGATCGAACTTGCGGGGGGTGCTCTATGTTTTGGATGAGCCCACAATCGGGCTGCACCCGCGCGACAATGACAACTTGCTCGATACCCTCGTCGAACTGAAAACGAAGGGCAACTCTCTCGTCGTCGTGGAGCACGATGAAGAAACGATCCGTCGGGCCGATCACCTCATCGATCTTGGCCCGGGAGCGGGTCAGTATGGCGGCGAGGTCGTTTGGGAGGGCGATCCGAAAGAGCTCTTCAGCTCAAAGGCTGGCGCTGGGAGCTCGCCGACGCGTGATGCTTTCGCAAATCCGATGAGTCATCCCATGAGCGGCAAACGAAGAAAGCTTCCGGCAAAGAGTAGCAAGGATGGATGGCTTCGCGTCAAGGGGGCGACGGCGAACAATCTCAAGAATGTTGATATACGTATTCCAATCGGGCGGCTCACCGTCCTTTCCGGTATCTCGGGATCGGGAAAGTCGAGTTTTATGCGGGGTGTTTTAAAACCCGCGGTCGATTCGATTTTAAAAAAGCCAACTAAGGGCGCTAAAAAACAAGTCTTCACGAAGACGTGGAAGAGCATCGAAGGCGTCGAGCAACTCGAAGCAATTTACGAGGTCGATCAGTCTCCGATTGGAAAAACGTCGCGGTCGACTCCGGCCACCTATGTGAAAGTGTTCGACGAGATCCGAAAGTCATTCGCTCAGCTCCCTGACTCGCGGGCGAGGGGTTATACCGCTTCCCGTTTTTCCTTTAACACTGAGGGAGGGCGCTGTGAGGTCTGCAAAGGAAACGGTCTCATCAAACTGGAGATGAACTTCCTTCCGACTTCCTATGTCGAGTGTGAGGAATGCAATGGGAGACGCTATAATTCGCCGACGCTTGAGGTCGAATACAACGGCAAGTCGATAGGCGATGTGATGGATCTTTCGATTGAAGAAGCTTCGGAGTTTTTCTCGGGGCATCCCAAAATTTCGAGGACTCTCGGCTTGATGAATGAGACGGGGCTTGGCTATTTGAGGCTTGGGCAAGCGAGCCCGAGTCTTTCCGGCGGGGAGGCTCAGAGAATTAAATTGGTCACGGAGCTGACCCGTGGAATCGGGCGGGCGAACAATGCAAGGTTGCGCCAAAATCGTCAGCCGAAGTCGAATCTTTATCTCATCGAAGAGCCCAGCATTGGCCTTCATCACGCTGACGTGAAACGGCTTCTCGAAGTGATGCACCGACTCGTTGACGACGGCCACACGGTGGTCGTGATCGAGCACAGCCTCGAAATCATGGCCGAGGCAGACTACCTCATCGACATCGGCCCCGAAGCTGGCGCTGAAGGGGGCGAGGTCGTCGCAGCAGGAACACCGGAGGAAGTGATCAAGGTTTCAGAGAGCCGCACCGCTCCCTTTCTTGCGAGGGAGCTCAAGTAGTCGATTTCAGGAGGCAGAGGGCTTCCTCGAAAATGGCTCGCGTGGCACTTCATTGTTGAAGTTAGCCTTCGAATACGGCTCATTTTCGGGCTCAACCATTTCCCGTAAATTCAAGCCGGGCATAAAAAAAACCCCACGCCTTCCGGCGTGAGGCTTTAATTTTTCAAGTCAGCAAAACTGATTACTCAGCGGGTGCTGGCTCGGCCTTTTTGGGGGCCTTGTCAGCAGCGGCTTTGGCAGCGGCAGCTTTAGCAGCGGCAGCTTAAGCAGCAGCAGCTTTGTCAGCAGCAGCTTTGTCAGCGGCAGCAGAGTCAGGCTTCTTGGTTTCTTTGGCAACAGGCTCGGCAGTTTTCTCCTTGGGGGCAGCTGCTTTCTCAGCGTCTCCACAACCAGCGAGAGCAGTAACAGTAACGACGAGGGCAAGAGCCATCAGTTTTTCGATTGATTTTGTAATTTTCATAGTGGTTCAGATCTAATTCGCCTATGAAGGCGCCACGTCTCACTACACCGCGATCGCGGAAAATTCAATGCTTCATAGTGAGAGTGAAGTTTCCGTTACCGCTCCCCCATAGCTTGTGCTAGTTTCGGCGAAGACGTCTAACAACGCAAACATGAGTCAAAATCTCTTCGAAAAGGTCTGGAAAGCACACGCCGTGAAACAATTGTCCAATGGGCAAACACAGCTACTTATTGGCACTCATCTCATTCACGAAGTGACGAGCCCGCAGGCATTCGGCATGCTTCGTGATCTTGGCCTCAAGGTGAGATATCCCAACCGGACCTTTGCGACGGTGGATCACATCGTTCCGACCAAGAACCAGATTGAACCGTTCGAGGATGGGCTCGCTCAGGATATGATTCAGTCTCTGCGAGACAATTGCGTGGAGTTCGGAGTGAAGTTTTTCGACATCGGGAGCGGGACTCAGGGAATTGTGCACGTGGTAGGGCCGGAGCAGGGGATCACCCAGCCGGGCACGACGATTGCCTGCGGTGACTCTCACACGGCCACCCACGGCGCTTTTGGTGCGATTGCTTTTGGGATTGGCACGACTCAGATCCGCGACGTTCTCGCGACGCAGACGATGGCATTGAGCAAGCTCAAGGTGCGTCGCATCAATGTCGATGGCGATCTTCCTCCCGGCGTTTACGCGAAAGATGTGGTGCTGCACATTATCAAGCTTCTCGGTGCCAAAGGCGGAATCGGATATGCCTACGAATACGGTGGTCGCCTCTTTGACAATTTCTCGATGGAAGAGCGCATGACGGTCTGCAACATGTCGATCGAAGGCGGTGCGCGTTGTGGTTATGTGAACCCCGATGAGAAGACCTTTGAGTATCTCAAGGGTCGGCCATATTCACCAAGCGGTGAGGCCTGGGAAAAAGCGGTTGCTGATTGGGCGGCTCTTGCTTCCGATCCCGGATGTGATTACGACGATGTGATTGATATTAACGCAGCGGATGTGGCTCCTTCTGTGACCTGGGGGATTTCTCCTGATCACGGGGTCTTCATCACAGACAATATCCCAAGTCCTGACGATGCCGTTGACGATGTCGAGCGCAAGAGTATCGAGGAAGCACTCGAATACATGAAGCTCGAAGGGGGCTCGCCGATTGCGGGAACGCCGGTTGATGTTTGCTTCATCGGGAGTTGCACGAATGGTCGGCTTTCTGATTTCCGCGAGACTGCGAGATTCCTCAAGGGCCGGAAAGTCGCGGCAGGCGTCACCGCAATTGCCGTTCCCGGTTCGGAAATCGTCGATCACCTCTGCAAGGAGGAGGGAATCGACAAGATTTTCTCTGATGCGGGATTTGAGTGGCGGAAGGCAGGCTGCTCGATGTGCCTCGCCATGAACCCTGATAAGCTCATTGGAGACCAACTCTGTGCGAGTTCGAGTAACCGGAACTTTAAGGGCCGTCAGGGCAGTCCAGCTGGACGAACCATTTTGATGTCCCCCGTCATGGTCGCTGCCGCGGCGATTACGGGAGTGGTGAGCGACGCGCGCGAAGTATTTGATGTAACGGGATCGGCTGCGGCCTGACTCCGCTGACCGCAGTATCAATGTGGAAAAAGAAGTGCCAGAGGACTGCGGCAATGCTGGACAAGCTACCGTTGCTGCCTTCCGGCCCTGGCGGAGTTTACCTGCCACCATTCTGCAGCCTCTGACGCAACGAATATACACAGCACCGGAAAAAAGCGAGCCATGAAAACAAACTCGCGATCCCGGGCGTAACACTCTTTAAACATTCACGAACATGACGACGGCTTTCACTTCCACGACGCTTCCTGACAAGAGCGGGCATTTCGGCACCTTTGGGGGGCGTTTTGTTCCTGAGACGCTGGTTGCGGCTCTCGATGAGTTGACCGCAGAATACGAGCGCGCCAAGGCGGATCCCGAATTTCAGGCGGAGCTGGATTACCTCCTCTCTGAATTTTGCGGCCGTGAGACACCGCTTTACCATGCGGAACGCTGGACTGAAAACCTCGGTGGAGCGAAAATTTATCTCAAGCGTGAGGATCTGCTCCACACCGGGGCTCATAAGATCAACAACGCGCTCGGTCAGGTCATGCTGGCGAAGCGTCTCGGGAAAAAGAGGATTATCGCCGAGACCGGGGCGGGTCAACACGGTGTCGCAACCGCGACGGTGGCGGCCCGGTTTGGACTGGAGTGCGTTGTCTACATGGGTGCGATCGACATGGAGCGCCAGCGCCTCAATGTGGTGCGGATGAAACTGCTCGGCGCTGAAGTTCGCAGCGTTGAAGCGGGGCAGAAAACCCTGAAAGAAGCCGTCAACGAAGCGCTCCGTGACTGGGTCACGAATGTGGACTCCACCCACTACATTCTGGGGAGTGCCCTCGGGCCTCATCCCTATCCTATGATGGTTCGGGATTTCCATCGCGTCATCGGAGTGGAAGCGCGAAAGCAGATTTTGATTCACGAGGAGCGGCTTCCCGATCTTCTTGTCGCCTGTGTCGGCGGGGGCAGTAACGCGATCGGATTGTTTCATCCGTTTCTCGAGGACGAGGACGTCAAGATGGTGGGGGTGGAGGCAGGTGGGCGCGGGATACGTAACGGCGAACATGCCGCGCGATTTCAAGGAGGAAAGCTAGGCGTGCTCCAGGGAACGAAGACCTGGTTGCTAGCCGACGACGATGGTCAGATTGAATTGACTCACTCCGTTTCCGCAGGGCTTGATTATGCCGCGGTGGGACCGGAGCATGCCTTTCTGCAGGACTCGGGTCGTGTTCAATACGACTACGCGACTGATGACGAAGCGCTCGATGCTTTCAAAGATCTTGCCGAGACAGAGGGAATCATTCCCGCGCTCGAAACTTCCCATGCGCTCGCCTACGTGAAGAAAGTCGCGCCGAAAATGTCTAAAGATCAGATCATCATCGTGAATCTGTCAGGACGTGGCGATAAAGACGTCGAGCAGGCGTCTAAGTATCTACTGCCTGAGGAATAATCGGGCTCGAATTCGGCGGAATGAATTTCAACATACGCGTGAGGATTGGGTTCGCTAATGCGGTGGGGGCGTTTCGGTAAACGAGTCTTCCTTCCGCTGCGACGCACGCAAAACGATGATTGAGGCGAGGTCTTCCTTGGCAATGCTTAAGGTTGCACTTCATTGTTGAGATCAGCGATCTACGAATCGGAATTACTTCTTTACCGAGGACCGCGCCATTAAGCTGATGGGCATGATGAAAGTCATTCCGCTACCCAAAAAAAGGGAGACCCTTTCGGATCTCCCTTTTTCAAAGATTGCTCTGGAGTCCAGGCAAACGAATCGACTCAGTCGAGGAGCTCGGGCCACTTCGTGTGGAAGAACTCGCCGGCGGGCTTGTCGGTGCGCTCGTAGGTGTGAGCACCGAAGAAGTCACGCTGGGCCTGAAGCAGGTTCGCGGGCAGCACCGGTGAGCGGTAGCTGTCGTAGTAGCTGAGCGAAGCACTGAAGGCAGGCATCGGCACGCCGTTCATGACACCGAGGGAGACGATCTCGCGCCAGGACTGCTGGTGTTGGTTGAGGATCTTCGTGAAGAAACCGTCGAGCATCAGGTTGGTGAGATCAGGATTGCGCTGGTAAGCGTCCGTGATGTCGTTGAGGAAGCGGGCACGAATGATACATCCGCCACGCCAGATCTGAGCGGTCGAGCCGAGGTTAACACCCCACTCGTGCACTTCGCTGACCGTCTTGATGAGGTCGAGTCCCTGCGCGTAGGAAATGATCTTGGAAGCATAGAGAGCGTCGTGCACCTTCTGGACGAGTTCTTCCTTGTCCATTGCGATCGCCGCTTCAGGTCCGTCGAGGATCGGAGCTGCTGCGAGGCGCTCGTCTTTCTTCGAACTGAGGATACGAGCTTCAACCGCTGCGTTGATCGTGGAGATCACGACGGCATTGGCGGCACTGTTCATCACGGTCCAACGACCGGTTCCTTTTTGACCCGCCTTGTCGACGATGAGGTCGATGAGGTGCTGCTCCGTTTCAGGATCTTTCTCCTCAAAAATCTTACTCGTGATCTCGATGAGGAATGACTCGAGAGGTCCTTGATTCCACTTCGTGAAAATCTCGGCCATCTCGTCGTTCGTGATTCCGGCACGCTTGAAGATCTCGTAGGCTTCGCAGATGAGCTGCATGTCGCCGTATTCGATTCCGTTGTGTACCATTTTCACGAAGTGACCGGCTCCGCCGACACCGATGTGATTGACACAGGGAACGCCGTCGACCTTCGCGGAAATCGCCTCGAAGATCGGTTTAATGATCTCCCAAGAGGTCTCAGGACCGCCCGGCATGATCGCAGGGCCTTTGCGGGCACCTTCTTCGCCACCGGAAACACCGGAACCAATGAAAAGGAGTCCTTTCTCTGCGAGTTCCTTCGAACGGCGCTCGGTGTGGATGAAATAAGTGTTACCTCCGTCGATGATGAGATCGCCTTCGTCGAGGAGAGGAACAAGATCTGCGATGACGTAGTCAACCGCGTCTCTATCGTTCGGGTCACCACCAGCCTTGGACTGGACGAGCATCATGACCTTGCGGGGACGCTCAAGACTGTCGACAAAATCCTCGAGCGTTTCTGCGCCGTAGAGGTTTTTATCAGGGTTTTCGTCGATGAATTCCTTCATCGTTTCGGTGGTTCGGTTGTAGACGGAACAGCGGAATCCGCGGCTCTCGACGTTCAACACAAGGTTCTGCCCCATCACCGCGAGGCCAATTAATCCAAAATCGCTCTTGCTCATTGTATTGTCTTTATAATGTTGGGTACCAGCCTACTCACGGTACACCAATGGCAAGTGCTCATTTTTCATCATCCCTATCGGAGGAATCGATCGACGCGGTCGAATCGACCCTGAACCGGTCCTCCATTCATGGCGCCGACATCCGTTTTCACGGCGTCGTGCGTGATCTGGAGGACGGAAAGAAGATCTCCGGAATCGACTACAGCTTTTACGGAGACATGGCCCTGCAGGAACTCGATCGTATCGGTAAGGCGCTCGGGGAGAAATACCCCGGTCATCTCGCTCTCGTGCATCATCGCACCGGGTTTGTCCCCGCGGGGGAAGCGTCGATTCTGATTCGTGTGCAAACCGCTCACAGCGCGGAGGGGTTTGAGATCTCGCAGGAGTATCTGCGGCGGATTAAGGAAACGGTGCCGATTTGGAAGGAGCCTGTTTTTGAGGGGGAAGTAGGAAGTAGGAAGTAGGAAGTAGGAAGTAGGAAGTAGGAAGTAGGAAGTAGGAAGTAGGAAGTAGGAAGTAGGAAGTAGGAAGTAGGAAGTAGGAAGTAGGAAGTAGGAAGTAGGAAGTAGGAAGTAGGAAGTAGGAAGTAGGAAAGTAGGAAAGTAGGAAAGTAGGACGGAGAGGGTAGGACGGAGTCTGTCTCTTGGAGCGGCGTTTTCTTCAAACGTGGGGCACAGCCTATTTCCCACTTTTTCGAATCCGCCTAACGACGCATTTTTAGCAAGATGCTGAAAGCATCTACCTTAATAGCTCCGGATTTCAATCCGGGTGAACAGGGTAGGGTTTGGTCGGCGTCCTCGAGGGACGCGCGAAAGAGACCGTTCAGTCCCTCGATCCGGAGTCCCTTCAAGAGGGTCTGATGGATGACCCAACCCTGTTCACTCTTAAATCAATCCTTCCATCTCACTGCTACTCGTCGCAAAGGTTTCATTCTGCAGGCCGAGTTGGTGGAGGCCGCTGAGGAACAAATCCGGAAGGGGGTAATTGTTCTTCTGATCGAAAGCGAGGTGACGTCCGTGCTTGAATTGACCGCCGGCGAAAAGAACGGGCATGTTCTTATTGTCGTGGCTCGAGGCGTTTCCGAGGTTTGATGTGAGAAGGACCATGGTCTCATCGAGGAGGGTCTGGTCGCCGCTCTGCGCTTCGTTAAGTTTGCGAAGGAAGTCGGCCCACTCGTTGATTACGGCCTGCTCGACGATGGCGAGTTGATCGATCTTTTCCTCATCGCGTCCGTGGTGACTGAGGCCATGATACCCTTCGACAACACCTTCGAGGCCATTGACTTTGGCACTTCCGGGAATGTGCAGGGTGATGAACCGGGTTGAATCGGTCTGGAGGGCAAGATAGATGATCTCAAGAAAAGCGCGCTCGATCGAGATGGTGTTGTTCTTGTCGATCTCGCGAAAATTGAGTTTCTCGACTTTCGGCTTCGGCTTGCGCACCCAGGCTTCATTGGCCTGAAGTCGCTTCTCGAGGTCACGAACGCTCGTGAACCAGCCGTCGAGCTTTTCCTGATCTCCTTTCCCGAGTTCGCGCTTGAGCGATTTGGCCTCGACGCCGATCACGTCCATGACGCTTCGACCGCTGCGAATGAGCTCGGCCTGACGATCCTGTTCTTTTTCGTTGTCATCGACAAAGAGTTTCGCAAACAGCTTTACCGGATCCCTCTCGGCGGGGATCATCGCGCCGTTTTCGGTGTAGGAAGGGCTCGACTCACCGCCGGTATTAAGAATGAGCGAAGGAAACCGTGTCTCGTGCCCGAGGTGTTTGGCCATGAGCTGATCAAGCGAGATCGTGTTGCGCGAGGTGCTGCCGCGCTCGTTTGGGCAGGCCGATAGAATACTGCCTTCAGCGGTGTGACCGCCCACGACGCCGGGGTGAGAAGATCCGGAAACAATCGTGAATCGATCGCGAATATCCTGAAGTGGTTTGAGATAAGGTGACGGTTCGTAAGTCGTCCCGGTGCCTTCGGGTACAAGGTGGGGATTGTGAAGTCCGAGGGCGAGGCTCACGCTCACGAAACGCTTGGCGCCGGCGGGCTCCGCCGCACCAAAAGCGGGGCGCATCGCGTCGAGGAAGGGAAGACCAAGAGCAATCCCGGCATTGCGCAACGCGGTGCGGCGGGAAAGGGGCTCGTTGAGGTTGAAATAGACGTTCTTCATGATTTCGTGCGGTTCGTGTTGCGTGCGGTAAAAGGTTAAAAGTGAAAGGTTGGGCTTTGGATCTTTGGCTTTGGTCGGAGCATTCTTTACTTTTCTGCTCCTTTCATTTTCTCATTCTCCTCACCTTACTTCGTCAAAAATGCGTCGGAGGCAATTACGCTGTGAATAATACTCTTCACTCCGTGTCCTTGCTCGCGCGCTTGTTCAATTATTTTGGCAATAGAATCGCGATCGCTGAAGCGGGGCGCTGCCCCTGTGGCGTAGGTGATCAGTTGTTTGGCGAATCCTTCTGTGAGTTGATCGGGCCGATCGACGTAGATTTTTTTCCACTGACGAATACCGGCGAATTCAACGCCTTCGGGGGTGATGCCGGAGGGATCGACTTTGGCTGATTTGTTCGTCGTGCCGTAATGGGTTCTCCAAAGGCCGACCGGATTGAACATTTCGAGAGCAAAGCCAGCTGGGTCGAGCTTCCGGTGGCAGGAGGCGCAGTCGACGCTGTTGCGGTGTTTATCGAGTTGGTCGCGAATGCTGACAGCGCCGCGGATGTCAGGTTCGACGGCCGGCACGCCCGGTGGCGGTGGGGGGATTTCCAAGCCGAGAATACGTTCGGCGATGTAGACTCCACGTACCACAGGTGAGGTGGTCGTGCCGTCAGCAGTGACTTTGAGAACGGCGCCCTGGGTGACGAGGCCGCCTCGCGGGTTGCCTTTGAGGCTGACTTTCTGGAGGCCTTTACCGGGAATGACCGTGGTCGTCTTCATCTCGTAGAAACGGACAAGACGCTCATTGAGCATCGCGTGATCCGAAAGAATGAGATTCGAAATATTTCGGTTACCGGCGATGAGATCACTGACGAACGCTCGCGTTTCGCTGAGGAGGGACTCCTGCACCACAGGATCGAATGTTTTGAAGCGTCGGCGATCAGGCGAGGTGAAATTGATCTCTTTCAGATTGAGCCACTGGTCGGTGAACGCATTGATGAAGCGCTCTGATTTCGGGTCATCGAGGAGACGTTCTGCCTGAGCTTGGCGCACCTTGTCGTCCGAGAGCTTCCCTTCGTCGGCGGCTTTTCTCAGTTCTTGATCAGGCATCGAATTCCACAGCATGTAGCTGAGACGCGAGGCGAGCGCGTGATCGTCGAGCTTTTCTTCGTTCTCGTATAGCGTAAGGAACCTCGGAGAGCAGAGGATCGCCCGATAGGCTGATTGTATTCCATCGAGGGGTGAGCGGTTTTTTTCCTTTGCGGTTTCACGAGCGATCCCGAAATAGCCTTCGAGGTCTTCGTCTTTAACCGGACGGCGAAAGGCGCGGCTCGCAAAACGGCGAATTGTGTCTTCCATCGCCTTGATCGATTTCTCGTCGGCGCGATTGGATTTCCGCCAGGGTTTGATCGTCTCTGCGGTAAGGCCGGGGAGGAGCTTGGCTTTCACTTCCTCGCGGGTTCCTTCGGGGAAAATACGCTCAACCGTGATGCCGGTCACGGCGAGTCCAACGATCCCGTCCTGGCCTAAGTTGATGCCTTTATAGGAGATGTTGCCTCCCTGAGAACCCTTGCTCGGGCGCTTGTAGGTGGAGTCGTTCGGTTTCAGTTCGAGGATGTGATTTTTGGGAATCCATGCTTCGAAAGTGATGTCCTTCTTCTCCGTTGTGGCCTCAACGATTCCGATCAGGCCCATGATCGGAGCGTTGGAAGAGCACAGCCCGGAACTGAGGGTGCCCCAGACCACACCCTTGGGGGCATTGATCCCGTGAAGACCCTCCAAAGTAATGCGATACCAACCGGAGTCGGGACTTTTTGTGGCGGGAAGTCGGCCATAGAACTGCAAGGGGTAAGTCCACGCGACAGAGGTATTGCCGATGATCTGAGGACCGCGATAGTTTCCTCCGCCCGCTTTACCCAATTCGGCGGCGCTGAGGTTTTTCTTGAAAGGCTCTTTGTAATTGGTGAGGCGGGAAAAGGCAGTCTCGAGCGCGAGGTCGGCGGTCTCGAGGTAGCGGGCGAGATTGAAATGGGAGAATTGCTGCCCACTCGCGACGGTCTCAAAGCCGTGCGTCGAAGGGTCCTCCGGGAGCAGTACCTCCAGCGGCAATCCAATCCCGAGAAGATCATGCATCGTGTGCTCGTATTCGCGACGGGTGAGGCGACGGACATTGACGCGGCCGGTGGCCTTTTTGTCGGCGACATCAGCCGCGAAGAGAGGGGCATCGAGGATTTTGACGGCGGATGCAATATCCTCTTTGTTAAGGGGGGTCTCCTCCTCGGGAGGGGGCATCTCGCCACTTTTGACGCGCTCGAGAACGCGGGCCCAGAGTTCGAAATTATGATGCTTATCCGGCTCCCATTCGAGGTCGAGGAGGTTCAGGCTTCCTTTCTCTGTGGTGTCGTCATGACACTCGTAGCAATTGTCCGATAGGAGAGGCTCAATCGCTTTGCGGACATCCTCGTCAGAATGACCCGTGACGGCAGCACAGAGGACTGCCACGGCAAGGAGTCGCGGGTAAAAAGTGATCAGTCTATGGGGACCGTTTCGCATCATAATGGTTACGTCTTGGAAGGCTAAAATGAAACACCGTATCTCCGTGATCCAGCCCCTATCCAAAGGGGTTTCTAAGGGCCTTCGCAGAGCCTCCGATAGAGTGGGTTCCCCGCAGGTAGCGGAGTGGTTTTCATTCCGTCACTGCCCGATCAACATCAAGAGGAATCTAATAATTCTCTGAAGCCGTTGCGCGGGGCGCAGCCGTCCTCTCTTTCGAGAAACCTCTCTTAAAAGCGATACCTGGAAAAACGACCAATCATGAGAGTGACGGCATCACCGTTCAGGCAAAGACAAGATGATTGGTTGATACCTCTCCCTCGAGGGTCCCTGCATCGCAGTCGAGTGACCGAAGCAGATTTTGCCGCTTGATAACTGCCCTTTTGCCTTCACTTGAGCAATGCGGCGACCGCTTCTTCGAGCGCGCTGCCACGAAGGTTTGACCCGGCGATTTTGCCGTCTTTTCCAATGAGAAAGGTCGCGGGGATCCCGGAGATGCCGAACTCTTTCGCGATGTCGTTGTCCCATCCTTTGCCGTCGAAATATTGTGGCCAGGGCATTTTTTTATCTGCGACGAATTTTTCGAGAGCGGGCTTATCAGAATCGAGCGAAATACCGACCACTTCAAAACCGGCTTCTTTATACTTCTCGTAGGTGCTGATCACGTGAGGCATTTCCGCGACGCAGGGGCCGCACCAGGTTGCCCAGAAGTCGACGAGGACAACTTTGTCTTTCATTGTCGTGAGATCGATTTCTTCTCCATCAGTGGAGGTGAACTTGATGTCCATCGTGTCGCCCACTCCGGGCATCGCGAGTTTACCAAGCATGCCATCGAGAAATTGCATGATCTGAGGGGCTTGCGGGTGAGAGGCGAGGTCGGCCTTGGCCTTTTCAAGGATCGCGCGGGCTCCGTCTTTGTTGCCCGACTCCGAATAAGCGAGGAAGAGTGGCTCGATCACCCCCCCGATGAGTTCCTGCAGATTCGCATCGGCATCTTTGGGGAGGGAATCGTAGCGTTTCTCAAGTAAGGGCGCTGCTTTGTCGAGTTGCTCGAGTTGGATGTAGGCTCCAATCAGCATTGACTCCGCAGTGGCTGCATCGTCAGCAGTCGGATTGCTTTTAATGTAGGTGGCGAGAGCTTCGGCTTTTTGCGCTTCAAAGGAGTCGAAGATCGATTCAGCGCTTTCCGCAAAACTGGTGTTCGTAAGAAAGGCAGTCGAGAGGAGCGCGAGTGAGAGAGTGGCGATTTTTTTCATGAAGGTAATTTGGATTCAATTGACGAATGACTGCAGAGTAACGTGCAGAAAAATAACACGTTATTGTGGGGTGCGGTAAGAAAAACCCCCTCGAAAGAAATCGGAGCGCGACACGATGACGGTATCGCTCTCGAGCGAGGGGCGAGGCGTGGAGATAACCCGATCGCTTCGCAAGCGCTAAAGTGATCATCGATCAAGCTGCTTTGGCGATTGAATGGGAACAATATTGTCGAGCGAATGACGACTATGCGAAGACTCTGGAAGACCTCGGTAGCGCGATACCGCTGGATCCTTAGGCCGGGAAAGCGATGATTTATCAAGGGGACAAGGATAGCTGTGTTTTATCCGCAATCGGCCCCAATCGGAAAGATGAAGGGGGGCCTCCTGAAGCGAGTCCGCGGGATTCGGCTACAAAAAGTATCTGAAAGTTGTCGAGTCATGCGGAACTCGGCCCTGCAGGTGAGTCCGGTGGGCTCGCGACCGAAGACTCCGCTCCTCATTTGTCCCAACCCTTCCGGGCGGCCCGCTCATACTTTCGGTGATCTCTTACCCGCTTTTCGAGTCGCTTTCGCAACTGCGCTTTCGATGAATCACGGGCCTTGCGATGGGTCATGCGGATTGTCGTGGCGGTGATGAGTTTGACGAGATTTTTCGCGTCGTCGAGGGCGATGAATTCTTCGGCGATGCCTTGCTTGGGTGGGCAGTTATGATAGTTGCCGAGGATTACCGAGATGCCGGCGGCGGGGATGCCGTAGAGATTCATCGCGGTCGCTTCGCAGGCGCCTCCGTCGAGGAGCGCTCGCTGAAAAGGGATCTTCTCTTCCGTTGCTGCGTCGACGAGTTCGGCGGTGACGGCATCGTTGAACACGCTGATGCGATCCCCGACGCGGATCGCAGGCCCGTTTCCCATTTCGGCGCCGCCTCGTGGAGCGCTTGTTTCAAGTGAGACAAAAACGACCCCTTCGGGCAGTGGCCACTTTTTCGCCATTTCGATTGAGCCGATGAATCCCACTTCCTCAGCACGGGTAAAAAGCGCGTAGACAGTGGTTTCGACTTCTTGCGCTTCGAGTTCGATGAACAGGGCGATCATCGCGGCGCAACCGACGAGGTCATCACAGACGCGCGAGTGAATGATGTTTTTTTTCAGCTCGAAGGGCTTCAGTTTCCACATCCCGAAGTCACCGAACCACTCCACGGGATGCGTTTTGAGGCGTTCTTGGGGAACCCCTCCCAGGAAAACGTCTGCGCCCGCGTGTTTTACCCATCCCGGGTGATCCATGTGCGCGGCAAAGGCGAGTTTGGGCTTCTTGCGTCCGCGTTGGTATTTCGCGATGAGGTTTCCGAAGTCGTCTTTCTCGACCGAGACGTGTTCCATTTCGGCGAGCAATTCGAGAACCACTGCTTCGACGTGGTATTCGTGAAAGGGAGCCGTCGGAGTCGAGAGAATTTTCCGAAAGAGCGAAACGAAGGTCTGATGGTGCATGAGGGAAAGGGAGACCTGAGAAGATTCCACGTTAAGGGATCGCTGGCAAATCCGTGAAAAACGGGCTTACTTCAATTTACATGTCTATTTGGAAAAAAATTCGGTATCGGCTCGAGTGGTTCGGGGTGAAATACCTCTATTTCGTGATCCCATTGCTTCCCCGGAAGGGGGCGCATCTTTTCAGTCGTGCGCTGGGCAGTATTACCTTTTACGCTGACAGGCGGGGGCGGACTACCGCGATTGAAAATCTCACGCTGATTTTCGGGGAAGAGAAGAGCAGGTCCGAGATTCGTCGCATCGCGAGAGATTCCTATCGTAGCTTTGCTCAGACGGTAGCCGATCAGTTCTGGAGTAGCCGGCTCACGAAGGAGAATTTTGAGAACTATTGCGAAATCGTTTTGGAGGACCCCGAAGCGATCGAAAAAGCCCGCGAAACCGGGGCGATCTGGGTGACTCCGCATTACAGCAACTTCGAATGGATCTCTATCGTGTTGGGCTTTCGGGACTACCGCTTCACGATCGTGGCTCAGGACTTCAAAAACACAAGCCTGACAGATATTTACAAGAAAAACCGCGAAGTGACGGGCCACGAAGTAATTTCTCAGCGAGGGGCGATCGTGCGATTGCTGAAAAGTCTTAAACGCGGAGGACATGCCGCCTTTTTGACCGATCTCACAGTGAAGCCTACAAAGGTGGCAACCTTGATCGATTGCTTTGGAAAACAGACCTGTGTCACGTCGATTCATGCCGAGCTCATGAAGCGGACCGGGCTCACCGTGATGCCCGGCCTGTGCATTCCACGGCCCGATGGAACCTATATCCTCAAGGCGTTCAAGCCTCTTAAGTTCGGCCCCGATGACAACGCGCAAACGATTGCGCAGGCCTGTTGGGACATTTTCGAGCCGGAAATTCGTGAGAACCCTGCTCCGTGGCTCTGGATGTATAAGCACTGGCGTTATTTGCCGTCTGGGGAGGCGGCTAATTATCCTGACTACTCAAGAAGTCACGAGGGTTTTGACAGGTTGCAGGCGAGCATCACTGAACGCAACGAAACTGGAAAAAACCCCTAGCGGGCATTACAATTCCAGCCTCGGTTGAGAATTGAAACCCTCACTTCGCGGGTATAGAGTTCAATTATTCCTCTTCCGGATATTTGCGGAGGAGGATCGTTCCATATGAACATTATCATTGTAGGCGCCGGTGAAATCGGCACGCATATCGCTCTCGGCCTCGCGGCTGAGAATCACTCCATCGTCGTGGTTGAGTCAGACGAAAAGGTGGCGGGTGATCTGAATAACCGGATTGATGCACGGGTGCTCGTTGCTGACGGCACGTCGATCACCGTTCTCATTGATGCAGGGGTCGCCGATTGTGATCTTTTCATGTCATTAACGAGTGATAACAACATCAACATTGTCTCTGCTTCGATCGCGAAGAAGCTCGGCGCAGTGAAGACGATCTGTCGGGTACACCCCGGAATCCAGCGGGAGAACCTTTTCATGGATTACGGTGAGCATTTTGGGCTGGACTATCTGTTCAGTTCCGAGCGCCTCGCCGCTATCGAGTTGGCGAAGCATGTCCGGAATCCTGATTCAGCGATGGTTGAAGAAATTGCCCGTGGCTATGTCGAGATTCAAAGGGTTTCGGTTTCGCCCAACAGTAAGTTGTGTGGGAAGACGCTCATCGAGCTCGATTTTCCGGAGCGGGTTCGAGTCGGAGCGATCACCCGGGAAAATCGGACGATTGTTCCCTCTGCCGATGAGATCTTGATGGCGGAGGACCTTGTCACGCTTTTCGGAGAGCCGACCAAGCTTCACGACACCGTCCTCCGTTTGCAGAATCGGTCGGGAAAGGATTACAAAACCAACATTGTCATCTTCGGTGGTGGCGAATATGGATTCTCACTCGCGCAGTCGCTCGAGAGCTGGAACTGCCGCATACGCATCATCGAGTCAAACAAGGAGCGCTGCCGCGAGTTAAGCGATCAGCTCACGAATGTCACAATCCTCAATGCGGACGCCACGTCGATCGCGGAGATGAAAGAGGAGCAAATCGGAGAGGCTGATTTTTTCATCGCGGCGACAGCTGTGGACGAGGACAACGTCATGACCTGTCTCCAGGCGCACAGTCTCGGGACGAAGTATTGTTTGCCACTCATCCACCGTGCTGATTACGCCGACGCGATGACTGGATTTGGAGTGAAGATGGGAATTCTCGCGGCGGTGAGTCCCCGTGAGGCGACGAGGAAAGACCTTGCCCGTTTCATTACCTCGGACCGTTTTCATCTTTTACAGAAGCTGGAAGGCGTCGAATTGATTGAGTCCAATGTGACGGATGATTCCGCTGTCGTCGGACAAAAGGTTCGGGATGTGGAGTGGCCCCGCGACTGTGTTCTCGTTGCCCTGCTCCACGGAACGCGTGGGGGAGTGCCGACTGCCGAAGATGAGATTCAGACCGAAGACAGTCTCTATGCTCTGGTGACGCCCAAAGCGAAACGTGCCTTCCTCAAGCTCGTAGCGCCATAACGTTTCAATCGCCTCCGAATGAATTTCCGCATCGTTCTTAAAACCCTTGGTATCCTTGCCTGCCTCATGGGCTTGACGATGGCGACCTGTCTTCTTTACGCCTGGATTGAACTGGTTCGGAACCCCGAGATTGAGAACGGCGAAACCACGCTGCGTGCCTTTGGTCTCTCTACGGCGATTGCGTTCGGTACGGGTTTGCTCATGATCCTTGCCAGCATTGGTGCAAAAAACGAAGTTTTGCGCCGGGAGGCAATCGTTATCGTGGGGGTTAGCTGGATTGAAGTGGGTCTGCTCGGAGCGCTTCCCTATTACTTCGGAGAACCCGGATTGAACGCGTTTTCGTCATTCTTTGAATCCGTGTCAGGATTCACCACAACCGGCTCCACCGTGATGCCTGACATTGAAGCCTACTCGGCTCCCTTCCTGCTGTGGCGATCGCTCACGCAGTGGCTCGGCGGTATCGGAATTCTCGTGGTGTTTGTGGCGGTCTTATCGTTTCTCGGAGTCGGGTGCCGCTCGCTCGTGCAGAACGAATCGAGCATTAACATTTCCGACACAGGCGCCTCTCGAATCCGCGATCTCGCCTTCACTCTTCTGAAGGTCTACCTGGCGTTGTCGATTCTTTGCGCCTTAGGGCTTTGCGCACTCGGGATGGCTCCATTCGATGCGATTTGTCATGGTATGACGACGATTGCGACGGGTGGATTTAGCACCAAAAATGCGAGCATCGGTCACTACGACAATCTCATGATTGAAGGATGGCTTGCCGTCTTCATGTTTCTCTCGTCGATCAGTTTCATGCTCTACGTTTTCCTCGTGAACAAAAAATGGGATCGATTGAAAAAGGAGGAGGAAGCGAAATACTATCTTGTTTTGACTTTGGTCTCTCTTTTGGCAATCACCTTGGATTTGCGTCTTGCGACAGAAGATCACACTTTCTTCGAAGCCTTTCACGAGGGGTTCTTCAATGTCGTTTCTATCAGCACCACGACCGGATACGGGGTTTCTGATTACGATCAGTGGCCGCTCTTTTCGCGGATGATGCTGATCATTCTCATGCTCATTGGGGGTTGCGCAGGTTCGACGGCGGGCGGTATCAAGATGAACCGGATCATTCTCTTCAAAAAGATTGCGGTGCGTGAGCTCGTCGCTTCTTTCCGCCCGAATCAAGTCTTCCGAATCAAGTTGAATGGTTCTGCCCCTGATGACCGCGTCTTCATCACCGTTTCGTTTTTCATCGCGCTCGGCTTTGTCGTTGCGGGCGCATCAACACTATTGGTGACTTTGTTAGAGCCAAATTTGGACCTTCTTTCGTCTGTCGGTTGTGTTTTCGGAACGCTTTTCAATATTGGCCCCGGCTTTGAAGCGGTGGGGCCGACTGATAATTTCTCGATCCTCGGATCCGATACGCTGGTGCTCTTGAGTTTCCTCATGATTCTTGGTCGACTCGAATTCTTCGCCCTTCTCGTTCTCTTTGTCCCGTCACTCTGGCGGAAATATTAGCGCCTTATGCTCGATACCGAGATCGAATCCTCAGGCCTCATCAGGCTCGATAAGAAAAGTCGTGAAGGCTTTGCAAAGCTCGGCCTTACTACGCTGGGTGACGTTCTCACGCACTTTCCGCGTCGACACGAGGATCGGTCTCATTTTGACCAGTTCCCCGAAAACCCGACCGAACATTCGGTCTGTTTGCACGTCGAGGTCACCGATTGCAAAACACGCTTCGGCCGGGGAAAGGCGCGTAGTTTCTTCGAGGCGGTTGTCGAATCAGTGGGTGAGGATTTGCTGCAAAATCAGATCATCTTGCGGTGGTTTAACATGCCCTACATTGGCAAGCTTATCACGGTCGGGCATGAGTTGATCCTTTTCGGACAGCCTAAGATGAGTGGGAGCCGGCTCGTGATCGATCATCCCGATTATGAGATTGTGGAAGGCGACAGTGCCACGGCCGAGGCGCACATGGGTAGGCTCATTCCTATCTACCCGCTCGCAAGCGGGGTGAACCAAAAGGCCCTCCGCGGTATGGTTCATCAGTTGCTCAAGGAAATCGATGACAGTCAGATTCAGGAGTGGCTTCCACTCGGCGTGAGCGAATCAGGGCTCACCCGTGCTACCGCGATCCGCACGATGCACTATCCCGAGAGTCTTGATGATCTCGAGCCGGCGAAACGCTATCTCGCTCTGGAGGAGTTTACGAAACTCCAGCTCATTCTGCAGCAGCGTAAAAAAGAAACTCAAGGTCGCGGCGGTTACCCTCATTGTGGTGAGGGTCAATTGCTGAATGCCTTTTTGGAGCGTCTTCCCTTTTCTCCGACGGGAGCTCAGCTGCGAACGATCGCCGAAATTCGTTCCGACCTTGCGAGAGACCTTCCCATGGCCCGGCTCTTGCAAGGGGACGTAGGCTCAGGCAAAACGCTCGTGGCCGCCGCGGCTATTTTGCTCGTGATTGAGGCCGGCTTCGACGCAGCGCTCATGGCGCCGACACAGATCCTGGCAGAGCAACATTTCATCACGTTTCAGGAATGGCTTGAGCCGCTCGGTATTGAGGTTCGTCTTAAAACGGCGAACAAGGATACCGGAGGAGAGCTCCCGCTTTTTTCGGTGTCAAAAACAGAGAAGCGCGGCGCCCTCGTTATTGGGACTCATGCGCTCATTCATGGGGAGTCGGTCTTTGAAAACCCTCTCGGTCTCGCTGTGATCGATGAGCAACATAAGTTCGGCGTGGCCCAGCGTCAGGCGCTCATCAATCAGGGGGATTCGCCCGATGTGCTGGCGATGACGGCGACGCCGATTCCGCGAACCCTCGCGCTTTCTTTCTACGGTGATCTCGATGTTTCGGTGATCGATGAGCTGCCGGCAGGACGTGGCAAAATCATCACGGGACTTCGCCTCACCACGCAGACGAAACAGGCGGCCGATTTTGTGAAGGAGCAGCTTAAGGGCGGGCGTCAGGCCTACATTGTTTACCCTCTCATCGACGAGTCCGAAAAGGTCGCGGCAGGCGCGGCAGCGGCCGAATTCGAGGCGTGGCAAAAGCGTCTTCCGGACTGCCGCATTGGCTTGCTGCATGGTCGCATGAGTGCGGAGGAAAAAGACGCCGTGATGGATCAGTTTCGAAAGGCTAAAGTGGATGTGTTAGTTTCAACGACTGTCATTGAAGTGGGCGTGAACGTTCCCAATGCGAACATCATGCTGGTCTACAACGCGGAGCGTTTTGGCCTCGCTCAGCTCCACCAGCTACGGGGGCGTATTGGCCGTGGCGAGCACAAGAGTTTCTGCGTTCTCATGATCAATCCTGAATCAGGAGAAGCAAAAGTTCGCCTTAAAATTCTCGAAGAAACCCGCGATGGATTTTTGATCGCCGACGAAGACTTGAAACAGCGAGGTCCCGGTGAGGTTCTCGGGACACAGCAGAGCGGGCTCCCCGACTTGAAATTTCCCGAGTTTATTGGCGATACCCGACTCGTTCAGCAAGCGATTAAGATCGCCGGGGAGATCATCGCCGCTGAGTCGTAGCGTGGTCGCAGGGGGGGCGCTCGGCCACAGGAATGTGATTGCTCCGTGGGTGGCGATCGAAGATTTCCGGGCAGCGCGAGGAAAACCCACATTTCTGTGCTCGGGCACAAACGAAGCTTCTCGAACGAGGTCTCCTTAGAATCGCAGCCGAACTCCGCCCGTGACGAACGCAGCGGAGTCGAGATCTTGCTGGAAGTTAATTCCAGCTCCTTCGATCTCAATTTCTTGAGCCACTTGCATACCGGCATCGAGGTAAGCCCACCAGGGACCCGTGATGCGGCGGTCTACGCCAATTCCTACCTGCACGTGTCGGTAGTTCAGATCAACATCAGGGCCGGCACCAGTTGGATTCGAAATGTTCCATCCCGCTCCGTTGAGCAAAGCGCGACCAGTGAAGAGCCAGTCAGGAGTCGGAGCGTAGGCAATCGCGACCCGGGGGAAAGTCAAAGCGAGGGAAAGGTTTTGGTTTGGCTCGAAGATGAATCCTATCGCAGGGAGCACTCTTTCTTCCCCGAGGTCGCGGGAGTAGTAGGCACCGAAAGCAACCTTGGTTGTCTCTGTCCACTGGTAGGAGAGAAGGGCAAGCGATGAGAGAATGAAATCATCAGAGGAAACGTTGTTGAAGTCGGAATAAATTCCCGGCTGGAGACGAACCCACAGCTTCCAGCTATCATTGATATCCTTCCATACATTGAAAGGGATATCGACCCGCTCGAGATCGAAGTCAGTGTTGCCGAGGGGAAAGGGAGCTCCGGTAAAATTGAGGCTGTTGCGGCGGTATTTGACTCCGGCAGTGAGGCGGAATCCCTCCTTCATCATAATGGGCACGTTTATTTCAACACCGTATTCTGAGGAACTGAGGGAGCCCGGGGCGTCGGAAAAGTCGGCGTCGTCCGTCCAAGTGAAGTAGCTCGAGCCTACCGCGAAGTTGGGAATGAAAGACTCTTCGGTGCGTTCGATCCTATCATCGGCTCTCGCGAGCAGGGTGAACGAAAGAATTGCCGAAAAAATGGCCGTAAAGACAGGGTACTTCATACTTGTGCTTTCTACGCCTTAAACGGGAAAAGGGAAACAGAAATCGGTAGAATTTCAGTCCACCGGCGCGCTTCCCCACCAATCTTTGTTCGGCTTGAAACCGGGATCGAGAAAACCGGCATGCTGCTTCTCCAGTTTCTCGATAGCCTTCGTCTTCATGCCAGACCATTTCTCCTCGCGCTTGAGCGGATCGAAGTTCGGATCGGGTGTGGGGAAAACGGCGTTGGTCTCCTTGAGCCAGGCATCGAGTTGGGATGTTAACCGGGCGAGGACCTTGGGATTTGCACTCGCAACGTCGGTCGACTCAACCTCATCATTATCAAGGTCGTAGAGCTCATCGCGACCGTCTTCGTGGTAGTGGATCAGCTTCCATTGTTTATGAGAAATGATGGATGAAGGCTCTCCGCCCTGATTTCCGTAGTGAGGGTAGTGCCAGAAAAGCGGGCGATCTTCGATTTCGCGACCCTTAAGAAGAGGGACGAGGCTGACCCCGTCAACGGCCTGCTTTTCAGGGAGTTTAATGCCTGCGAGATCGAGAAGCGTCGGGTACCAGTCGATTCCGTTTACGGGAACGGCGCTTGTCGTTCCCGCTTCAGTGACCCCGGGTGCTTTGATGTAAAAAGGCTCACGAATGCCGCCTTCCCACTGACGTCCTTTTCCACCGCGCAGGGGGAGATTACTCGTCGCAAAGGCATCTCCGGAGGAAACCCCGCCGTTGTCGGAAGTGAAACAAACGATCGTATTGTCGGCGATACCAAGGTCTTCGAGTTGCTTCATCACCATCCCGACGGCGTCATCCATTGATTCGATCATCCCGCCCATGATGGGGCAATCCTGAACCTGACGCACCGCGAGGCGTCGATCCCACTTGAAACGCGCCTCGGCTTCGGTCAGCCCCATCGTTGCTGCCTTATCGCGATATTTCTTCCAAAGTTCAGGGGTCGTTTGGATCGGCCCGTGGACGGTGTAAAAGGAGAGGTAGGCGAGGAACGGTGCCTCCGCGTCAGACTCCCGGTGGTTCTTGATGAAATTCGCCGTCTCCTGCCCGAGACGAAGCGTAAGCGATTCTCCGTCGGGTCCCTGGGGGAGATTCTCATTCTGATAAGGAGCAAAAAATCCGCCGCGAGGGCTTCCTGCGTCGATCCCGCCGACATTGATGTCGAAACCGTGATCAGTTGGCCAGGAACCTTCGCCACCGAGATGCCATTTGCCGGCGAAGAAAGTCTGATAGCCCGCATCCTTCAATGCCTCGGCGAGGGTCACTTCGCTTTCGCGCATCGCCCGCTCGTATTCTGCCGGGTAGTGGCTGTCGTGGCGCTTTCGCTTGCCCCAGTCAGGACCTGCCGCATCGCCGATCCAGGTCGTGACGCCGTGATTGGTCGGGTATTTCCCGGTGAGAATGCTGGCACGCGAAGGACTGCAAACCTGGCAGGCCGCATAGCCGCGCGTGAACTTCATGCCTTCATCAACGAGCCGGTCGATGTTGGGACTTTCGTAGTAGGTTGAGCCCTCATTGCTGAGATCCTTCCAACCCAAATCGTCCGCGAGAATGAAAACGATGTTCGGCTTTTCAGCGGCGACGGCCACGCCGGAGACCAGTCCCAAAAGAACGGTGAGACAGAAGAAAGTCAAAATTCGCATGGAAACTCTTAGCTGGATTGTGATGGCCAACAAGCAGATTGTATGGCGTGATTTGGCGCGTCGTTCCGGGGCTGGGAAAATAGGCCGCAGGGGGCTGGAAGGGTTCGCCTTAAAACCATCTTAATAATTACCTTGGCAGGTGAAATTACCTAAAGGCCCCCGTTCGAGGCTGAGGTCATCCGCTCTTCTAAATCGCCCAACGCCTGAACGCGCTTGCCCGCAAAGGAGGAGGGATGAAGCGAACCCCACCTAAACGATCACCCGTCAAATTGGTCAGCGGTAGAGCCCCCGGCGGTTCGGTAAACGAACCCTCCTTTCGCCCTCTCACTTCATTCATCGGGTTCGCGGGCGGGGGATGGCACCCTTTCAAGCAATCACTCCGGGCCAGAGCCGGCGAGTCGGAATCTCACCGCGCAAATGACGGAGATCAGCCTGTTGAAATCAACGAGTCGTCTCACTCGGGCCTACGAATGGGATTTACTCTTCACTTCTCACTCGGGCACTTCACCGGAGATGACGCCACCAGTGGCCGTCGGCTCCCGCGCGGCGGGTTTCGACCCGGGAGTCCCTTTCTTGATCGTTTGTCCGCTCGACTTGATGAGGCGTTCGCTGCCGTAGGCTTTGTCGACGAGCGCTTCGACGATGCCGTGGAGTTCGCGGACTTCCTCTTCGCCTAAAATCTCCTGCTTCGGAATGTCGACGCGCTCCTTGATGTTCCCGAGCTTTGCCGCGATCTCAGTCACGAGCTCATTTCCCTGGATTCGTGGTTCGAGGGTTTCGAGGTTCAAAATGAAGTATTCGATGATCTCCGGTCTCGCAAGAGTGGCCGCCTTTTCAGGGTCGTAGGGATTCAGTGAAGCGGCGCATCCGATCTCAAACGCACGAAGCCAGCCCGCAAGGCTGATGAGGTTGGCGGCATCGACATCGCGGATCAGAACCATTTCTTTTTCGACATCCTTTTGGGTACGTGCGAGTTCGTTTTTGAGTTCTGCCCAGTCACTGAGAGCTCCTTTTTCCAGCATGCTTTTGAGATGACTGGAAACGCGGGTCCCTGATCCGAGAACCTTGGCATGATCGAGGAGCGAACGACCTACCGGCTCCAGATCATAAAACTGCTCCGCTTCGACTGCGAAAAACCCATCGGCGAGGAGAAGGCCAACCGTCAGCGCCACTTTGGTGCGATCGGTCGGGGTTTTCTCTGGCGTTTGCCGTTTCAATTCCTCGTAGGGGAGGGGGCGGAGACGGTTGAGATCGTCAAAAATCTTCTTAATCGAAGGAGTCGTGAACTGATTGATGCCGAATTCTTCGCGTACATGCTCGTCCTCGAGGAGTTCGTCAGGAATGTCCTGAGCATCGATCGTGAGAGGCGCAATCCAGAGCGAAAGGGTGAGAATAGAGAGCAGGAAGTTTTGAAAATGCGGCATGATTGTGCGCGAGGGGTCGTAGTTCAGACGATTGAAAACTTAATTCCTCCAAAAAAGATTGCTAGAAATTTGTATTTATTTAAATAGGGTTGATATTCAAGCTGAGAGCAATCTCAATTCCGCCACTCAGCTTTCGGAATTTCATAGTTTCATCGGGAATCGCAACGGGGTCTTCTAATAGAACACCTAGTAAACCGTTATATATTCAAATCCCATGATACTCAAAATTGTTACCCGATTTAGTGGAATCGCGTTTTTAGCTGGAGTCTCCCTCTTCACGACCAGCTGCGCGGTGCAGACCAGTGCGAAGCGCGATGACTTGAACGTCATGGAGATATCCGTGCCCCAGCAGAAGATGGCACTGTATCACAAAGGGGGATTGGTGAAAACGTATCCCGTTTCCACTTCGAAGTTCGGCCTCGGCAATGAAAAGGGCAGCTACCGCACTCCGGTGGGGAAAATGGAAGTCGCGGAGAAGATCGGAGATGGAAAGCCTGCCGGCGCTGTGTTCAAGAGCCGCAAGTGGACCGGAGAGGTTGTGAAGCCGGATTCTCCGGGGCGTGATCCCATCGTTTCGCGAATTCTCTGGTTAAATGGACTCGAGCCGAAAAATAAGAATACCTATGCCCGCTGTATTTACATTCACGGAACTGCCGCGGAGAAGGATATCGGCAGACCCTCTAGCTATGGCTGTGTTCGCATGAAGTCTAAGGATGTCATCGACTTGCACAAGAAAGTAGGAGAGGGCTCGAAAGTGTTCGTGGTCCAAAAAGGTCTTTGGCGGGATTCCAAGAAGGCGGAGGAAGCCGCCGCAGCGGTTCGTGGCATTCCGCTCCCCGCTCAGCCTGGAGTACCTCTCGCGATGAACGGTTCCGGCCCGACCGCTACGATGCCGGTATGGAACCAGGTAGGTGATTTCACGACTGGATATGACGTGCTTGAAGAGGCCGGATATGACGAAGGCTACCTGAAGCTGGCAGAACCGTCCGAGTTAGGTCTTGACTGATCGATTAGCGCGAGTATAGTCCACGTCCTCGTATAGAGCGAAACACCTTTTAGCATGGCCAATTCCAAATCAGCATTGAAACGCGTCCGTCAAAATAAGACGAGAACCCAGCGTAACCGCGTGCTTAAAAACCGCGTCAAAGAAGCTCGCAAGAGCATCCTAATCGCCGTTGAAGCAGGTGACAATGCTGCTGCCAAGGAGGCGTACGTGGCCCTTGCTTCTGCTGCTGACAAAGCTGCCAAGAAAGGTGCTTTTCACCAGAAGAGAGCGGATCGTTACAAAGCGCGTGGCGCAGCGAATCTCGCAAAGGCTTCTGCCTGATTTAAGGGAGCGCTTTTCCGCTTAACTTTGACCTAACCTTGTTGGGTCAATCACTCGGGCACGTCAACTTAAGGCGGAGAGTGATTCCGTGGGCCTGCCCCGAATCGCTTTGCATTGAGGCGCCGGGTTGGCGAATTGACCTGAGGGGATTCCCAAGGTCCCTCGTCGAAAGCTGATCTCAATCTCGATCCACTGCCCCGCAGGCGCGGACGGATCATAGGTGGCGTTCGATCGCCCGGAGCCACGGGCCCTATCGATCACGATATAAGCAAGTTGCTGAAGGCCGCGCCATTAGGGCCAGGCCCCGGGAATTAGTACGCGCCGTTAGGGCCAGGCCCCTGAATTAAGGCCCCTGAATTAGGGGAATGGTCCGAAAATGTATCGGCTGGCATGGGGGTGCCGGGGTATTTTCATCCCTAGTCTTCGTCCAAGCCCAAGCTGACGGATATCCTGGAGGTCTTTTTCCTCGCACACTTCGTTATTCGTTGTCTCGCTATTCACAAATAGCAATTCTCCTCACACCTTGTTTGCGAGGGGAAATCCTCGCCAGTCTATCGCCGATATAGTCTTGTCTGAATACCAGTGCGATAGTGCAGCGCCTCGAACGGGAAAACGAAAGGCGCATGCCCCCCCGTTTACGGGAGTGAGTTTTCTTGTTCCTCAATGATTCGTCGTCACTATCAATCGATGAATTGGTGTTTCAGGAGGTGTTCCGATGTCGGTCCATTCCAAGCGGTATTGCTTGGAATCTTGTTTGCCTTTCCCTTGTTGGCTCACTGTGCCGAGATCAATGTGTGTGACGCAGCCGAATTAAAGCAAGCTGTCGCCAGTGCGCCGCCGGGAACGATTATTCTCATCGCGCCGGGGGGAAGAGGCGCTCCACTCGACCACCCTGAAGCCCGACCCTCCTCGCGAAGACCGCAATCACTCTCTCTAATATATAATCACTATGAACGATAATCACGCTGTTCCCGCTCTGTGCAGATCTAACCGGTTTAGGTCGAAGGCGATACCCTGTTTAGTCACGGCTTTTCTTCTTCTGTTTTCCGCTGGAAAAGCGGAGTCAGTTCACCGTCTCACTGCCGATGAGTATGAAGCGACCCTTTCCTATTGGGAGGAAAAATACGACGACATTCTCGATGTCGAGCGCATCGGTGAGTCGCGCGAGGGGATGGGGATTTTTCTTCTCAAAATCACGGATCCCGATTCTCCTGCGGAAGAGAAGCAGCATTCGCTGATCACGGCGCTTCACGGCGGTCCGGAACGTTCCGGGACGACCGCCTGCATGCACGTGATCGAATGGATGCTCAGTGAGGCGGAGGATGCCAGGCTCACCCGGAAAAATCAGGAGTTGTGGGTCATTCCCATTATCAATCCCTACGCCTACTTCAAATCGGATCGCTTCGGAAATTCTCTCAAGATCGATCCTTACACCGGCGGCGGCGTTTCGAACTGGGATCTCAAGACGATGACGTTTAAGCCGATCGAGCGCGCTCCGGAAATGGCCGCGTTTCTCAAAGTCGTCGACGCGTTCCAACCGGAGGCCCACATTGACCTGCACGGAACGGGACTGCAGGAATATTCGGAAGATCAGCTCGGAAAGCGCGAGCGCTACCAGGGACAAATCATGACTGAGATCACGGGGTCAGCCTATTCTAACTACGTGCTGCGCCCCTGGGACTGGCGAGTCACGGAAGCGATGATCCGTGCCGGGAATGAAGCGGGTTTTCCCTCCGATCGTTTTGAAGCCGATGCGCAACAATTGCTCTACGGTCCCGGTCTCGAAGCGATCGTGGGCCAACACTGGCGGGGGCGGCCTCAATTTTATTCGGCTCAGTATGGCTCCATCAAATACCACACCCTGATCGCCGCACTCGAAGTGGCCTGGGAGGAAAGCGGACTGGCGCGGACGAAAGGATGGCTCAACATCGGCAACACGGTTCCTGAGGGGGAGAATGTCGCCGGCTACCCCGTCGATCGCATGAAGGCTTACGTCGGTCATTTTGTCACGACCTCGGGAACCAATGCGGAGCAACGCCGGAAAAGCCGGGTTCAGTTGTGGCAATGCCAGAGTTCTTTTTCGCAGGCCTTCATCTATCCTCAGACCGATGGACGGAGCCTCTATGCGGTGGGGACCAATGCGGCGGCTAGAGAAATGCTTAACTCAGACAACGAAACATTCCTCACCAATATTTCGGAAGACCCCTCCATCAATGTTGAAGCGGTTCGTGAGTTCATCGAATCCGGTCCCGAGATCAAGATGGCGGTGGAAGCGGGAAAAGAATCCGAGGTTTTCTCGACCGCGAATCGCAATGCGGTCGAACACGGAATTGGTTTCCGGCTCCGAATCCCTTACCGCGATGCCAAGATCGATAGGATCGCCCTGAACGGACACCCGCTCAAAGAGGCAGCGATGAATGGCTACCGAGCTTTCCAGGGGAATGGTTTCACCCAGGTCCAAGTGAGTCTCGATGCGGAAACGGCAGCGAAGTCAGACGGGTTGTATATTGTCTCCCTCAGCTACACGCCCCCAGTGAAGCGAAAGATCGGATGGACTCCTCCTCCAGCGGTGTTGGAGAAATTGAAGAAGTGACCTTCGAATTCGTGAGAAAGTTCCATCGCGACTTTGTGAGGTAGGATCGAGCGGCCCGCTCGATTCACGCTTGTTCATTTTCGAAATCATAATGAACAAAGCCCCTCTGAAAAACGAGCGATTCATCCAGAATTCGAATCCCCCCTTTCGCTAAGTGCCATTTTGCCAAAAGGTGCCAAAAGGTGCCAAAAGGTGCCAAAAGGTGCCAAAAGGTGCCAAAAGGGACAGGTAGCGCCGCGGGGATTGTTCCAACGGCCCCCCCGTGAGGCGCCGCTATCGAGATCATGGAACGGCCTTCGCGAGGTTCGGCTTAATTTCGGAGCGAGTCTGCCTTGCTCATCATTTCAAAAAGACCGATTGATCCCACCGTCACTTCTCGTGGTCGTCATACCAGTCCTGAACCTTAGGGCCGGGGTGCTGATCTTTCGGAATGAACTTGGCGAGTCGCTCTTTAAGCCCGGTGTATTCGGGCTTCTCAGCGAGGTTGGACCATTCGTTGGGATCTTCCTTATGATGGTAGAGCTCTTCAGAACCGTCTTCGTAGCGAATGTAGCGCCAGCGTTTCGTGCGGATGGAAGTGTTGCCGTCGCCGTACGAAGAAATGGCGGGGCCGCGCCTGACTTTGGAATCGTGCAACTGAGGCTTCACGGAGTGGCCGTCGAGATAGTCCGGCACCGGGAGCCCGGCGAGATCAAGAAGAGAAGGGTAGACGTCAATGAGACTGACAGGTTCCTCGCTGATGGCGCCGGCTTCGACACCGGGGGCGCGGACAATGAAGGGGATGTGAGTGGTCTGTTCCCAGATCGCTCCTTTGCACCAGTGCTTTTTCTCACCGAGGTGCCAGCCGTGATCACTTACTAACATGACCACCGTTTCGCGTCCCCGGGGATTGCTGGCAAGCGCCTCGACAAAGCGACCGATCTGCTTGTCGACGAAGGCGATCGAGGCTTGGTAGGCCCTGATCGTTTTGTCCCACTCGTCATTGGCGACGATGAACTCGTGATCGCTGAGCCCCTTGTGCATCGCTTTGTGGGCATGGGAGCGTGCCAGCTTCCGGGCAAACTCCGGCATATCGTCCCAGTCGTCAACGTTGGCGGGCTCGGCGGGGCGCTTGATGGAATCGAGTGGAAAGAGGTCAAAGTAAGGCGCTGGAACATGCAGAGGGCGGTGGGGACGGAAGAAGCCGACGGACATAAAAAGTGGCTTGTCGCTATCGGCGTGCCACTGGTCGATCGCCCAGCTCGCTACCTTGTAGTCGCTCATTTCCTCGTCAGCGGCATCGAGGGCATAGCCATCGTTGGGGGCACTGAGGGCGTTGAAGTTATTTTCGTCTTGGGGCGGTTTCGGATCTCGGGGCCTTTTCAGAAGGGCATCGCCGTCATTGCCGGGCCCACCATGGAAGACTTTGCCGCCGCTGGCGACCCGGTAGCCGTTCTTCATAAAGAACTGCTGCATCGTCGGCGTGGTGGGAGCTGTTTCCTGATTGGATTTGGCGTTGAAGTAGGTGCCGGTGTGGAAGGCATAGATGCCGTGATTCAGGCTGATGCGGGATGGTCGGCACTGAGGGGAGTTGCAGTAGGCCTGGGTGAAAAGCATGCCGCTGCCGGCGAGCGCATCGATGTTCGGCGAAATCGCATCGGGGTGGCCGCCGAGACAGCCGAGGTAGTCGTTGAGATCGTCGACGATGATGAAGACAACATCGGGCCTACTCTCCGAAGTCTTACCGGAGGATTGCGGGCCTGCGTTTAGGTTTGGAATGACAGTGAAAAGCCACGCAAGAAGAGGGGCGAGAGGGAGTAAGGGAAGCGTGCGAAGTGGCATGATAGTAAGGGGGAAGTGGTGGGGAGGATCTTATCAATCCGCGGATGAATTGCGCCTTCAATTTAATCGGCGTGTCCGCGCTCTGTTCATCGACCAAAGAAAATAGATCCGCCGAGCCCGCCGGGACGAGTTGAAGGCAGCGCTCTGAGGGCTAGGCCTGAGTTAACGACTCGTTCACCAGGGTTTGGAAATCGAGTCCGGTCGGTTCCTGGAAAATGCGGAGATCAAACTCGGGCGCGACCGCGAGAAGGTGATCAAAGATGTCTGCCTGGATGCTCTCGTAGGCGGCCCAGTTTTTGTTGGAGCTGAAGCAATATATTTCAATAGGGATCCCGCGGCCTTCAGGGGCCAGTTGCCGAACGAGAAGCGTCATCTCCTGATTGATGTCCGGATGATGCCGGAGGTAGGCCTCGATGTAGGCTCGAAAGGTGCCGATGTTGGTGAGCCCTCTTCCGTTGACGCGGTTCTCACGACGGGACTCATCGAGACGGGCGTTTACCTTTTCGACTTCCTTTTTCTTGGCATCGAGATACTCAGTGATGTGCTCGATTTCCAGAAATCGATTCAGCATATCATCGGTGCAGAGACGGATTGAATTCGTGTCGACGCGCAAGCTGCGCTTAATGCGACGTCCTCCGCTTTCCGACATCCCTCTCCAGTTTTTAAAGGAGTCGCTGATCAGCGCGTAGGTCGGAATCGTGGTGATGGTCTTATCCCAATTTTGGACTTTTACGGTGGTAAGGCCGATCTCAAGAACGTCCCCGTCCGCCTTGTAGCTGGGCATTTCAAGCCAATCGCCTTGAGAAAGCATGCGGTTCGACGCCAACTGAATCCCCGCAATGAAGCCAAGGATGACATCTTTGAAGACGAGCATGAGGATGGAAGCGAAAACGCCGAGTCCTCCGAGGAGGGAGAGCGGAGACTCTCCGATCAAAATCGCGATTCCGAGGACGAAGCAAACAAGAGCGGCGATCAGCTTGGCTACCTGAGTAAAGGTCGCAAGGTTGAGTTTTTGTCCGGCCGGCGTCCGTGAGAGTATACTCTGAAGCGCATTGAGGATGGAATCGAGGATGAAGTAGCCTGTAATCAGAATGTAGATCGACGAGGTGACACTTAGGAGGTTCCCCAGCCAGGGGACCGAGGAAAAGAGTCCGGGAGAGGCCAGGTAAATGAGGAGTCCGGGTAAAATATGGGTGAGCCATCGAAACACGCCCTGTCCGAGGAGTTCATTGTCCCATTTGAACTCCGTCTTTTTGACGATGCGGGTGACCGCTTTGAGGATGAGCGGTCTGCAGATGAAGTAGAGAAAGCTGGCGGTGGCAAAGAGACCGAGCAATAGAATCACAATCGCCACGGAATGATTCAAGCGATCGGGAACCCAGTTGTGATTTTCGACCCAGATCGTGAGTTCGCGGGCCAGATAGGAAGTTTTAGCTTCCCATTGCTCGGTGACAACGGGAATGCCGGAAAGGGCGGGATTTGAGGTTGGGATGTCTTCGGCAGGCATGGTGTCAAATGGGACGGGTCTTGTTATCGGAGACTAATCGGGGTAAGGCAACATGCCTAAACATTCCACAAATTTCCTCGGGATAGGATAAATCCTCCGATGTCGTCGGGCTCGAAACAGTGATTCCGAAACGCCGACGAATCTCGATTCGTTTCCTGCGATTTGCGCCATCGCAGGAATTGCTCGCCTCGAAGGAATAGATTTTATGGCGTCGGGGTGAGGGCTTTTAAGGCGGCGGCGAGGACGGCTGCGCTCGCCGAGTCGAGGGAAGGCTCGTGCGGCGATTCAATGCGATCATCTCCGGCGAAGAGATACGGAGTGACGGCGTAGATCGGAAGGAGGGCGCGTTTTCGCTCAGCGTCGATGACGCCGACGATGAAGGATTCGCCTCCGGCCTCCAGCGTGGCGAGCGGCCGAAGAGCGGTCTCTTTTTCAGAAGCAAAGGTCCAGGGAGAGAAGGGCTTTTGCCACCCCGCCTTGGTCTCGGCGGAATGTTCGATCGTGAAAAAATTCGGCGCTCCGTCGGTGAGGCGCAGCCGGGCGCCGAGGAAGTCGTCGTTAGAGACGGGGAGTTTCGCTTTCGGGCTCTCGCGATGCATCGCTTTCCGGAGCGAGGCGAAGGATTTAGCCGGCGGCTCGCCGGTCCCAGAGATCCAGAGGACCCCGCCGCCGGCATCGAGATAAGACTCAAGGCTGCGGTCGAAGGGATCGGCTTTCAGGGAGCGGTAGGAGTTGAAAGAACTTCCCACGACCACGAGCTGAGGCATTCGCTCGGGCGAGGGAATATCCCCCGAGAGGATTTGACGCAGGTCGAGAGTGATATAGGGAGTTTCGGCCTTCTTCCAGCTTCGAGCAATCGCGGCGGACTCAACGCGGCTCGCGAATCCGAGCATGGCGCCGTTCATGGCCCAGCAGGGCTCGAAGACGATACCGGTGGCCGGTTCGGAGGCGTCGTCGATTTTGCTGAGGAGGGGGGCGAAAAGGGCGTCGTCCTCGAGTCGGCGCTCGCTGAGGAAGCGGGCTACGTTCTCGCGGTGGGCGTCCTCTATCGCGGGGGTGAGGGCCAGTTCTTGATCCGACTTGGCGAAGCGCTCGGCGATCTCGATATCACGCAGGGTGCGCACCACCGCCCAGGCCCCGAGTTCGCCGAGGTTCTTCCAGAGCATTTCCCGGGCGGCGGGGTCCTCGCGATCAACCCAACCGGCGGCCCCTTCGAGGACCCGGGCGCCCCGTGGTCCGCAGAAATCGGCGCCGGCCTGGCCGTAGAGCATGATCTCGGCGAGGATCTCTGCGGCCTCCTGTCCCTCGTCCTTGAGCGCCATTCGCTCGATCGCGTCAACGAAGGCGGCTTCGCCACCGGCGGGGTCATGAGCTGACCCTGCGAGGTCGAGGAGGGGACGGACTTGCGAAAAATCGTGCTCGCCGCTCGGCAGTTTCAGTTTCCATTCAGCCCAAGCGTAGGTGGCGGTGTGGACGAGCGGGTCGTGATTGCTGGCTGCCATGTCGGCAATTACGTGGGAGTAGGCTGCGATCCAGAGCGCGGTGTGGGCGGCGTTTTCCTCACGGAGGGCGTCGACGAGCATCAGGAAAGCCTCGGCGATGCCGCGCTCGGAGTGAAGATCGTAGCGCTTGGTCACTCCGGCGGCGGCCAGCTTGATCACGGTCGCTTCACCCACGTCCTCGGGAAGGAAGGGGTCGAAATTGTCCGGGTAGTGACTCTGGTGATGAATCGCCTCCTCGATCATCTCCGGGGTGAGAGAGTTTCGGAGCTCATTCGGAAGTCGTTCGATGACTTCCCGCATCACGTCATCGTGACCCGAACCCCAGGCACCGGCCTCTTCCACCCACGACGAGAATAGCGCCGCGGCAGCAATGAGCGGCAAGGGGAGGGGAATTCGGAATCGAGCCTGTGGAGGAAGAAAGAGCATGGGACGTTCGATGGGTAGTGGGGGAGGGAAGTCAGTGTGGGTGAAAGATTCCTTCTCCGCAGTGACGCGTTTGCGTTCGCGCGGGTCAAAGTGGGCGAACCGCTCTCGCTGACCCCGCTGACCAGGAACGTGATTCAAAGAAGAAAGCGTTTCTCTAAAAGGGCAGATGATGGCTCATTGTTTGAATCGTTCCGAGGGCCCCTTAACCACCGAAGGAAATCAAAAGCTTATGAAGCCGTATCTCATTATTTGTTCCCTCTTTCTTTGTTATCCCGGATTCGCTGAAATCGTTCGAGGCCCCTATCTTCAGATGGCGACTGAGAATCAAGTTTCGATCGTTTGGCGAACCGGCGAGAAGTGGGACGATACCTCGATTCAGATTACCAAAGAAGGTGCCATCGTCGAGACCGCTCAGGTAGAGATCCTCTCCAAAAAAATCGAACAAGCCAAGGGTAAAAGCGCCTTCCAATATGAAGCGACAGTGACAGGCCTCGAACCACTAACCGACTACGAGTATGCTATCTATCACGACGCGCAATTAGTCCCCACACCGATTCTCGACGGAGAGAACCGTTTTCGAACTTATCCCGTAACGGGCACCCCCGATACGAAATCACGAATTTGGGTGGTAGGCGATTCGGGGACGGGCACTCACGCTCAACTATTGGTTCACGAGGCGATGAAGCGTCATGTTAAAAAAGACGAGCGACCTCTCGATCTCTACCTCCATGTCGGTGATATGGCCTATACCCATGGAACGGATGAGGAATTCCAAAACAACTTCTTTAAGCCCTACGCCGAAACGCTTTGTCACACCACCTGCTGGGCGGTGATGGGGAATCATGAAGGCAAAAGTTCCAATGGTGAAAAGGGAATCGGCCCTTTCTACGATGCCTATGTTTGTCCTGTCGAAGCTGAGGCGGGAGGGGTTGCTTCTGGAAATGAATCCTACTATTCGTTCGACTACGGCGATATACATTTCATCGGCCTCAACTCATATGATATCGACCGCAAGCCCACGGGTGAAATGGCGAAATGGCTCGTCAAGGATCTCGACGCTAATGACTCGCAATGGCTCATCGCCTTTTGGCATCACCCGCCCTATACGAAAGGTTCTCATGACAGCGACAAAGAAAAAGAGCTCATTGAGATGCGTGAACACATTATGCCGATTCTCGAAAAAGGAGGCGTTGATTTGGTGTTAAGCGGTCATTCCCATATCTACGAACGATCGATGCTCATCGATGGTGCCTACAGCACTCCGACGACCAATAAAGGGGTTGTCTTTGATGACAGTGATGGAGATGAAACACCTTACCGGAAACCGGCAACGCGAGAGCCTAACAAAGGGACCTTGGCGATTGTGACGGGGCACGGAGGAGCTTTGGGGAGGAGCGCCAAAGGAGTCATGCCGGTGATGAGGAGTATCATTCTCGAACATGGATCGCTGATTCTTGATGTCGATGGCGACACCCTTTCCGGTTATATGATCAACTCGGCGTTTAAGATTAAAGACCGTTTCTCTATCGTGAAATCCGGAACTACCGATCCGGTGCGACTCGCGAATCCCTGGGCGCCGGACGAATCGACAATCGAATACGCTCCTTCTCGCGGTCCGGTGAGGACACCTCCGAAGAATTTTCAGTCAGTGATTCCTAAGCATGCTGAATGGGATTATTTGGCTGACGGGAACACTCCGGAAGATCAGGATTGGACATCGATCGACTTCAAAGAGACGTGGCTCAAAGGAGTCGCCGGTTTCGGCTACGGCGATAAGGATGATAAAACTGAATTGGAGATGAAAGGGGAATACGAGTCAGTCTATATTCGAAAGGAATTCACACTTCCCGAAGACGTTGATCTCACCAAGCTGTTCTTGGCGATCAATTACGACGATGCCTTTGTTCTGCATCTAAATGGGCAGCGCCTTCTCTTGCAGAATTGTTCGATTAAGTCTGACACCAAAGACCTCAAAATCGAATCCCATGAGGCAAAGGGCTATGAGTATTTCAGTCTTTCCGAATACCAAGAAGCCTTTCGAAAAGAGGGTCTCAATGTCATTGCGATCGAGGGGCACAACGTATCAAAGAGCAGCTCGGACTTCAGTCTTGATCCCTATCTCGTCTCGGAAGTCGATGACGATTGATATAAGTCGCGGGGATTCCTTCTCCGTCGCATTCATGGCATCTTGAATACGGCTCGATCTCGATCAACGCTCGCGACCGACCGTTCAGAGCGGGGCTTTATTTCAGCATCAAAGACAGGTCCGAAAGAGGCGGGCCTTTGTGCGGCAGAGCTTTGAGCCCTAATTTTCACCCCTGGTCGAACACCAGTCAGAAACGGCTGCCTAATCACAACTTCAATCGGGCGATCCGCTCTTCGGGAGCGGGATGGGAAGCGAGGTATTCGCCGAGCACCTCCGGATCAGTTCCCATTCCTTCGATTCTTCTGAGAAAGGAAATCGCTCCGTTGTGATCGTATCCCGCCGCGCGAACGAGACCCAATCCATCCTTATCGGCCACGAATTCGATATCCTTTCCGTGCGCACTTCGTAGCATCGGGAGGCCCTGTTGCCGCACCCAGCCAGAGAGAACTCCCGCGCGCCCTGCCGCGAAAGAGGCGGCCCGAAGCGCCGATTGCTGGATCATCCGGTCCCAGGTATGGCGTCGGATCACATGCGCGGTTTCGTGAGCGATGACGAAGGCCACTTCGTCGACATTGTGTTCACAGAACTCGATGAGGGATCGACTCACGAAGAGATACCCTCCCGGCAGGCCGATCGTGGTGGGGTGATCGCCCTGCATCAATTCGCAGTGGTAGGTAAAGCCCGGTTGGTCGACGGAGGCTTCCAAGCGGAGGCAGATTTCCTGAAGCCAGGTTAACAATTCCGGATCGTCGAGAATTTCCGTGGCGAGGCGGAGCTCCGCAGCGAGCGTCTCTCCGAGATCCTTTTCTGATTCGAGGGCTTCTTCCTCGGTTCCGGTGAGCCCCTCCCAAATCCATTTACTTTTGCGATAGGCCGGCACTGCCGCGCGACCCAGTTTGCGTCCTAAATTTTCAAAGAAGCTACTCATGTGATGGTGTTGCCCCACCGCGTCCGGGGAGGCGGGCTTTCCTGAAGGTGAAGGAAAGGTGGCAAGGATGCAATCACGGTATTTTTGTTTGATTCGTGGTCACCGCCCACCCCGCATCTCGCGCTGCCGCATCGGCATGGTGTCGATGAGGGCGTAAAATTTCTTGAGGGAGAAAGGGCCTCGTTGCGTTGATTTGGTTCCACCGTCTTTTCCGATGAGGATCATTGATGGCTTCGAGCGGCTGCCCGCAGCGTCGAGCTTGAGCCGCTTTCGCAAATCGGCACGTTCGGAATCGGTGAGCGATGTTGCGTAGCTTTTGCCGAAGTGCCCAAGTTCTCCGACATGAAAAATTTTAATATCTCGATCCTGCCACTTGGTTTTCGTGTTCCGAATCTCGGTTTCGAGCGCCTTGAGCGATGACTTCGCCCCGGCGGGAAAATCGAGAACGATGATCCGGTTCTTCCACTTGTATTGGCTGATCGGATTGGCCTTCGCAGTCATCGCAGTAATCAACGCGAAAAAGAATATGAGAGTGAGAGTGAGAGGTTTCACGAAGGAGGTAACGCGTCTCGTGGGTGGAGAGATCACAATAGGGATTCTCGATTCGTATCGTCCTCAAAAGTGAATAGCTTCCCAACGAGGGCCACAACCTTGACTAATCCTTATGAACCGTGGGAGCCTCCGGCCCCTGATGAATTTCAGCGGCTGCTGCCTGTCTGCAATATCAAGGGGACAGTCGACTTCCTATTGATACTCAGCGCCCTTCTTCCTCTACCGTTTCTGCGTTAAGCTGATCCTTTTTTTTCTTCGAAAGCCGGTCGAGAATGTTTTTGGTAATTCGCGCGACCGTTTTATCCGGCGTTTTCAACCCGTGAGCCCAGTCGGTCGTTCCGCTCGTGAAGACGGTGCCTCCTCCCGCCGTCTCATAGGCACCCATTACCGCGTTCCCGGTATGATCGAGTGAAGGCCACTTTTCATACCAAACGGAATCTGCTCGTGCCCAGGTCGCAGGGGCCGTCGCAAAAATCTGAAACCCCTCCGGGGTGCCATCAGCATGAGTCGGAAAAGGGAGCCCGTCTCGCCACTCGATTTCGCAACCATCGCATTCGTAGCCAACAATCGTATCCGCTCCTCCGAACTCATCTCCCTTCTTGAGCTCCGTTCCCTCAAACACCCAATGATCGGTGCGATGCATCTGGAACGCCCCCGAGCCGTCCATGTGTTGTCCATGACTTCGGTGATAACCACCATGGATAAAACCCACCCCCGTCATCGAATTTTCAGTTCGTCCCACAAGATGGTGACCCCACAAACTCGAAAGTCGACTTGTGTCCTCTTCCGTAAAAACAGGATCCTGATTGAAGCCCTGCTTCCAACAAATCAACGATTGTGATTCCTCCGCATAGCGCACTTGCCAGCAGCATGTGTTTCCGCTGAAAAAAGCAAGGTTCCCGCCTTTTGCTGCGAACTTTTCGACGGTGTCCCGCATCCCCCATGACCAGTATTCATCGTGCCCAACACTGAGAATGAGCCGGTAATTCTCGACGATTTCCGGTCTCAGTTCGAGATCCATGTTGCTGCAATACTCGATCTCATAGCCCTCTTTTTCCGCCCACTTCACGAAATCCAGTTCCCATTTCGAAAAGAGGGAATGGGGGGGGGCGATGAAACGAAACCTGATGCCCCTGCAATCCGTGGCGGCCATGAAACCCGTAGAGTGATGAGCCGCCCCAGTTATTATAGGCGTTGTAGGTGTTCGTCGCGAGTTGGAGGAGGATTTTTGAAGAGCTCCCCGGATCGCTCGAACGCAGCACGAAGTAGCATTCACTTTGGGCGGTGCGGCGCCCTCTCTGAACAAACTTCCCGCCACTGTCCTGAGTGGAAAAAACAACACGGTAGTAGCCTGACTTCCAATGAACCGGAATTTCAAATTCGTAAGACACCGGCCACCCGCAGCCGGCTGATGAGGCATTTTCAGGAATCGCAGCAACGCCACCCGGAATATTCGTCCCTGTATGAAGCGGCTCCGTCTTCAGCCCGAGACGGGCAATCGAAACAGAAAAGGAACTTCCCGTCGTCGAGGTGTGCAATTTCAAAATCTCACCGGGAGCGTAGCTGACCTCATCGCCGTAGCCCTCGATAAACAGTGGCGACACCGTCTCTTCCGACGAGGCAAATGAAATACCGACTAACAAGAGTAAAAAATGAACAATGAGTTTCATGACTCTGATCGTAGTCCGATGAGGGATTCCGCCGAAGCTTTTTTCTGGCGCGTGCATGGCTGCGGTCGAGCCGCAAAGACGACTCGCGTCGTGAACGCCTCAGGATGCCGGGATGTCACTGCCTCCCGAATCGCCTGATCCTATCCTATTCGCGACTGGGTTCCCATTTAAGAGCCTCGGATTGACCCACGGCCGACCTGGCAATAATTTTGCGAACTCCTCCGATCAACCCTCATTTAATAAATGCGGCTGCATATTGCGAATCCATCGTGCGTCTCTACCTCCATGCACACCCCTTTGCGTCTCCTCGCAGTTGTTTCTCTCCTCGCCATCTCGACATCCTGTGACCGGGCTCCGGATCCTCAGGTCGGCGTCAATCCAGCAGCCGAAGCCGAGCTCGCTCAAGCGCAGGAGGAACTGGCTGCGGCGCAGGATCTCATGGAGCGCCAGGCATTTGAGATGGAAAACCGAAGTGCGCTTGTCGAGAAGCAGCTCGCAGAAATACGGGCGGGACTCTCGGAACGTGAGAGCGCAGATCTGAGGGAGTCTCTCGACGCTCTCACGAGGCAGAATGAGGAACTGGAGGCGCAGGCCAGCGAGGCCAGAATTCAGAGCGAAACCCTCGCGCGTCGCCTTGAGGCGACCCCCAAGCTGCGTGCCGAGCCCATCCCTGTCTCGCCCTCGAGCGATCAAGTGAGGCCGTCGGGCCAAGCCCGCCATCAGGAGAAACGCGATCAGTCGCCCCCGAGGGACTACACGATGTTCTACGAAGGGTTATCCCCCCACGGTCGCTGGGTCGATATCGATGACTACGGCCATTCCTGGCAGCCTCGCGTCGCTTCGAACCGCGGATGGCGCCCCTACCTCGATGGCTCGTGGTCCTGGACGGAATACGGCTGGGCCTGGAATTCGAACGAACCTTTTGGCTGGGCGACCTACCACTACGGTCGATGGGTCAACCTGAAACGCGTCGGCTGGGTCTGGGTTCCCGATTCCGAGTGGGCTCCGGCCTGGGTTTCCTGGCGTCAGACGAGTGATCATGTGGGCTGGGCACCGCTGCCCCCGAGTCGTGATCGTGGCCATGTTCGCGGGGCGGATCGCAATTGTGATCTGCAATACAATCTCGGGCCGTCCAGCTACAGGTTTATCTCGACGAACCGGTTTGTCAGCAATAGCTACACTCGTAACTGTGCCCCGGTTAATCAAAACCCCGGTCTCTTCCGGCGCAGCGTCAACACGACCCGTATCGTTCCCCATCATAATCATGGGCATGACGACTCTGATGTTTTCATTCAGCAGGGCGGGCCTTCGAGGCTTCAGGTCGAAAGCGCCTGTCGAACCCGCGTTCCGCAACGGGAGATTTACGTAGACCGCGGCGGTCACGCACCGCACTCCCACGACACCGGTGATTCGGGCGAAAAATCCCCGCTCTCGCGTATCGCGCTTCCGGTAGCAGGTGCCCTCGTCATCGCGCCGGAAATCGTGGAACGGATCCTTGACTCTTCTCCGGTCGATTCTTTCGCCGATGTGCCGAAAGCGGAAGTCGCGACGATGAAGGAGGAGATCACTCGTGATCTCGCCAAAGTGACAGCGAGGGAGGAAGCAGCGGTGGCGGCGGTCCCTTCCTCTCCCGCAGCGGTAGCCCTGACTCCCCCGGGTCAGCCTGTCGTCGAAACGACCCCGACCGAACCTTCTGCGCCCAGCGAAACCGAGCCTGCAGAAGAGGCGAACGATCCTGAGGTGGTGATGCCCGCAGAGGAATCGACCGGTCCAAGCGAATCGGAGTCACCTGAGCTTGTCGTCGAAACGACTCCGACCGAACCTTCTGCGCCCAGCGAAACCGAGCCGGCAGAAAAGGCGAACGATCCTGAGGTGGTGATGCCCGCAGGGGAGTCGACCGGTCCAAGCGAATCGGAGTCACCTGCGCTTGTCGTCGAAACGACTCCGACCGAACCTTCTGCGCCCAGCGAAACCGAGCCTGCAGAAAAGGCGAACGATCCTGAGGTGGTGATGCCAGCAGGGGAGTCGACCGGTCCAAGCGAAGCGGCGTCGCCTGAGCTTGTCGTCGAAACGACCCCGACCGAACCTTCTGCGCCCAGCGAAACCGAGCCTGCAGAAAAGGCGAACGATCCTGAGGTGGTGATGCCAGCAGAGAAGTCGGCCGGTCCGACCGAATCGGA
>Ga0208903_1000242_pt1 | contig 52374 bp, 40 predicted proteins | sample AntAceMetag02UKJ_FD_184769 | JGI IMG/M metagenome (GOLD analysis project Ga0208903, IMG submission 184769) | Saline lake microbial communities from Ace Lake, Antarctica - Antarctic Ace Lake Metagenome 02UKJ (SPAdes) (version 2) | ecosystem: Environmental > Aquatic > Non-marine Saline and...
GAAGTAATATTCTGAGAGACATCAAACACTCGCTTGTCTATCTCTAATCTCATGAGTTCTTTACCCCCCAACACCTCAGCATCTTCTATCATGGTGCTCGAAGGTTCTAAGAAAATCTCACCTAAATCTCGCTCTACACTTTCCCTAGGCGATAGTTTTACACCAGATAACACTTGTATTTTATAGCCTATGAAATTTACTTCCACAGAGTACTGCCCTAGGGGGATCTCTATGACTCTAAACCTTCCCTTTTCATCAGTAATACCTCCCGTAACGGCTGAACTGTCTCTCTTTGAAATTAGCGTAATAGTGGCAAATTGAATCGCCTCCTTTGTGGAATTGTCAGTTACAGAGCCATAAACGACTCCTATCTGTGGGCTCTCTCTCTCTGGAGCTAAGCCTGTTCTTTGCGCCTGCAGGTGGAGCGTTGCAACGCTAAACCAGACCAAACATAATACCTTGACTATAATCCTCATTCTTCTGCGAAATTAACTCTTCAGATCATTTAGTATTCACAATGAAGACTAAATTCATCCCAGACTATTTAGACGATTATCAACGGTATATCCTTCGGTCTTTTTCCAAAAACAGAAAGTGATACTTTAAGTTAAAAAAACTTATTATTTTTGCGCCATCTCAAACAGGGGTGCCAGAAATCCAATCGTGGACAAAGGCTGAGATTATACCCGTAGAACCTGACCGGATAATGCCAGTTAGGGAATTGTTTAACCAAGTGTCATCCCCCCGGGTGGCCATTAAAAATTGTTATGAAAAATTTATTTTTGAGCACGATGCTCGCTCTTGTTTCCACATGTGTGTGGGGACAATTCACCATTACAGGAACTGTTATGGATGAAGAATCTGCTCCTCTGACAGGAGCTGTAATATCATTAAATGATGCCTATACTTATGCTATCTCAAACAGAGAAGGCAAGTTTAGTATAGAAGTTAATAGTGGCGAAAGCGCCACTATTAAAGTTGACTTTCTTGGGTATAAAACATCAGAAAGACTTATCGATAAATCAGCCTGTTCTAACTTGGAGTTTCTCTTATTACAGGATGCTTTTTCTATCTCTGAAGTACAAGTAGCTAGTGTACAACTAAACAAAAAAACTCCAATGGCATTCACCGAAATGAATGAGGATGATTTGGAGAGATTAAACTTTGGTCAAGATTTACCTTATTTACTAAGGATGCAACCTAGTGTAGTAACTACCTCTGATGCGGGAGCTGGAATAGGCTATACAGGATTAAGGATAAGAGGGTCTGATGCTACTAGAATTAATGTTACTATTAACGGTATTCCATTAAACGATTCAGAAGGTCAAGGAGTTTTCTGGGTGAATCTGCCGGATTTCGGAAGCAGTGTAAATAGTGTTCAAATCCAAAGAGGAGTAGGAACCAGTTCAAACGGTGCTGCTGCTTTTGGAGGAACGGTAAATCTCCAGACTACTAGACCAGATAAATCTAGTTATTTTAAAACGAGCTTAGGAGGTGGCTCTTACAATACGCTTCGTTCTAACCTAGAGTTTTCTACTGGCATGATAGATAACAAGTGGAATTTTAATGGTCGCTTATCGAAGATAACCTCAGATGGATATATAGATCGTGCTAGCGCTGACTTAAGTTCTCTTTACCTGAATGCAGGTCTTTATTTAGCAAACACCACCATTCAAGCCGTAGCCATAAAAGGACAGGAAAAAACATATCAATCATGGTATGGAACTCCCGAGGCTGTTCTGGAAAACGATCAAGCAGGATTAGTAAATCTAGCCGACAATGTTTTAGGCTTAGATGCAGAAGATAGAGAACGTCTGTTAAATGCTGATAGGACCTATAACATCTATGAGTATGATAACCAGGTAGACGATTATAAGCAAGATCATTATCAACTTCACTTAACTCAGATATTTTCTTCAGCTCTAAGTCTAAATGTTAGTGGCCATTACACGCATGGAGCTGGATTTTTTGAAGAGTATAAAAAAGGAGAAGACTTAACTGACTATGGAATAACCGTAGAAGACGACCAAGTTTCTAGCTCTGATATTATTAGAAGAAGATGGTTGGATAATGATTTTTATGGTGCTGTTTGGGCATTGAATTATAGAAAGAATAGAGTAAATGCAGTTTTCGGTGGTGCTGTTAACCAGTACAAAGGAGACCACTTCGGAGAGGTTTTATGGGCTCAGTACGCTGGTGATTCAGATATTAGAGAACGTTACTACGAAAGTGATGCCACCAAGAATGATTATAGTTCTTATTTAAAAGCTAACTATGACGTAAATGATAATTTTAATGTGTTCGCAGATGTTCAGGGACGTTTCATAACCTACGAGTTAGAAGGAACTGACAATGACTTAAGAAATATTCAGGCAGATACTTCATGGACATTTATTAATCCTAAAATAGGAGCTTCTTATGCCAAGGGTAAGAACAGATTTTATGGTAGTTTCAGTGTAGCGAATAGAGAGCCTACCAGAGGTGATATTATAGATGCTGTTCCTGGAACATCTCCTAAGCATGAAACACTTAATGACCTCGAAATAGGCTATTCCTACACGGCTAGTAAATTCGCCTTTAATGCGAATATCTATAACATGATGTACACTAACCAGCTAGTGTTAACTGGCGAGGTGAACGATGTAGGTTCTGCCATTAGAACTAACGTAGATGAAAGCTACAGAAGAGGTATAGAACTGATAGCAGGTGTGAACATTACTAAAAAACTAAACTGGCAGGTAAATGCCACTTTCAGTGAAAACAAAATCAACAAATACACTCAAACCATATTAAGCTACCAATATGATGAAGCCTTCGATTATTTAGGTCAAGAACTACTTACGACTGAACTAACTGATACCGATATTAGTTTTTCACCCAATGTAATTACTGCTTCTGACTTAAGTTATACGCTACTAAATAAAAAAGACTCTAAACTGAGCATTGGCTTACTTACGAAATATGTGGGAGAGCAATTTTTAGACAACACAAGTAATGAAGACAAAACCATAGATGCTTATTTAGTAAATGATGCTGTAGTGAGATATGCAGTGAAGAACACTTTTGTAAAAGAGTTCGGGATTAGCTTAATGCTGAACAACATCTTCTCTGAGGAGTATTCTTCAAATGGCTATACGTACAGCTATAATACTGAAATCATTTCTCCAGATAATTCACGCGTGAATATTCTAGAAGAACAAGACGCTTTTTATCCGCAAGCTCCTTTGAATTTCTTAGTTCAGATGGATATCAAATTTTAATAGAAATAGCTTCATTCTAATACAAAAAGTCCTTTTCGTTAACACGAAAAGGGCTTTTTTTATCTTTATGGTTAGTGTCTTCAATTTTATATTCAGTTCTTCAACAGAAACTTCCAAGTCAGTATCACCATTAGCTTTTACCCGATAGATGACTTCTGCTCTTTAATTACAGCTAGATAGAGTAAGGCCTCTTATTTCTATGTCTAATAATTCGGCACAGCTATCCTTAAACTAAGGTATAGTGCGCTCTTCTGAGGGTTCTAAGGTTATGAATACTAAATTTTCATTTAAGTATGAGGCAGCAGAATAAGTAAAGGTTACTGTTCTACTTACTATTGAAGCATTACTAAAAGCGTCTGTAATAGTCCATACCTGCCCTTGAATGTATCCGCAAGCTAAAACCGATTAGTTCCCTATAGTTCTACAAACAGCTTCTCAGAGCCGCTGCCTGTAGCTTTTGGAGCATATGCAGGAATAGCTCTCCCTCAATCTAGCTCTACGCATTCTGGAAGGTGAATTAACTCAGGAGCTTCTGTGCCTAATAAAGTAACATATCGGATATGGGTGACTATGTTTCCAAAAGCGTTCTCTGAACTACTGGAAAACCGTTTCCAGAAAGTTCTGCCTCTATGATTTGAATACTTAAATAGATTAAAGAGCAGTCGTCCTCTGCTTCTATATCAATTGGTGGAGATTCTCTAAACTGAATGGTCACATCTTCCGGTATATTTATAGGACTTTTAGAAACAAAAAAAGCCAGAACATTACGTTCTGGCTTTGAATTTATCAAATCTTTATAGAGAAATTACTTTTTAGACTTTTTGGTCTTTTTAGCCGATAATGCTTTTCCCTCTTTATATTCCCCAAGAACTATTACTATCTTAGTTTTAGAGTACTCTTCGATGGCATCTTCCATCTCTTTTAGAGTGTCTCTTCTAATTTTTATTCCTTTACTCGATGCTGAATTCTTCAACTCTAAATAAAACCCGTCTCTTAGGTCTAATGCTCTGGTCGCTGGTCTTCCTTTTCTAGCCATGTCTGAATGTGTTTTTGAAAATCGCCCGCAATCTAACAGAAATATGTGACGAAGCAAGAACATTATAGCTTTAATTACAATCGCGTTATAATTAATTAAGATTTCTCATGTAATGTGTTCTATTATTTACTGTTACTTAGGTACGGTTCTAGTAGCTCTTAAAACTATGAAGAAAATCTTTATTATCCCCATCCTTCTAATTTCACTAATGCTGAATGAGCTTAGTCTCACAGCACAGGAAACAGAAAAGATATTTTGGTCAGAAAGTCAGCAATTTGACTGGGGCATGTTTAAAGAAAAGAGAGCAGGTTACGGGTTCATCAAAGCCATGACTCATTCTGGCATTAGCTATGAAGTAGATGTAAAAGAAGGGTTAATTGTGCTGAATGTAGAAGCCTACTTCATCTATGGTAAAAGCTGGGTTATGAAGGGATATAAAAAACCTCATCTACTCGCTCATGAAAAAATTCATTTCGATATCTCAGAGATGTTTAAAAGAAGATTAGATAAGCTGTGCGATAGATATAGAGTCGACTACGACACTTTTGTAAAGAGGGATTATCAAGAAGCATTGCAACGCGACTTCGACATAATATTCGATGAAATGGATGAATATCAGCGTGAATATGACGAAGACACCTCACATGGAACTATTTCTTTCAAACAAAAAAAATGGGAAAAAGACATGAGAGAAGTGCTAAAAAACACTACTCGTTAAGCGCATTCCAAATCAAATCTTTAAGAGGTAATAGTCCCTGCTGAGCGACACTAGAAAAGAATAAAAGCTCTACTTCTGGCATTTGTTCTCTTATTTCTGCTATCAACTCTTCATCGAGCATATCGCTTTTAGAGATAGTCACCAAGTGCTTTTTATCTAGTAAATCAGGATTATACTTTTCCAGTTCATTCACTAAAATGCGATACTCTTTAAGATGATCTTCTGAATCTGCAGGGATTAAAAAGAGTAAACATGAATTTCTTTCTATGTGCCTTAAAAATCTATATCCTAAACCTTTCCCCTCAGAAGCTCCCTCTATTATACCCGGAATATCGGCCATAATAAATGATCTATTGTCTCTGTAAGGAACCACCCCTAAATTAGGAACTAGAGTGGTAAATGGATAATTGGCTATTTCTGGCTTGGCCTCTGAAACCACAGACAGAAGAGTAGATTTTCCTGCATTCGGGAAACCTACCAATCCTACATCTGCTAATACTTTTAGCTCTATAATTCTCCAGTCCTCTTGGAGATCTTCTCCGGGCTGCGAATATCTTGGAGTCTGGTTTGTGCTCGTTTTAAAGTGCGCATTTCCTTTTCCTCCTCGGCCTCCCTGCATGAGAATAACCTCCTGACCTGGTTCAGTGATTTCTGCTATAATTTCTTCTGTTTCTGGATTTCTGATAACAGAACCTAAAGGAACATCTATGTACATGTCTTCTCCCTCAGAACCTATCATTAAATTCCCAGATCCCGAACCACCGTGTTCTGCTTTGATATGCTTTTTAAACTTCAGGTGAAGCAATGTCCAAAGCTGCTTGTCTCCTCTAGCGATGACATGGCCTCCTCGACCTCCATCTCCTCCGTCTGGACCACCTTTGCTGGTGATTTTAGAACGATGTAAGTGTGTAGATCCGGGACCACCATTTCCACTTTTACAGTGAATTTTTACGTAGTCGATAAAATTGGCGTTGGCCATTGTAAGAAAACTGGATTTGGTGTGATTAAGCTATTACTTCTTCTAGGTTATGGAACAAACGTTCAGAGACGTCCTCAATAGAGCCTATTCCATTTATAGATTTATGCTTCCCTTGAGTTTTATAAAAACCTGCTACTGGAGCCGTTTGAGTATTATAGACGTCTATCCTGTTCTGAATCACTGCTGGGTCGGCATCATCTGGCCTGCCGCTATCCATAGCTCTTCCTTTGAGTCTAGTTCTTAGCTCATTTTCCTCTACTTCTAACTCTAACATGCACGAAACAGCTCCTCCTTTGGATTTCAAAAACACATCTAATGCTTCTGCTTGAGCGCTCGTTCTTGGAAAACCATCATAAATTACTCCTCTAGCATTAGGATATTTCTTCACCTCTGACTGCAATATTTTAATCGTAATATCATCAGGGACTAAATTTCCTTTATCCGCATAACTCTTGGCTAGCTTAGCTAATTCACTCTCTGGATCCAGCCCTCTAAAAACATCTCCTGTAGATATGTGTACTAGATCATACTTATCCCTAAGAATAGTACTCTGAGTTCCTTTACCACATCCTGGAGGTCCGAATAATACGATGTTTAACATTCCTTTCTTTTTTGAAAGCTCCAAAGGTACTGAATCTATCTTCTTATAAACCGAATTTAGGTTTCTTCCGAGCCCATCTATATCGAGTCCATATCCTATAATAAATTCTGGAGGAACTTCCATTCCCACGTAGTCAGGTATTAAGGCTCCTTTATAAATATCTGGCTTAAGAAACATGGTCGCTACTTTCACCTCTTTTGGGTTCATGGCTAGCACATCATTAATCACATTGGCTATAGTAAGACCCGTATCTATGATATCTTCTACCACCACTACTACCCTATCTTCCAAGGAATCCCTTAGGCCTATAAGCTCAGTTATTTTACCAGTAGATTCTGTGCTTTCGTATGATTTCAGTTTGATAAACTCCACCTCACAGTCCATAGTAAAGTGAGAAAACAAGTCATTTAAAAATCGGAAAGAGCCATTTAGCACACCTATAAAAAGAGGTTTTTTACCCCTTAGGTCTTTTTCTATCTGCGTAGCAATGTTTTTTACAACATCCAGAATCTGCTGTTCAGGGATATACTCTTCAAATGTGAAGTTTTGGTAAGAAACCTTTTTTGCCATGCGGTAAAATTACTCACATAAACTTCCAAATGCTCCTAAAAACCCTCCTAAATCTGAGACAGATACGGCTCCATCTCCATTGAAGTCTCCGAAACATCCAGCCCCAAGATCACAGAGGGGATCTATAACACATAATTGCAACGCTTCATCCCATAAGGTACAATCTCCGCAATAATTAGCCGGGTTGATAATGCAAGAGCCATTATCTAAGACCGCATTAGAATTATAGTTTTCTGCCTGTACATCAGTACAACCCTCGCATGCAGCGCACTCTCCAAAACAAACTACTTCCAGCACCAAGTCATCTTCAGTTAAGGACAAAAATCTATTGCTATTCTGCTGGCAGCCAGAAGGAATCAACTCATCCTCCCCCCAAGCGTCTCCGTTAATGTATTTAAATTCATAAGATGAATTTATATCTAGGGTTAGAGTTACCTCCCAGAGACTTCCAGAAACATTAGCCATAAGTGTAGCCGATGGATTCCAACCCTGAAAACCTCCTGCTATATGCACTCCGTTTGTACTAAACGCCTGGTTAGACATGTCTATTCTAAAGGTAACATCTGCAAATAAATCTGGAATGAAACCACACACCTCGCACGAACTGAAACACACCAAAGGACTGGTTAAATCCTCATAAGCTACTGATACCGATCTATTGTATCCACCAAACCCATCATCCACTCCACAATCGGCTAACTCTACGGAAGACTCTTTACTCATAAATTCCAGTCCATTTACAAATTTATACTCATAAGTAAAGTTCCCCGGCACCAAAACCGTCACCTCGTACACTCCATCTAAATCTGTATCATTCATAACCAGCCCATTTGCTAGCCAGTCTGTCGACCCTATTTCTGATAAGAAGTTTCCAGTAACCCATACTCCATCTGGACTTACGGTCTCATTACTCATATCTACTTGAAAAGTGAGGTTTACGTCTGAAGCCAAGCATTCATAACAATTATCAAAACAGTGCATAGGAATAACATCATCAAAGGCTGCAGTTACCCATCCTCTATTATATCCTCCTAACCCATCAGAAACACCACAACTAGAGCTAACTGTTTCTACTCCTAACCAGTCATTACCATTTACATACTTATATTCTAAATTATCTCCAGAACCCACGGTTGTGGAATATTCCCAAATATCTGTACTTACTTCTGTCATTAAGGTAGTCGCAGGACTCCATCCTTGAAAATTCCCTGCTACATGCATCCCTAGAGGTGAAACCGTAATTCCCTGAGTACCTAACCGCAAAGTCAGCTGATACTCGCAAGAACCGTCATCTTCATCTGCCAGAGAATTATAATTGGCCGCGTCTATATCTGTGCATCCTGGCGTTGCAAAAATCCCTGTTGAACCCTCTAAGTCTGGTATTGGAAGCTGCTGATCAGTTAAAATGTAAAACTCACCTGGAGCTAACGTCCATACTTCAGTGGTATTAGAAACATTAAAGGATACTCCAGTCATATAATTGTACCATGTTCCAGTTTGAGAAAAATTAGGACTAATAAAACCTGTAGCCACATCAAAATTTCCTATCACCACCATATTCATATCAGAGCCATAAAGATTAATTCTCTTCTGAAGTCCTCCAGAATCCATAGAAAAATTAGAAGTATGAATGACTTCATGGTTATTTCTAATATAGTTTAACGCTTTAACAGTCTTATACAACTTTACTCTATTCGGTTCATCAGCATACTCCCACAAAACAGGCTTGTTAGCCGTTCTGCAGTTAGCGTCTATGGTTCCATTTCCACAATCATTTATGCTTAAATCATACCCTAATTCATCAAACATCCACATCATCTTTGGACCTGGAATACTCAAGAAAAAAGCATGGACTAACTCCATTCTTTGCAACGCTGTGGCTTCCTCTGTTATGTTATAACCGTTATAATTATTCCCAAAGTTTAAACACTCATACATTAGTCTTTCTTCATCGTGACTAACCATGTAATTTATTAGATTAGAAAAGGCATACCCTCGATTTTGGTAACTGGCATTGTCTAAATTAGAACCATACCCCATTGCTCCATTTTTAAAATCAGTGTGCATTCCACCCCAAATCATAAATCCTGCGCCAGCTAATGACTGCTCTTCAGCATTATCTGAAAGGTGCTCTAATATCATATAAGTATCTGGATTTACTCCCCAGACATGTGATGCATATTCGTTTAAAATATTCACTCGGCTCTGATCGTACTGATTCCAAGCCCCTACATCTCCAAGTGTATAATTTTGAGTAAACCCTTTGGACAAGTCAAATCTAAAACCGTCTATATGGAATTCTTCAATCCAAAATGAAAGCGCATCTTTAACAAATCTCCTCGTGTTTCCACTCTCATGATTATAATCTGCGCCTATACTATAAGGATGAGTCGCTTGTGAGTTTAACCATGGGCTATCATCACTTACTTGCCCAAAACCGTCTGCAGAATTATTGTAAATTCTAACTTGTGGGTTTAATCCAAAACTATGATTAAAGACCACATCCATAATAATGGCAATCCCTCTCTGATGGGCTTCATTTATTAACTCTTTTAATTTTCTAGCGGAACCATAATATTTATCAGAAGCCATAAAAAAGTTAGTATTGTACCCCCAACTTTCATTTCCATCAAACTCCGAACACGGCATGAGCTCTATAGCATTAATCCCTAAATTCTCTAGATAATCTAACCTGTCTATCACTGCCTGGTAGCTACTCTCCTCAGTAAAATCTCTTACCAGCAGTTCATAAATAGTTAATTTATTTCTCTCTGGCTTAGCAAAACTACCATCAGACCAGGAAAATTCCGGAGCGTTCATTTGAAAAGTAGAAACAGGATAGTTAGCTTGAGAAGGGTAGTCAAGCAAATTTGGGTAGACTGATTCAAGAACATACTGATCATTCCACTGGTCTAAGATTTTAGAAGAGTATGGATCTGCAGCCTCTACCCCATTAACTCCCACTACATACTGGTACCTATATTCTTGTCCTTGATTTAAATCAGCCACTTCTTTCCAGTGGTAATTCCCATCAGGAGTAATATTCATTAAAGAATTATTCCAATTGGTGAAATCTCCTTTTACATATATGTAAGGCTGACCAGGAGCAAAGAATGTGAGCACGGCAGATTCAGGACCAGTCTGCACAAATCCTTCTTCTGCTCCATTTGGTAAATCCAAAACAATCGGAGTTTGCCCAAAACTGCGAACAATTATGGCACTAATAATTAGACTTAATGAAATTAATCTCTTCATGAATATTCTGATCAGCGCGCTAAAGTTCGTGCTTTTTGGATAAAGTGTGATTAATACACCATCAGTTTTTTCAATAAAAATTACAAAGTGCGCTATTTTGTGAAAAAGTATTCCTTGTTACTCTCACTACAACAAGTATTTTTGCGCGGAATTTCTAAGTGGTTTTAACCGCTGCCCACAATCTGTAATTTACAGTTTTAGTGGGCGGTTAAAAAAAAAATGCCTAAAGACAAAAGTATCAAGTCGGTTCTCATTATCGGAAGTGGACCTATCGTTATCGGACAAGCATGTGAATTTGACTACTCAGGCTCTCAAGCCGCCCGTTCTTTAACCGAAGAAGGCATAGAGGTTACTCTAATTAATTCTAATCCGGCCACCATTATGACGGACCCTGTGATGGCAGATAACATTTATCTGGAGCCATTAGAAACAGAATCTATAGAAAAGATTTTAAAAAACCATAACATAGACGCTGTTCTTCCTACCATGGGTGGACAAACAGCTCTTAACCTGGCTATTAAATGTGACGAAATAGGTTTATGGGAAGAGTATGGAGTAAGAATGATAGGAGTAGACATTAAGGCCATAGACGTCACAGAAAACCGCCAAGCATTTAGAGAGTTAATGGATGAAATAGGTATTCCTATGGCACCACAAAAAACTGCTAAATCTTTTCTAGAAGGAAAAGAAGTAGCCCAAGAGTTTGGTTTTCCTTTATGCATTAGAGCCTCTTATACTTTAGGAGGAGCAGGTGCATCTCTAGTCCATGACCCTAGTCAATTTGATAAACTTCTAACTAGAGGACTTCATTTATCTCCTATTCATGAAGTGATGATAGATAAGGCGCTATTGGGATGGAAAGAATATGAGCTAGAACTTCTCAGAGACGCCAATGATAACGTCACTATTATCTGTTCTATAGAAAACTTCGATCCTATGGGCATTCATACTGGAGATTCTATTACCGTAGCTCCAGCGATGACCTTAAGTGATAGCACGTATCAGAGAATGCGAAATATGGCCATCAAAATGATGCGCTCCATTGGAGATTTTGCTGGAGGATGTAACGTACAGTTCGCGGTTAGCCCTTATGAAAACGAAGATATTATAGCCATAGAAATTAATCCTAGGGTAAGTCGCTCTTCTGCTTTAGCTTCTAAAGCTACTGGATACCCTATAGCTAAGATAGCAGCCAAACTGGCTATAGGCTATCACTTAGATGAATTAAAAAATCAAATAACGAAGTCGACAAGTGCATTCTTCGAGCCTACATTGGACTATGTGGTAGTGAAAATTCCTAGATGGAATTTCGATAAATTTCACGGAGCTGACAGGGAACTAGGCCTCCAAATGAAGTCCGTGGGAGAAGTAATGGCTATTGGAAGAAGTTTCCAAGAGGCGTTACAAAAAGCATGTCAATCTCTAGAGTTAGGTAGAAATGGATTAGGAGCTGATGGGAAGGAAATTAAAAACCAGGAAGCTATTCTTCAATCTCTTCAACACCCAAGTTGGAACAGAATTTTCCATATCTACGATGCTATTAAACTAGGAATTCCATTTAAGACAATTCAAGAAAAAACTAAAATTGATTTTTGGTTTTTAAAACAAATAGAAGATTTGATTCTTCTGGAAAATAAGATCGAGAAGCATACACTTCAGTCACTTCCAAGAGAGCTTCTTTTCGAAGCTAAACAAAAAGGATATGCAGATAGGCAGCTAGCCCACTTAATGAGATGCCTAGAAAGCGAGGTGAATGAAAAGCGTCATGAACTTGATATTAAAAGAGTCTATAAGCTTGTAGATACATGTGCTGCAGAATTCGAGGCTCATACTCCTTACTACTACTCTACTTTCGAAGATGAAAATGAGAGTATAGTCTCTGACAAAAAGAAGATAATTGTACTAGGTTCAGGACCAAACAGAATAGGTCAAGGTATAGAATTCGATTACTGTTGTGTTCACGGGGTACTAGCCGCTAAGGAATGTGGCTATGAGACTATTATGATCAACTGCAATCCTGAGACTGTCTCTACTGATTTCGACACTTCCGATAAGTTATATTTCGAACCTGTTTTCTGGGAACACATTTATGACATCATCCTTCATGAAAAACCAGAAGGTGTAATCGTACAATTAGGTGGACAAACAGCACTTAAACTTGCAGAAAAACTAGAGAGATTTGGTATTAAAGTGCTAGGAACGTCCTTCAAGGCTCTAGATTTAGCTGAGGATAGAGGTCGATTCTCCAACCTGCTTAAAGACAACAACATTCCTTATCCTAAATTCGGAGTAGTAGAATCTGCAGAGCAAGCCATAGAATTATCTCGAGATTTAGGCTTCCCCCTATTAGTGAGGCCTTCATACGTGCTTGGTGGACAAAAAATGAAGATCGTTATAAACGAGCAGGATTTAGAAAAGCATGTCGTAGATATTCTTCAAGCATTACCAAACAACCAAATTTTACTTGACCACTTTATAGAAGGAGCTATAGAAGCTGAAGCAGATGCTATTTGTGACGGTGAAAACGTTTACATTCTAGGAATCATGCAGCATATAGAACCTGCAGGAATTCATTCAGGTGATAGTTACGCTCTTCTTCCCCCATACAATTTAGGGGATTTAGTAATGGATCAAATTAAGGAGTATACAAAGACAATAGCAATAAAACTAGAGACCAAAGGCCTACTAAACATCCAGTTCGCCATTAAAGAGGACAAGGTCTATATTATAGAAGCTAACCCGAGAGCCTCTAGAACGGTTCCATTTATAGCTAAAGCCTATAGAGAGCCCTATGTGAATTACGCGACTAAAATAATGTTAGGCGAGAAAAAAGTCACTGATTTTGACTTCAATCCACACAGGGAAGGATATGCTATTAAAATCCCTGTATTTAGTTACGAAAAATTCCCGAATGTAAATAAGGAGTTAGGACCTGAAATGAAATCTACTGGGGAAGCTATTCGGTTTATAAAAGATCTGAAAGATCCGTTTTTCAGGAAAATTTATTCTGAACGAAACCTTTACTTGAGTAAATAATTCTACTTCTATACCGTCTTAGAAAAACTAATTTAAAGGCCTCAGAAATGAAGCCTTTTTTTTATGAATAATTTAATAAGCGTTGCAACGCTAAAAAATGAAATATTTAAACTGGTATTTCAATACATACAAAGGGCTATCTAAAGAAATATGGATAATAGCCGCTACCCTTCTCATAAATAGAAGCGGGGTAATGGTGATGACATTTCTTGCTCTTTATTTGATAGAGGATTTAAATTATTCTGTAGCTAAGGCTGGTTTTGTGGTTAGTTTTTATGGATGGGGCAGTTTAGCGGGAGTTTGGTTAGGAGGAATGCTCGCAGAAAAAATAGGTTATTTGAAAATTCAATTTCTAGCTTTACTGGCTAGTGGATTGGTATTTATCTCTATGTTTTTCGCCACTGAGTATTGGGAATTTATCCTCCTATCTTTCTTAGTCTCTGCCACAGCAGACATGTTTAGACCTGCTAACATGGCCTCTATTCCTTGGTATAGTAATAAGGGAAACCGCAAGCGCTCGATAGCCTTAATTCGCTTAGCTATTAATCTGGGCATTAGCATAGGGCCAGCTCTAGGAGGATTTTTAGCGCTAAGCATTGGCTATACCGCACTTTTTTGGGTCGATGGGATTACTTGTATAGTGGCAGCGCTATTTCTCGCACTTCTTCTCGGATTAAAAGACCCGAAGATTAATGAGGAAGGTGAAGTTTCAACTCCCAGTAATGAGATAAAAGCGGTATTAGAAAACCCAGAAGACAAAACAGAGAACCTGCCTAAATTCTATTGGCTTCTAGCTGGTGTCGCTGTCTGGTCATTTGTGTTCTTTCAGTTGATCTATACTTTTCCAGTATTCTTGAAAAAGGAGCTACTCTTCGATGAATTAACTATTGGGCTATTCTTCACTCTTAATGGGCTATTAATATTCTTTACCGAAATGCCCATTATTCATCAGCTTCAAGAGAAACGTGTTATCCCTATACTTAATTTAGGAATAATTCTTTGTGCTATTTCATTCGTGTTTTTAGCTCTAGGAAAACCAGGAATGCTCGTTTTTCCATTTATGTATATCTTGTTTATCACCTTTGGGGAAATATTCTATCTACCGTTTACCAATTCGCTTGCCTTGGATTTCACACCTAAAAAAAACAAGGCTAAATTCATGGGCTATTATTCACTAGCATTCTCGATATCTCATGTACTAGGACCACTAATAGGTTTGTGGGTGGCAGATACCATGGGGTTCCAACCGTTATGGATAGGATGTGGGATATTAATGATGCTCGTATTATTAATTACCCGTGGGTTAAAACGCGAATGATTTTCACATGATTTATTAAAATCAGTAGTAAAGTTTCCGTTAAATATTCTTTTCTTTACGGGATGAATCAGATGTTTTATTTAGGGTACATTACTTCATTCTTCGAAACAGTATTAATAATTCTTGTGGTTATTTATGGGCTTCGCTTCATATCCAAATTACTAGCGCCTTGGATGATGAAAAAGGCACGCAATAAGATACAAAACATGGCGGAAGAACAAATGCGCCAGAGAGGGTTTAATCCTCAAAACCAAAAACCTGAAGGGTCTGTTACCGTAGAAAAAATTAAAGACACAAAATCGAAATCTAAGAATTCATCTTCAGACGATGATTACGTGGAATTTGAAGTAATTGAATAGGAATTGGAAGGCATAAAAAAAGGTCGGAAACCACCCCGACCTTCATATTACAAGTAATATTTATTAACCTTAACCAAAAAAATCAGCCTGTTGGCTTTTTTTTCGGAGCACAAAAGTAGTTGTTCTAATCATTGCTACGCCTAAACTCTATACTATTTTTTTTCTGACCGCCTTTTCATTTAGCGCTCCCGATCTGGCCATTTATTTAGAACAACCGCCACTCTAAGATTTTCTGTAAAATGTCCGTTTTCATAAGACAATCTGGCTAACATTACTTCTACATTATACTCCTGCAGTAAAGAGTGAATTTTTGCTTGAATACCAATTTCGGAATGTAGCTCTTCGCTGCTTGCCGCTACATACGGAGCAAACCAATTATGCTTAGACAGTAATGCCCAGCTATTATCGCCTTGAAAAAATTCAGAAATCTCACTCTCCTTTAAAAATAATCCAGCATTATGATTGGGCAGACTTAATTGAGGAGATTTGGCTCCTTTTATATTTTTCCAATGATAAAAAAAGAAGCCCTTCATCATTAAAAGTGACTTAGGTCTACTTAAGCCTAAGTCATCTAATAGAGCAACCCCTTCTTCTCTATCGAAAATAGTTAACTGCTTGCGGAATTTAGTCATTTTATCTTCCAAGGTGTCCTTGGCGTTAATCCCTTTCCAATTACTCCACAAACCCGAATTATTATACCCTAAATAATACTTTGAGGCCACCTCTAAATGAAAGATTTCTCCTGAAAAAACATCACGGATTACGTAGTCGATTTCTCCAAGAGTTATTTTATTCCTGCTAACAGGCCTGTTAGAAATGAGAACTTCATACTTACCACTATACGTTAGCCAGTACTCGACAAACCGCTCAAACCGCTTCCCGAGTAACTGTCTTCCTTCGGAAGAAACGAATTTGGCAAGCCTGGAAGGATCTGCATCTTCGGCTTTCAAGAAAATCTCACACCTTTCTGCCTCGGTTTTAAACCACTGATCACCTAACACTATATACGCCTCTTCCTTCGAGTTAACGGACATTAGAGGCGCGCTGGATATAACCCAAGCTAAATCATTTACTATTTTATGTTTAAAACCCATATAGTTTAAGCGCTAAAGTTATCTTTGTCTGCAAATTTAATGAGAGTAATAGCAGAAATACCGCATTCGCACTTTAAGATTCAGATTTTTAGCTGGAATGGAAAATATCAGTTGAAAATCGAGATCGATCAGTATGAACAGACCTATAAGGTTTCAGAAACAAATGTGAAGGGGCTGGATGACGTGAAAGCTCTAATTACAGAAGATTTTTTAAGTAAAGTAATGGGTAGAATGATTTCCATGAGAGAAGATTGGAATGAAGCCCTTAAATCAATTTAATCATGGCCGGAAAAATCAGCTTGGCATTAAACATCCTTTTAGGAATAGCCGTTATTTATCTTTTCACTAAAATCTCTACGCCAGCAGAAACCCAGACAGATCAAGGTATAGCTAGCGCAGAAATTAATGAGTATCCTTCTATAGCATTTGTAGACAATGATTCTCTTTCTCTCAATTATAAGTTTAGAATCGATAAGTCTAAAATTTTAGAAAAAGCATCTGCAGATGTTCAAGTTCTAGAGAATAAAATCGCAAAAGCTCAAAAAGATTATTACGAAATAATGAACAAGTCTCAGACTGGAGGTTTTACTTCTGATGCAGAAATAGCTGCAGCTGAGAAAAAAGTAATGAAACTACAAGAGGAGGATCCTTATCTCCAAAGGCAAATGGAAAGCCGAATAAAACGACTGACCAAGCTAGAAGGCGAGATCAATGACTCTCTTTACTCTAGATTATATAGATATATAGATTCTTATACCGCAGACAAATCCATAGATGTAATTATGCTCTACACTAAAGGGATGACTGGTCTCTATAACCGCGGTTCCTTAGACGTAACTGCAGAAATAGTAACTGGGCTGAATGCGGCTTATGAATCTGAAAAAACTGCTGAATAACAATATGCCAATAGCTCAAAACAAACTTCAAGAAAACATAGCTGAGTACATTCTCTATGTGTGGCAAATGCAAGATCTTCTGCGCTCTGTATCTCTAGACGTAGATGTTTTGTACCAGAAACTAGGATTAACTGATTCTAATGACCCGAATAGTGAAGAAAGAGATTGGTTAAAAAATCTAGCAGAAAGAATTAAAATTGAGGCTATTTCTAAAAAAGGAAATACATCTGAAATAAGCACCATTTTAGCAGAGCTCCATTATTTGCACAATACGCTAATAGAGGTTCTAAAGGATAGCAAGTATGTAGAAATATATGCTAAATCTGCTCCTCACATTAAAGGCCTAATGGCCAAATCTACAAGTAATCAAAACATCATGGAGCATATGCTAATTGCTCTATATGGCTGGTTAATTCTGAGGATGCAGAAGAAAGATATTAGTCAAGAAACAGCTGAAGCTATGGGGTCTTTCTCTAAAACTATGGCTTATGTAAGCTTAAAGTATAAGGAAATGAAAACAGGGGAAATTAACCCAGACTTGAACTAATTTCAAGATCTTTTTACCTCGTGTTCTTTTAACAAAAAGCTCTTAACAAAAAATCGCTGATTCCTGCCTTAACCTTTTTTTTTGCGGAACTTAACTATGCCTAAAAACATAGTAAAATGACTGTCCCACATCTCTCTAAAAGTACTGTTTCTAACCATGTAGTTAAACCGGTTCTTTATGATTTAAATAACTCGAAACATCTTGACGATTTCCAGAAACTAGTTAAAAACACACCTAACCTCATAGTATCTAACAACATCGAGAGTCAACTCAAAGAATTGATGAAAATCAATCACCCAAAAAAAACGCTCTCTGGGCAACAAGCATTAAAATTAGCAGAGCAGCATGTAGGCCATTCTAATTTTATGACTTACGGCAACTGGTTTCATTTCACCTGGTTAAATACACTCGTTCACCTCCTTCCTGAGGAAGAGTTTATAAAAACTAGAACTAGTAGAAATAACTACAAGATATCTCCTGAAGAGCAACATAAACTTTCCACTAAAAAAGTAGGTGTAATCGGCCTTTCTGTAGGACAAAGCATTTCCATTACGATGGCTATGGAAAGAACTTTTGGAGAAATTAGAATCGCAGATTTCGATGAGCTTGAACTCACTAACTTAAATAGAATTAGAGCCGGAGTCCATGAGTTAGGATTACCTAAAGTAGCGCTAGTAGCAAGAGAAATAGCCGAAATAGACCCTTATCTTAAGGTGAAGTGTTTTTGGGAAGGGATTACAGAAGATAATATTAATGATTTCCTCTTAGGAGATGGAAAATTAGATTTAGTAGCAGATGAATGTGACACCATTCATATTAAGTTTCTAGCACGCATACACTGTAAGAATCATGAAATCCCTGTTATAATGGATACTAGTGATCGGGGAATGCTGGATATAGAAAGATTCGATTTAGAGCCTGAAAGAAGTATATTCCATGGGTTAGTAAATCATCTAGATATAGAACAGTCTAAAAACCTAAAGACTACTGAAGAGAAGATGACCTACGCTCTTCCTATCATAGGATTAGAAAGTGCCAGCACTAGAATCAAAGCGAGTATGCTGGAAGTCGATGAATCCATAACTACATGGCCACAGCTATCAAGTGATGTAGCTCTCGGAGGTGCTATATCTACTAATGTGATAAGAAGAATATTTCTAAATCAATTAACGGACTCGGGAAGATATTACGTAGACACCAATGCTATTATTCCTAATTCCAGTGAAAACCTTAGAAATGACCCAGAATCAACTCGAACCCAGAAATTAGAAAACTCAGCGCTTTTTGAACTAGCCCAGAATTTTACTCTAGATCCCGAAAGAGTAACCCTCGAAAAAGAAATAGAGCAGTATATCTTAAAGAGTGCACTGCAGGCTCCCAGCGGAGCCAATTGTCAACCCTGGAAATGGCTCGTAAATAAAAACGCTTATTATCTTTTTCATGACAAACACTACAGCGAGTCTTTTAATGATTTTAACGACCTCGCCTCCTATCTATCATTAGGATGTGCGGCTGAAAATTTCATTATAGCAGGTCAAAACAAAGGACTAGAAGTAAAAATGAGCTCGCTACCATTCGGCACAGAACATCCGCTAAAAGCCGTTTTTCAGCTATTTGATGAGGACATCACATCTCCTCTCATTATGCCTCATGAAAGCACACATTTGGCTCCCCAACTTTTCAATAGACACACAAACAGAAATAAGGGCTCCCAAAGCCAAATATCAAGTCAAGATTTATTAGCCCTTGAAGAGTCGATAACACCTATAAAAGGTACTCAACTAAAGTTTGCGCACTCTAAAACATCTTTAGATGAGCTTGGTGCGTTAATCGCTATGGCTGATAAAATAAAAATGCTTCATCCACAAGCGCATGAGGAACTCTTTAAAAATGAAATTCGGTTTACTGAGGAAGACAACTTGAAACATAAGGATGGAATAGACATCGACTTAGTAGACCTCACAGAAAATGAAAAACTAGGTGTAAAACTCTGTGGAGATCCTAAAGTAATGTCATTAATCAATACTTGGAATCTGGGAGAAGGGCTAGGAAAAATGAGCAAAGACTTAATAGATTGCTCCTCTGCAATAGGTTTTCTAACTATAGACTCCAATAACCCTATTGATTTTTTCAATGGAGGCAGGGCAGTAGAAAAAGCATGGCTTAAAGCCACTGAATTAAATCTAGCATTTCAACCAATGACTATTCTCCCTTACTATTTCACTAGACTCCTTAAAGGAAAAGGTGAAGGATTCTCTTCAAAAGATAGAGATACTCTAACTCATATGTGGCTCCGATTTAACGCCATATTCCCTAGTACTAAAGACTGTGGACAACTGTTCCTGTTTAGATTATCAGAAGCCAAAACACCAACAAAACAATCATTAAGACGCTCTTACAATGAAATCGTGCACTCCTAAAAAAAATGCCAGCCCCTATAAAATAGAGGCTTTTAGAGCTACTGATAATAAAGCACTAGCAAAAAGATTTGTTAGGGCTCATTTAGAAGAGCTGAAAAAAATAGGGGTTAAGAATATAGCCTCTAGCGACCCAGATTGGATTAATGATCCAGATGTGATTGTTTTTTGTCTCATTAGCCTTAAAACAAACATTCCTGTAGCTGGGATGAAATTGGATATTTGGAACAAAAATAAATCACTTCCTATTATTGATAGCCTCAGTAATCAAGAATTTGACATAAGTAAACTAGTTGCAGACCATAGCTCTGAAAATATAGCAGAAATTTGTGGCCTATGGGTTTCAGATGAAGCTTCAGGAATGGGGATAAGTAAAATACTCATTAGATCCGCTGTTTCTACTCTTTCCAATTTATCACTAGGAAAGTCTATTGCTTTCGCTTCGCAATACACTATTAAAACAATTTCTTGTATGGGATATCAGATATATTCCAAAATAGGTGACAAAGGAATGTTCTATTACCCTACAAAGGACTTTAAGTCATATGTAGCAATTCTTTACGAGGCAACTAAACTAGAGGGAAGTGAGATTAGAGAGAGGAGATTAATCCTAGAATTACAGAAGAACCCTAAACTGATGAGATTAGAAAATGAAAAAGGTAAAAACATTCTTATTCAATATGATCTTAGAATCGTCAAAAAAGAGGCTTATGCATTTAACATGGCCTAAGTCACCCGCTTTTTTAGCCTCGTTTCTTCTAGTTACATTTTATGCCCAAGCTACTGAGATTAACATTTCCTCCGAAAACGAGCCTTTGTTAATCAGTAATCAAATGTCTGTTTTCCTCGATACGAGCGAAAGCATGAACATTCAAGAAATAGCTAACAAATCTGAACTATTTACACCTAATTATACAGATGTAATAAATGTTCAAGTGACCTCTAGTACGGTCTGGTTAAAATTCCAATTAAAGAATATCACCAATCTAAATGAGCTTCTTCTTGAAATTAGGACCTCAAATGTTGATGAAGTAACCCTATACAAACAGACAGATGGCCATTTCACATCTGAAGGCCCCTACGGTCAAAACTTTTCATATAATACTAGATTCTATAATCATCCAAATATTTTATTCCCCTTAGACTTAAGGTCCGGAGAAAAAGCTACATATTATTTATGTGTAAAAAATCAAGACCAAATTACTCTTCCAATCCAAGTGGGAGCACAAAAGGCGGTTATAGAAGGTATATTTGATTACGATGTTTCTAATGGAATTTACTTAGGAATTTTCATCATAATGTTCTTCTATAATCTATTTCTCTATTTCGCCATTCGAAATAAGTATTACCTCTACTATTCTCTATTTGTATTTACCATGGGCCTAGGTCTTTTCTCTATATCAGGTTATAGCTTTAAGTATATTTGGCCAGATTCACCTTGGATAGAAACAAGAGCAGTAGTTATGTTTAGCGCTCTAATTCCTATTACAGCCCTCATCTTCGCCAATTCATTCTTAAATTTAAAAGAGAGTCTTCCTATAGCCAGAAAAATCTTATTGACATTCGTCTTAGGTTATGGAGCAGTTTTCATACTGGCCATCTTCGGTTTTGTGGCAACAGGTCAAAAAGGAATTATCTTATTTAGCCCGTCTATATTTGTTCTTCTCGTGATAGCTATTACTCTAGCAAGAAAAGGAATCAGAAATGCTAAGTTCTTTTTAGTTAGTTGGACAGTTTACCTGATAGGAATTATTGTTTTCCTATTAAAAGATTTCGGAGTACTTCCTTATAATACAATTACTGCTAGACTAATGCATTTCGGTTCTGTCTTAGAAGTACTCCTACTTTCTTTTGCGCTAGGTGACTACATCAACACACTTCGTAAAGAAAAACAAGAAAGTCAAAAGAAGATTCTAAAGGAATTGCAACGCAATGAGGAAATAATTAAAGGCCAGAATACAATGCTGGAAAATAAAGTTCAAGAGAGAACCTTAAAACTAGAAACTACCAACTTAGACTTATCTCAAGCTATGGATGAGCTTAAAGAAACCCAAACTCAGCTAGTAGACGCTGAAAAAATGGCCTCACTAGGACAGCTTACGGCAGGAATCGCTCATGAAATCAATAACCCTATTAACTTTGTTTCTTCTAATATATCACCCCTAAAAAAGGATATCGCAGACTTGAAAGAAATTATAAACAGTTATGAAACCGCCACTACTGAGGAAGGAATTAGCGCAGCTCAGACCAAATTAATACGGGAATTAAAAAAGGAAATCAATCTTGATTTCACCCTAGTAGAAATAGACTCTCTGCTAAATGGAATCAAAGATGGTGCTGATAGAACTGCCGAAATAGTAAAAGGACTCAAAAACTTTTCTAGATTAGACGAAAGCCTAATTAAATCTGCAGACATTAACGGAGGAGTAAAATCAACCTTACTGATATTAAAAAGTAAGTTTTCAGAAATAAAATTAGTAGAGAAGTATGGAGATTTAGTCCCTATTAATTGCCTTCCAGGAAAATTAAATCAGCTATTTATGAATATTATTGATAATGCTATTTATGCCTGCACAAAGAAAAAATACCCATCGGAAAGCACAGCGGAAATAACAATAATCACCACCCAATCTAAGACTTATACTACTATATACCTAAAAGACAATGGAGTAGGAATGGACGATCACACTAAAAACAAAATATTTGAGCCCTTCTTCACCACGAAAGATGTAGGCGAGGGAACTGGTTTAGGAATGTCCATAGTTCACGGAATAATTACGAACCACTCAGGTGATATAAATATTAAAACTAAACTAGGAATTGGAACAGAAATAACGATAAATTTACCGCGGGTACCTCATAATTCTTAAAAGCACTGCATATGCCCACTACTTTCGGCACAATCTTATTTATAGATGATGAGACTAATAACCTCTCGTCTTTTAAGGCCGCATTCAGAAGAAAATGGAATGTTCTTACTACTTCCACTAGTCTAGAGGCATTTGACCTGCTTTCAAAAAACGAAGTGAATATAGTCGTGGCCGATCAGCGGATGCCCGAAATCACAGGTTCTGAATTTTTAACTGAAGTAAGAAAAAAGTATCCTGAGACTATTAGAATACTATTAACAGGGTATGCCGATATTACTGCTATAGCAGATGCCATTAATGACGGAGGAATCTATAGGTATTTTCAGAAACCATGGAATGAAGAATTACTGGAAGAAGCATTTATTCATTGTATGGAAGTATACAAGGGCAGAAAACAGATAGCAGAAAAAAATGAAGCGCTTGAAAAGTCTTATGATGAGCTTGAAAGTTTCGTTTACAGTGCTAGTCACGACCTAAGAGCTCCTTTAGTGTCTATACTAGGAGTTATTAAACTAGCTCGTGCTCAACAAGAAAAAGGACTTGAGCAAGTGGATTATCTTGACCTGATAGAAAAATCAGTAGACAATCTAGATAAATTCATAAAAAACATCATCAATTATTACCAAAACCGAAAACAAGAAACAAATCTCAGAGAAATAGATTTGGAAATGCTAGTAGAAGAGATATATGCAAACTTCCGCCATTACGATGGGGCTGAGAAGATTAATTTCTTATATGAAATTCCAGAAAAAACTATTATTTATTCTGATGAATTAAGAATAAAAATCATTCTTAACAACCTCGTTTCAAATGCCATAAAATATCACAACCCTTCACTAGGAGAAAAATTCGTGAATGTCATCTTTACTGAAAATTCTGACACATTTTCCATAGCCGTTCAGGACAACGGAAAAGGAATATCGAATGGCCAAAAAGATAAAGTTTTCGATATTTTCTTCACTGGAACCAATGGGAAATCCATAGGAACGGGCATCGGTCTCCACATAGTTAAGGAGGCCATAGCCAAATTAGAAGGTACCATCTCTCTCGAAAGCACTGAAGGTGTAGGCTCCAAGTTTATCATTAATGTCCCTCTTAAAAGTCATGAGTCAACTAACTAAATTCATACTCATAGATGATAATGAGATAGACACTAAAGTTAACCTTAACCTTTTGAAAATTATGGATGTAGGAGATGAGTACGTGGGATTCTTATCCTGCTGCCCAGCGCTAGATTACATTAAAGAGAACCTAAACCTATATGATAACCATAGGTGTATAATTCTACTCGATATTCAAATGCCAGAAGTGGATGGGTTTGAATGTCTAGAAAAATATGGGGACTTACCCGAGTCCTTTAAAGAAAATACTCAAGTATACTTTTTGTCTAGTACTATAGACGAGAATGATATAAAAAGAGCCAAAGGAAATCCTCTAGCGGTTACGATTCTAGAAAAGCCTCTAGATGTTTTCATACTGAAAAAACATCTAGGGCTAGACTAACACTCTTATTTAATGTATCTAAAATCCTGTCCACTTTTTAAAGTTAACAGAGCTTCATACATTAATTTAATTACTGATTCTACATCTTCTTTATGAGCACTCTCTACTGTAGTGTGCATGTACTTTAATGGCAGTGATATTAAACAACTAGCTACTCCTTTATTACTATAAGCAAAAGCATCTGTATCTGTTCCCGTAGATCGACTAGCTGCAGCTCTCTGGAAACTAATCTTATTCTTATCTGCAGTCGTAATGATATGCTTTAATAAATTGTTTTGCACCGCAGGACCATAGGTTAAAACAGGCCCCTTTCCCCCTTTAAAATCACCCTGCTTTATCTTACTTATCATAGGAGTATTCGTATCATGGCAAACATCTGTTACTATAGCCACATCTGGCTGAATTCTCTCAGCTATCATCTGCGCTCCTCTCAAGCCTATCTCCTCTTGAACAGCATTTACCACATAAAGTGTATATGGTAATTCCTTTTTGTTCTCCTTTAACATTCTAGCCACTTCAGCTATCATAAATCCTCCCATTCTGTTATCTAGAGCTCTACCCACGTACCATCTGTCGTTTAACTCCATAAACTCATCCTCAAACGTTACTACACATCCTACATGGACTCCTAGTTTTCCTACCTCCTCTGCGTTATCACACCCGCAGTCTAAGAAGATATTATCTAACGTAGGTGGCTTTTCTGTACCAGACATTCTAGTATGAATCGCAGGCCAACCAAAAACAGCTTTTACCATTCCTTTTTCAGTATGGATATTTACTCTTTTAGAAGGAGCTATTTGATGATCTGAACCTCCATTTCTTTTTAAGTAAATAAATCCATCTTTGGTAATGTAATGTACAAACCATGCTATCTCATCGGCATGTGCCTCTATCACTACTTTATATTTTTGACCTGGGTTTATAACCGCAGCTACAGAGCCATAAGTATCCACTATATACTCATCAGAGTATGGCTTCATATAATCTAACCATATCTGCTGTCCTGGGCTTTCAAATCCTGTAGGACTGGCGTTGTTCAAGTACTTATACATGAAATCCTTCGCCTTTTTATTTATCAAACTCTTTTTTGCCATAATTAACTAATTTCGTTAGAACTCTGCGGCTAAGTTATAGTTCTTTTGCGTTGCAATAAAACATTTGTATCATGGATTCACTCACCCAGATTTGTCTAGGGGCAGCTGTAGGAGAAGCATATTTAGGAAAGAAAGTAGGGAACAAGGCCATTTTGTGGGGAGCTATATTGGGCACAGTGCCTGATTTAGATGTTCTGTTCAAACCGTTGTATCCTTTTGTAGAAGGATTAGTCATGCATAGAGGGCTTTCTCATTCACTTATCTTCTTCGTTTTATCCTCTCCTATCTTTGGCTGGTTAATTCATAAGATTCATCCTAGAGCGGCCTCTGTCAAGAAATGGGCTTGGTTTTCTTTTTGGGTTATGTTTACTCACGCCATTTTGGACTGTTTCACCTCTTGGGGAACTCAGCTATTTTGGCCTCATCCTATGCGGGTAGCTTGGAATAATATTTTCGTGGCAGATTTAGCATATACACTTCCTCTTTTAATCTGCCTGATCTGGTTAATGTTTAAAAGAAAAGACTCTACAACTAGGACTAGGCTTAACCACATTGGTCTTACCCTTAGTTCATTTTATATGATATTGACCTTCGTGAACAAAGGTGCAGCTGGTTCTGTTTTCACAAGCTCATTAAAGGAAAATAATATTTCATATGCCGATTTCAGTACTCGACCTACTCCTCTAAATACTATTCTATGGAACGCAGTGGCAGAAGGAGATGACTACTTTTATTCTGGCTACTACTCGCTTTTAGCAGATGATCACTCCATACAATGGGATTCCATACCTAAGAATCATGACCTTTTGAGTGCACATTCTGATAATGAGGACTGGAAAGACCTTATTCTCTTTTCAGGGGGTGAATATGCATTGGAAAAAACTGAGTCTGACACTATTCTAATTCATGATCTAAGGTTTGGAAAAATGCAATTTCCTGATGGTACATCAGATTTTGTATTTACTTTTTACGGAGTTCCATCTGAAGAGAATAACACAATAGATTTCTCTCAGAAACCACTGCCTAATGAAAAGCTATCCTCCGAAGATATGAGACAGGTGTTCTCTGGTTTGTGGGAAACTATTAAAGGAAATAAACTTCCTACAAATTAATTCTTTAGTATTTTTCTTACATCTATTATTTCTTCATTTTCTCCTATTATCTGAAGATAATAGACTCCTGATGGAACCTCTCTAATATCTAACTGGCTAGAGGCTTTACCCACCGGAACAGTTAAGCGCCTGTTCAGTAACTCTCTTCCCTGACTGTCTATTAACCTGAATCTTCTGATTTTTTGATTCAAGTCAGATTGAATTATGATTACATCAGATGAAGGATTAGGAAAGACTGCTAGACTAGTATTCTGCTGAGCGTTATCAGTTACACCTAATTCTGTAGAAGTGATATTAATCTCGTCTATATAAATATGATTCCCATTATCATTAGTGAATCTAAACTTGAAGGAGAAATTCTCTGAAAAATCTGATGATGCTAGAGGATATGAATAATACATCCACTGAGAATTATCTGAAGGAATAAACTCATACAGCTGAGAAGAACCCACCGTATTCAAGTCATCTTCCCCTCTAAACATCTCACGCTGGACCCAACTCTGACCACATGAATTAGAGGTGTAAAGTCTTAGCCTATCATCTGTCTCAGGGTGCTTCTGTGCATAGGCATACCAGAAAGATAAATAAGCGGTATCTAAGTCTACTAGATTAAACTGCTTAGAAAACACTTCTGCTGTGTAAGGCTCATCTAAGTTTCCATTGTTAATCCATAATGCTCCTGGATCATTATGCCCTACATCTCCGTTTACCATCCAATTTATATTCCCCGACTCTGGCTCCGAAATAAACTCAAAATCACTCAACGTTTCGCTTCCAGAAAATGGCTCTGAGTAAGGAAATGATTCTTGGGCAGACTGCACTATGATGTAATTTGTTCTTGTGTATGTATCGGAACCTATTTCGTTTTGCACCGCTAATGATACTGCATAACTCCCTGCGGCATTATAATGAATCCATGGATTCTGTTCGGAGGAAATAACTTCATCACTACCCTCTAAACTCCACTCCCATCCCGGCTCATGACCATAACTCAAATCTGAGAATAAAATACTATCGCCTTCACAGATTATTCTCTCGTTAGATTCAAATAAAGCCTCAGGCTCTTCTGTAACACCAGAAAACTGGCTGCTTCTCCAGATACCCCTCCCATAAGTAGCTGCTGTAATTATATCGAATTCATTATTTATTTCCAACTCATTCACGATTACATTAGGTAATCCATCATTAAATGGAACCCAATTCACTAACTCCGGATTCCAGTAATAAATCCCTAAATCTGTGCCTACGTAAATAGACCCATCTTCTTCATCTATAGCAGCGCAGTTAGCTGGAATGTTAGGTAAATTAAAGGAGATGTTCTCCCAGTTTTCGCCTCCATCTAAGCTATGGTAGACTTTTTCTCCAGCACCAAATCCACTGAACGTAATCACTACGTCATCTTCATTGGCTGGGTTTACATAAACATACGTCATAGAATATTGACTAATTCCCGTGGTGACCAGTTCCCATGAGTCTCCCGCGTCTATCGATTTATGTAATCTCGTATTGGTAATGGCATAAATGACATCAGCATTAGACCTACAGTTAGAAATAGCTCTTAAAGAGGATGCCGCACCAAAATCAGAGGTTTGAATAAAATCACCTCCGTTATTAGTGGATTTCCATATTTCATCATAGCCCATTAAAATAGTCCCTGTTTCCTCTGGATGGAGAACGTACGGAGTAACCCATGCTGCGTCACCATCTATTCCACCTGCTATATACGAAAATGAATCTCCTCCATCTACGCTGGACCTTACTCCCCCGTTCTGGCTTGCGCAATACATGATATCAGGATTCAAAGGATGAATCGCTGCTTCCATTCCATCTGCACCCAACACATGTGTCCAGGAGTTGTTAGATAAAAGAATAGTTCCATTGTCTTGGGTTCCACCTATGAGCAATCCAGGGTCAGCCTCATACCCTCCGAATCTATAGAACTGAGATATTTGAAGTCCAGCAGAAACATCTTCAAAACTTACTCCACCATCTAGGCTGCGAAATATTCCACCATCACTGCACACAAATAACTCTCCATCTAAATACTGAATATTATGAATATCTGCATGCACATAATTAAGTGGCATTCCAGGTTCATAAAACCAATGTGCATTAATTATATAATCTGAACCTCCATTTATACTTCTCCAAACATTAATCCCTCCCGTGAATATGTTTTCCGCATTATCGGGATTTACGTCTAGCGCTAAATCATAATAACCTTGACCTCCTTGGCCTTCTCCATCTATAGGGTAGCTCAGAATGTTAGGAGAGTCAGCTCTCAGTGAAAAAGTATCGGCTGAGTCCTCACTTCTGTAAACTCCTAATAGACCGTTATCATTATCATTTACACATAACGCATATACATAATCAGGTTCATCTAAAGAAACCCCTAAAGTCATTCTTTCAACCGTAGTAACTCCAGGCATTCCATCTCCTGCTGCATCAAAATCCTCACCTCCGTCTATGGATTTATAAATCCTGCCAGTGCAGCAGTACATTATTTGCGGATTTCCTGGTTTAAATTCTACATCTCGCATGTTCCCCGATTGAACTTGATACCAAACCTCCCCGCCTGAAGTGGTTTTCCAAAGCCCCTGCTTAGTAGCTGCAAAAAGTGTTTCGGGATTATCTGGATGCATAATTAATTTGTGAATTAAGTACTCTGTAGACAGGTTATAACTTAACCCAGTAGTCTGCCATGAACTTCCACCATCGATGGATTTCAACACTCCATTCGAGTAGGTGTCTGAACCGTCACCATCACCAGTGCCTATATAAATAATATCAGAATCAGTGGGGTGAATTAGAATAGCGCTTATGCCTAGCGTAGGAAAGTTGTCTGTTAATGGCTCCCATGTAGTAAAATCATCATTGGTCCTCCATAATCCTCCAGAAGGAGTACCTGCATAATATCTGCCTTGGATAGATGGGTCTTTAGCGGCTACGTTTACTCTACCGTTTCCTGGGTTATATGATTGAGTATTCCACTCAGTATAACCGATAGGCTCCCAGCCTCCGGCAGATTTACTAGCTCCGCTTTTGGATTTTCTTTTCTCCCACGCCTTTACATATTCTTTGGTAATATTGGTGTTCCCCTCTGGGAAACTTCTAGGCTCCATGTAATACTCCCATCTCTTATAAAGCGTATACCCGTTCCCTCTCTCGTATTCCTTATTCTCCCATTCCAGTTCGAATGCTGCTTGTACCTCATAAAAATTAGCTCCTTGGTCTCTCAAATCTTCCCAGTGCTGCTGAGAATGAACGTTAACTGATACCAGTACTGTAAGTAAAATAAATATGAACTTCATGAATAATATTATGTCGCAAAAATATTACAACTTGGCCAAGCCAATGCCTAATCTATTATGTTATCGTAACTTTATCGACATAAATTTATTTCACCTGTGATAAAACATATTTCTACCGGAGATGGCTCTTCCTCATTGTTTGTGGAGGAGCTGAATGAAACATACCATTCGATACATGGAGCCATTCAAGAGTCAGAGCATGTTTTTTTAAAAGAAGGCTTAGACCAATTAGAGTCAGACTCCATTTCTGTTTTAGAAGTTGGCATGGGCACTGGTCTTAACGTACTGCTTAGCTGTGGATATGCGTTGCAACGCGAAAAGACAATCAACTTTACCACTCTAGAGCCATTTCCTATACCTGAAAATTTAATTCCTGAAATAAATTTTCCTGAATTAATGGACGATTCATCCGCGAGAACTTGGTTTAACCAAATTCATGCTTCACAGGAAGAAAGTTTGACACGCATAAATGACTATTTCTCGCTAAATAAAGTATTGAAAAAGGCTGAGGAGTTTCAATCTGAGCAAAAGTTTGACATCATCTTTTACGATGCCTTTGGGCCGCATGCCCAACCTGAATTATGGGAGGCCTCAGTGTTTAAACACTTAAGTAACTTCATGAAGTTAGGTGGGATTCTAGTGACTTACTGTGCGCAAGGTCAATTTAAAAGAAATCTCCGAGAGGCCGGATTTGAAGTCACTCGATTACCTGGCCCTCCTGGTAAAAGAGAAATGACCAGGGCTTACTTTAAAGGTGCTTAGTTCGGTTCTGAAGCGGTGATTAGATCTAATTCCATTTCGGCTTCTTCCCATCTGCCCATTAACTCACCGATACTGTTTTTTAACACTCCGTATTCTTCTAGGATTTTAGTGGACTTATTCTGCTCTGAATAATCTAATCCAGCTATTACAGCATCCATTTCTTTTATTTTCTTTTCTGTGCTGTCTATCTCAGACTGACACTTAGAAATTACGTTAGATAGTTTTCGCTTTCGCTTATCACGCTCCTTTCTAGCTTCGTACGACTCTTTATTACTGCTACTCTCCTTGTTCTTCTTAGCTGCGTTATCAGCTTTAGATCTTTCAAAATGCGCTATGGATTCAGTTTTCTTTTTGGCTAGGAATTCATAGATATCTCCTAAATGCTGGTTCAGTCCTTTAGGCGTTACCTCATAAATAGTATCTACTAATTCATGAAGAAAATGTCTATCATGACTTACCATTATTAACGTTCCATCATACGAATTCAATGCACTTTTAAGCATATCCTTGGAACGCATATCTAAGTGATTCGTAGGCTCATCCATTATGAGAAGATTATATGGCTTTAGCATTAATTTACATAGCGCTAACCTCGCCTTTTCTCCTCCTGAAAGTATTTTTACTTTTTTGTCTATATCTTCCCCTTGGAATAAAAAAGTTCCGAGTAACCCTCTTAACTGTGTTCGAATCTCTCCCTGTGCCTCATCGTCTATAGTTTGGAATACAGTCTTTTCTGGATCTAGGGTTTCTGTTTGGTCTTGGGCATAATAGCCTATATCTACATTATGACCGATGTTTAGCTTACCGTTGTAATCTAATTTGTTGTTTAATATCTTAGTAAGCGTAGTTTTTCCCGCGCCATTTTTTCCTACCAATGCTATTTTTTCTTGCCTACCTATGAGCAGGTCGATATCTGAAAATACGGTAAGATCATCATAAGACTTAGACAAATTTTCACCTGTAACCACAGCTTTTCCAGACCGAGGAGCGGCAGGAAAACTAAATTTCATAGCGGCAGAATCCAATTGATCTACATCTATTCTTTCTAGTTTATCTAATTTTTTAATTAAACTCTGGGCAAATGACGCTTTATTCTTCTTCGCTCTAAACTTATTAATTAGAATCTCAGTCTCCTTTATATACTTCTGTTGAGCTTTAGCAGCTTCTATTTGTGCTTCTAATTCTTGTTCTCGGTGATCCAAGTATTTAGAGTATGAGAATTTATAGTCGTATACCCTCCCGTTCGCTATTTCTACAGTTCTGTTAGTTATGGCATCAAGGAAATTTCTATCGTGAGAAATCATAACAATAGCTCCAGGATAGCTCTCTAAGAAGCTTTCTAACCACTCTATACTATCTATGTCTAAGTGGTTGGTAGGCTCATCTAATAAGACTAAATCTGGCTGGATAAGAAGAATTTTAGCTAACTCTACTCTCATTTTCCATCCTCCACTAAACTCACTCATCTGTCTAGACATATCTGAGGTAGAGAAACCTAAGCCTTTAAGGACCCTTTCCACCATCTGCTCCATGTTACCTGAACCTAGAACTTGTAGCCTATCATTAATGTCATTGAGCTCTTCTATGAGCTTACTATAACTTTCTTCTTGGTAATCTTCACGTATAGAAAGCTCATTACTTATCTCTATAGACCTAGCCTCCAGAAGAACTATATCACTGAATGCTGACGAGGCTTCCTCTAAAATGGTAGAGTCTTCATTATGCACCATCTCCTGAGGTAGATATCCCAAGGTAGTTTCTTTAGGTATAGTGATTTCACCCTCTGTTCCCTTTTGGAGACCTACTATGGCTTTTAAGAGGGTAGATTTCCCTGCTCCATTTTTTCCGACTAATCCTATTTTATCTTTCTTAGATACGAAGAATGAAATATTCTTAAAAAGAGCTCTTTGGCCGAAAATGACACTAAAATTATTTATTGAAACCATGCGCGCGCAAAGATAGAATACCTTAAAAATAAAGCGGGTAGAATTCCTCTTTTATTCCATACGACTAATCTGTTTTTAGAAACTTCTAGAAATACCTGAAACAGTTAATGAAATATTAAAGCGAAATGAGTAACCTCTGTTTTAAATTTACTAATCATGACTTAACATCAAAAAAACCGCAAAAAAAAGCCGCTTCAAATGAAGCGGCTCTTTTAATACTGTTAAATGCACCAGATTAATAGTGCCATAAATCATGTTCTATTAAGAATAAATCTTCTTTTATTCTCTCTGCTTCCAGCAGCGCATCTATTCCTAAAGCATAAGAAGCTACCGGTCTGTCATACACATTGTCTTCTTTGTGTATAAAACTAGCGAATCTTCTCTTCTGAAAAATCTCTTCAAAGGATCTTCTTTCTGCTCCATTCCCTGGATTAAATACCCAAGCATTTTGGAATACATATCTACATTCTGGGTAGTACAGCCAAAACAATGGCTTGAAACCTCTAAAGTCTCCTGTAGTCTGATCATACACCTCTACTCTAGGGCAAATACCTATGATTCTAACATACCGCTCAGAACGTTGTTTATCAAACACCCAATGTTCTTTCATTTGATACTGAGTAACTAGCTCTGACTCTATAGGTGCTGATGTTTCTATATAAGTTATCTCTCCTGTTAATAAATCCTCATCTTCTAAAGTAATCGTGGGATTCAAAATAGAATCTACCTGAGAAGGAGCTAATGGGTATTTAAACTCATCATCATCCAAGGTAGGTCCTAAACCATAAGCTGTAATAGAACCATCTACCACAAGAGAATTTTTAATCACAGTGAAAAGACTGTTTCTATCATTTAACTCTTCCAAGGGAAAGTATAGTGGGTGGTTTAATTTTTCTCTTAAATCTAAAGTTCTCCAGATTTTCTTAGACCACATCACATCAGACTCTCTCAGATATGGATAAGGAACTACTCTTTTAGTCTGAGTATGCTCAGGCACGTATGCTCCATCTAAAACCGTATTGATGGTTTGAGACTTAGCTCCCACTGAACCTAGCATAAATGCTATACCTATAAAGATGATTCTTTTCATGATTACTAAAATTTAAATTATTCTTAGGGAGATACTAGAAACTTTTCTGTTGCCCTCAGGCATTTTCACCATTATTTCTTCTATAGAGAATTTTTGTCCTTTTCTCATATTCCCTAATATACCTTTAGCTGCCGTGTTAAGTGTATTCCCCGTGCACTTGGCTTCTTTAATTTCTCCATTCACTACTGTAACTACGTTAAAAGAGGTAACAACAGGAATATAGTCAAATTCAAAGTCATCGCCCATATCTGCTCTTAACCCCTTAGCATTCCTTACTTTAAGGCCTGAAATAACGTTATCTGTAGGCTTCGCTTGACTAAAAGAAGGCACAGGATCTGGAACTCTCTTCACTCTAAATGGAACCGGAGCCATCTGCTTTTTAGATCCATCAGGTAATTCTACCGATGCACTAATATTAACAGTATTCCCTTTACCTATATTCATGATATAGCCCTCAGAGCCTCTAGACAAACTTCCTGCAGATGCTGTAGGAAAAACTTTATCGGACGTAAATCCGGGTACTGAAATATTCACAGGATTAGGTAGCCCCTTATAAAAAACATTCATCTTAGTAGGTGAAACTATTAGCTGAGGAGCCAATACCAAGTAATCTAAGTAAAACGGTTTCTTTCTTAACTCACCACCAACGGGTTTAAAGTAAATTACTCCATCTCTAGTTTGGGTCCCTAAACCACCTGCAGGAATCTTTAACTTTCCTGTAACTCCATCCATAGGAATAATTTCATACTCTCCATCCAAGTCCATAGTAGTAGAATCGAATCTAACACCAATATTTCCTAGCCTCACTTCAGGAGGATTAGCATCGTCAAATGCTGCCATAAATACATCAGCCTCAAAATCTCCCCCTTGAGTAACTGTAGTACTCAACGGAATAGATGCTGCTCTTAGTTCATTAAATTTAAGCGACTCACCTTCCACATCTGTATAGAGCTTATCTACTAAATCAGATTCTGCACTTCTAATCTGAGATTGAAGTGTAGTAAGCATTGCTGTAGAAGCGGCTAAAGGGACATGGTAGAAATTCTTCACTACCCATTGTTCTTCTCCTGTTCCTTTTGCTTCTTCTGCGGTTGGAAAATCAAACGTCTGCTCCATATTCACCACTAGAGTCTCAGTTCGTTTAATCTTCTTAAGCTCACCTATTATTTGTTCCCTATATTCAACTAGCTTATCTCTTAGGACAATCGCTGTATAATTGTTCCCATCAGGATTGTCTTCAATCGTGGGATTAGCCGGTTCTTTGACCATAAGATTCGTGTTGTTATCATAATTATCGATACCAACCAGCGCTTTAACACTGTCTAACCCTATGAGGAATTTTCCATTTGCAAACACTTCTGCAGGAATTTCTCCCTCTAAAGGAGCACCTACAGAAATAGCAAAGGTTTTGGCTTTAATTAAATCTATATGCTTAATTAACTCTGTAGCCTTACTGTGAACAGTTTTTGCAGAAATATTAGCAGCTCCATACAATTCCGCATTTTCACCCGCATTTGTTGCTAGTGCTTGTAATTGCGTAGACAATTTACCATCTATTGCTTCTAACGTTTTTCTTTGACCTTGATCTATTGTTACAAAGGCATTTACTACTTCTTTTGATACGTTCATTGCCAGAAGAGCGGTCAGTACTAAGTACATCATTCCTATCATCTTCTGTCTACCGGTTTCTTTTCCGCCTGACATGTCTACTTGGTTTTAAATATTATAAAATAATTTAATTGAGTAAAGTAGCACGCGGCTTACCCTTGATTAGAACCTGAACCCATAGCATTTAGCATATTGCTATACACCTTGTTCAAAGACTGTAAGTTCGTAGATAACTCTCTTATGTTTTCTTTGTAAGCTTTAGTATCATCTATAGAATCCTTAAGATTTTCTACTAATTCAGTAATTCCAGAATACATATGTCTAGATTTCTCTAGATCAGTTAACTGAAGCTCATACATATTGTTTAATGCTCCTAAGTTGACTGTCATTTTCTCTAAATGCTCACCAGCAGCAGCTCCTGTTTCAGCACTACTCGTAAGTCCAGTTAATGATTCTGATGCAGCAACAAAAGTATCAGATAACTCTCCTACTTTAGAATTAGCTGTTCTAAGTCCATCCGCATATTCTTTAGTGGCTGTAGATGCATCTGTGATATTTGACAGATCTTTAGCTTGAGTAGAAAGAGATCTCATGCCATCTCCTAAACTCTGAATTAATTCGGGTTCAATTTTCGCTTCTAAAAGCATATCGTCTAACTGCTCAGTTAGACCTTTCCCTCCGTTGGAAGCAGCTGAATGTTCATTTTTTTCACCTGAAGCTAACTCTGGATAAACTAATGTCCAGTCTGGATCTTCGTGAGGTGGCTCAAATGCTGAGAAGAAAAATATAACCGCTTCTACAGTCAAACCACATACAAGCATGGGACTCGCAAAAGGCCAGTGTTGTATTTTAAACATCGCTCCTACGATTACTACTGCTGCTCCTATACCGTATAGCTTTGCCATAAAGTTTTTCCACTTTTTACTTCCAGGTCTCATTTTTTTCTTGCTTTAAAAGGTTTACTAAAATATTCTTCTTGGTTTCTATTTTTCAACTTTACTCTAAATTCCAGTCTTCTGGGTTACCTGTTTTTCCTCTTCCCAGGTAACTCATTACACTTCTGAATCCGATATAAGATTTTGCAGTATCTTGATATTCGTATGTTCTTGTTCCAGTTTGGATGTAGTATCCAATATCTTTCCAAGAACCACCTCTAATCACTTTTCTTTTAAGCGCAGGAGGGTCAGATTTTTCCGCATTATATTCATATTCTGTACTCATGTCATGAGCGAACTCATATACAGAAGGATCATAAGACGTATTACACCATTCCGCTACGTTTCCTGCCATATTATATAAACCATAATCATTTGGCTCATAAGAATCGATAGGTACAGTGTAGCATCCATTATCTTCCACGTAATCACCTCTCATAGGTTTAAAGTTGGCCAATGGACAACCTTGAATATTTCTTACGTAAGGGCCACCCCAAGGAAATGGAGATAAGTCTAAGCCTCCTCTAGCTGCATACTCCCATTCTGCTTCACTAGGAAGTCTGAATCGTTGAACGAACGTCTCGCCTTGGCCTTGTTTCCAAGAGTTTAAATAAGCAGTTCTCCAAGCGTTAAACGCTTTTGCTTGCCCCCATGAAACTCCTACTACTGGATAATCATCATAAGCAGGGTGCCAGAAATAAGTTTCAGTTAACGGCTCATTAAACCCATAGGTGAAGTCATGAACCCAACACAACGTATCTGGGTAAACATTTATTACCTCTTCTACTATGAACTGTGATCTATCAGAGTGTCTGGCTACAGAATGAAGCTGGTCCAGCTCATTAGTGATCCCCAATTCTAAATCTTTCCCCTCCTTGTTAGCTGCTGACTTATAGTTAAACCACCAGTACCTGAAGTTCATTTCAGTAGTCTTAAGCTCTTTTCTGTTATAGAAAGTTTCCACTCCTTGACGGTAGAACCTGTCATAAAGTGCATCAAACACATCTTCGTCTTCCCAAGCAATGTCTTCTTGCCAGTTAATGATATATCCTTTCTTAACAAACCTATCGATCTCTCTTCCATACGCATCCTCTACGAAAAAGTATCTTTCATCATCATTGTTGTAAAGCTCCGTTCGAAATAAAGAATCTCGAGTGTAGTTTACAAATTGGCGATACTCATTATTTGAAATCTCGTGCTGATCTATATAGAAAGCCGGCACTGTTACCGTTCTAGAAGTAGCATTAATAGCATAGGGCACATCTTGGTCACTAGGTCCCATGGTATAGGAGCCGAAATGGATGTAGTTCATACCGTACGGATTCACCTGTACCCAGTCTTCTCGAGGATAGACTCCCACGAGCTCTCCTCTGTCACCACCGTAGCAGCTCGCTAGAAAAGAAGCGACTAGTAAATATAACAACGATTTTTTCATGATTTCCAAAATTTAACTCGTTTCAAAAAATTGATTCAAGTAAGAATAGCAGGTTCTTATATAATTCCTTAATTACGAAGATTTAACTCCATTTGTTACGCATTTATTTTAAAGGAACCTTGGATTGTAGTGTTTCTTTCTAATAACAAGCTCAATAGGCTTGAAGCAGTATCCTATAAATAGCTCATGAGAACCTGAACTAAAGTTCTTTACATCACTCAATGTAACATCATAAGAATAACCAAATTGAATGCTGTGCTCCAATGTTTGAGAACCAGGTAACTGGTAGTTTAGCCCAGCCATCGGTGAGATAGCATCTAGACCACTTCTCAGAGAGACTCCAGCCCAAACAAAATCATTCCACAATCCTCGAACATTAACATCTAAAGACGCGCTAAGAGCATCAGACTTCACCATTACAGATGGAAGTAATTTCCAAGAAGAATTTAACTCAGCCTCATAACCAGTCATAAAATAGTAATGTCTAGAAACAGAATAGTCAAATGAGGTCCCTTCGATATCTTGGGCTGTTAAATGAGTAGAGCTTAATCCAGCCCAGAACTTAGATGTTTTGTAAAATGCACCGAAATTTAAATCTAATGACCCTGCACTGTCGTCTGTTGAACTAGGAATAGCACCATCATTGGCTACACCATCGATCGCATACCAATCAGAACCAGCATTGGTTCCCTGATAACCAATTCCCAGACCTAACCCTAATCTTCCCGGCCCAAGAGGTGAGTGGAACGAGTAATTCAATCTAACCGCATTGGTAGTAATAGCATTTCCATCCACTCCAGTCACCTCTCCACTTGAAGCGTCTTGCTGAAGCTGTGTTCCTAATCTATCATTAAATGCGCTTATACCTAACCCACCTTTCAATTGCTTAACCGGTTGGTGGTAATTTAAAAGATATGTAGTCGGATTTCCACTGAAGCCAACCCATTGTTGTCTGTAGAAAACGCCAAGACAATTATCGTTTAGCCCTGTAGCTCCAGGATTTAAAGAAACTTTGTCGTTAAAGAATTGATTAAACTGATAATCTTGTTGCGATATGGCAGCAAAAGAGCAGGTAAAGAGTACTAATCCACACAGTAATTTTTTCATATTATTTTCCTCAGGTTATATGGTTCCAAATATTTTTTTTCCGGTTTAAGAAAGTTGCTAAAATAGTCAAATTTAAATATTCACCAAACATTGTTAATCAATGATGAGGTTTTTAACACATAAATATTCTTTATTCACACTTGCCTTTCCTTTTATGTAGTTTGAATTTTCAAAATGGAACGGACAATTTCGGTTTACCAAGGATAAAAATAGAACAACCCTAAACACTATAAAACAACAACTTAAACCAGTTTCTGGTAGGTCTTCCACCATTTATCAGGCATTTCTTCATTAGTCGCTTGAACATAATCACTATACGTACAAGGAACAAAATGATGGCGCTCATAACGATTCTTCATTCCAGCTGGATAGGGCACATCCATCCACCATCTATCCGATTTATCCGATTTATAAAACACGATTTGATGTTTTGATGAGCTCAGATCAATTATATACTTCGTATAGGAGTCTTTCGATCCTTTAGGGTAATCGTTTTTGCGCTGCAATACACCATCAATAAAACACCAAATCATTTGTGCTATTAAATGGGCACTGGTTCCAGCGATATCATTATTTGGATTGTACTCGTAAAAGCCTACAGAAGTCAATTTATCGCTAATACCTGCATATCTTGATAACTGACACGCTTCCTCAGCATATAATCCATTGGGCCCTGATTTCTCACTTCCTGGACAATCTGCCCAGCGAATAGCTGAAATATCAAAACTTACTATGTCTGCATTGCGAAGCAGCGGCTCTGCATCCTGAATATTTCCAGTTACCTCACCTAAACGCATAGTCTCGAAATGGAGCTTTTCCATTAACTCCAGTATAGATGGAGTTTGTAAATATCTTTGGTGTCCTATGTTGGAGTAATTGAATAGGTAGTTAGGCTGGTGAAGAATAATCTTACTCATGAAATTCTCTGAGCTTATATCCTCATCATTATCTCCTACATCTAACTTACCATCTATAGTAACTAAATTAATAGTTTGTTCTAGATCTTCATAAGCAGAATAATTAGCAAAGGTAACATCCTGACTCCCCCCTAATATTAGCGGAATTATTCCCGCTTTAATTAGTTCGCCACATGCTGTTTTCACGGCATAGTATGTATCATTTGTGGTTTCTCCAGGGGAAATATTCCCTAAATCTACTAGGCCGATTTCTTCATCAAACTCGAATAACTTATACAAATAGCCTCTTATGGCATCTGGCCCACTAGCACACCCTGAGTTACCGACTGAATTTCTATCTTCTAGGACTCCTAGAATAGCGATCTTAGCTCCTTCAGTCTCAGGGAATCCCTGCTCGTTATGAGCATTTATTACATTCCCTAGTGCTTCTTTCTCTAGATTTTCGAAAAGCTCAGCCCCTAATGGCTGAAAAAAAACTTCTAATCCTTCCATTATTTCTTTTTACCTCTTTTCTTTGGTGGATTCTTAGCAGCTTCTTCAGCAAGTGCTTTTACTTCATCCCAAGTGAGGTCTTTAGCCTCTACATCCTTAGGGATTTTCACGTTTTGTTTACCGAACTTAATATACGGCCCCCATCTTCCCTCTTGAACAGAAACATTCTCGTCCTCTTCAAAGGTCTTTATCATCTTCTTAGCATCGGCTTCTCTCTTTTCTTTTACTAATTCGACTCCTCTTTCTAGAGTTATAGTAAATGGATCATCTCCGTCTGCTTCTTTTATAGACACGAACTTTCCGTCATGTCTGACATAAGGACCGAATCTACCGATAGCGGCTGTAACCACTTTATCTTCAAACTGGCCTAACTGACGTGGCAACTTGAATAAGTCTAATGCTTGCTCTATAGTTATCGTTCCTATACTCTGATCTTTTAAAAGGGAAGCGAATTTCTTCTCTTCATCCTCTGCATCTCCTATCTGAGCCATTGGTCCATAACGCCCAATTCTTACTAGAATTACTTTCCCGTTTTCTGGATGATTTCCTAATATTCTTTCTCCACTTGCTCTCTCGGAATTCTCTAAGGTATCTTCTACATCTTTATGAAAAGGAGAATAAAATTCTTTAATCATTTTATTCCACTCCTTCAAGCCATTGGCTATATCATCAAATTCTTTTTCTACAGAAGCTGTAAACCCAAAGTCTAGTACATTCCCAAAATGCTCTACTAAGAAATCATTAACTACCATTCCTATATCCGTAGGTTGTAGCTTTCCTTTTTCTCTTCCTGTAATTTCAGAAAGGTTCTCCGTTTCTATAGCGTCTTTGACTAACGTTAATTTGCCAAATTCTCTTTTAGTTCCATCTCTTTCGTCTTTATGAGCATACCCTCTTTTTTGGATAGTAGAAATAGTAGGAGCATAAGTAGAAGGTCTTCCTATTCCTAACTCCTCTAACTTTTTCACCAAACTGGCTTCTGTATATCGAGCAGGATGCTGAGTGAACCTTTCAGTAGCTGTTATTTCAGCATAATCTAATATTTGACCTTTCGTAAGAGCAGGAAGACTATCCTTAGTTAATTCATCTTCTACCTCTTCTCCGTCCTCATCAGTTCCTTCTAAATATACTTTCAGGAATCCTTCGAAGGTTATAATCTCCCCCTTAGCAGTGAACCTTTCTTCAGTATTGTCTAAAGAAATTCCCACGTTAGTTCTTTCGAATTCTGCATCTGACATTTGGGAAGCCAATGTTCTTTTCCAAATAAGGTCATACAACTTAGTTTGAGAAGAATCTCCTTTTACAGAGTGTAAACTCATATCTGTAGGACGAATGGCTTCGTGAGCTTCCTGCGCTCCTTTAGATTTAGTGCTATAACTCTTTCTTTTGGAGAATTTATCTCCATAAGATGATTTAATTTCTTTTTCTGCAGCTTCTAAAGCGGTATCACTCAGGTTTACAGAATCTGTTCTCATATATGTAATCTTTCCAGATTCATATAATTTCTGAGCTATGCTCATAGTCACCCCTACTGGATAACCTAATTTTCTTCCAGCTTCCTGCTGTAAAGTAGAAGTGGTGAATGGTGCGGCTGGTGATTTTTTAGCAGGCTTCTTTTCTAGTTTATCAATACTAAAATTAGCCGATTGACATTTTTTCAAGAATGCCTCAGCCTCCTTTTGAGAGTCAAATCTTTTTCCTAGCTGGGCTTTGAATTTTTTACCATCCGTAGTGAATTCAGCTACGACCCTGTAACTAGAGGTCGATGTAAAACCTAATATCTCTCTTTCTCTTTCTACTAATATTCTTACTGTGACAGACTGCACACGTCCTGCAGATAAAGATGGCTTCACCTTTTTCCATAAAACTGGAGAAAGCTCAAAACCTACTAATCTATCCAGCACTCTTCTCGCCTGCTGCGCATTTACTAAGTTGTAATCTACTTTTCTAGGATTTTCAATGGCTTTTAGAATAGCGGGCTTAGTAATTTCACTAAATACTATTCTTTTGATTTTATCATCTGTCAGCTTTAATGCTTCCATTAAATGCCAGCTGATAGCTTCTCCTTCTCGATCCTCATCCGTAGCTAACCATACCATCTCAGCATTCTTAGCCAATTTCTTCAACTCAGCTACTACCTTCTTTTTATCCTCTGTTACTTCATAAGTTGGCTGGAAAGCATTATCTACATCGATGGCCTTATTTCCAGATACTAAATCTCTAACATGGCCGTAGGATGACTTAACTATGAAGTCTTTACCGAGGTAAGATTCTATCGTTTTGGCTTTGGCAGGGGACTCTACTATGACGAGATTTTTCATGAAGCTTCTTTTGTTAATTGATGCTTGAGGACCCACTTTTGAGCATTGCAACGCAACAATACATTTCTTAAAAACGTGCAAATTAACACTAAAGCATCTGAGTTCACCAAATAATATTCTTCATATTCCAATAACTCTTGGTGATAAACTAATGACTTAAGGAATCTCACAACCGCCTTAGAATCCTATTTGCTAAAGCTTTAAATCTATTTTATGGTGGTTGTTTTTTAGTGATAACCGTGCTAAAAGTTTAAGCCATTCATAACAGCAGTATTTTAGCCATTCTAAAGAATCTGCGTGTTTAAGAATTATTTAAATAAAGTTTATAGTTCATCATTAAAGGTGTTTATCCTCCTTTTTATTATTACTCTAATCGCTAGATTCTTTACTCTATTCCCTTTGGTAATAGACCATGATGAATCTACTTATCTAGTTATAGCTAACGAATGGCTGAAAGGGTTTATTCCATTTAAAGATTATATAGATATAAAACCTATCGGGATATATGGAATATATGCTCTAGCCACAGGGGTGTTTGGCCAATCCATAATAGCCATTAGACTGCTCACGATAGCTGCCATAAGTACTTCTGCGTTTTTTTTATTCAAAGCTGGACGTGCTGCTGGAAAAAGTAATTTCACCTCACTTTCGAGTGGATTACTTTATATTTCTCTTATCTCTGTGGACCAGTGGGGCTGGTCCGGTAACACTGAGATATTCTTTAATTTATTTACTGCTGCTGCTTTGTTTTTTTTGGTGAAACAAAAAAAATCTACTGCTCATTATGTTGTGATTGGTTTTCTGATGGGCATAGGTTTCATCATAAAGTATCATGTCGCTTTTGATTTTCTAGCTTTTTTACTATTTATAGGCTGGGTAAACAAGAGCAGTTTTAAAAATTTAATTTCTAGAATCTCAATTACAGGTGTTAGCTTTTTAATTCCCTTCGCGCTAGTGAATTTATATTATTACTTCAGCGGCAATTACACCGAGTTTATAGACGTTTCTTTTATTATCCCTTCTCGCTATTCTTCATCTGTAAATGTGCTAGACAGCGGTCTCTTTGTAGTTCAGTTTTACGTGTTCTTTCTCCCATTAAGCATTTTTTATTTTATGGGTGTTTATAAACGGCTAAGGTTAGGTGAGGATAAAACTAAGGAAGCTATTTTATCCATTCTATGGCCTGCTTTAGTATGGATCGCTGTTTTATTTACGGGCAAACTGTTTCCCCATTATTATGCCCAAGCTCTTATTCCTTTCAGCTTCTTCGCGCTGGACCACCTAGAGAATCTAAACATCAAGAAAAGAAGCTACTCTCAGTTTAGAAAAGGAGCTCTATCTATATTAGGAATACTCTTCTTAGTAGGTATTATGAGTCAGTTCTTTTCTCTGATAATGAAACCTGATAATGAAAAGGCGGTTTTAGAATATTTAACTGAGCATATAAAGCCTGAGGATAAATTTCACTCGCAGAAGATGGTTCTTCATTACATGCTAGATAAGTCTCCTCAGACTAAATATATCCACCCCACTATTTTTAGTAACAAGGAACATATCGCAGCTTTTAGGATTAATCTAGAAGATGAATATGACTCTATTAGAGAAAGTAATTCGAAATATATTTACTGTTACACAAATGGCGGTTCTATGCTGAGGAAGATGATTCAGGAGGAGTATGAATTGGTATTAACGAGTCCAGATAAATACGCTCTTTGGCAGAAAAAGGAGGAATAACCGAGTAGCATCAACGCTCATTTCCCTTTATATCACAATAGTGAGGCTGTTTTTTGAATAAAGAGTAACTTTGAAGTTCATTACAAATGATATGCAGACAGAATCTGGAAATAAGACTATGGATGAGTCTAGACAAGGTGAAGCCGTTATGGTCCAACCAAAAAGAGGACATGGCAAGAAACTTCTTTTAGAAAGTTATGGCTGTGCCATGAATTTTTCTGACAGTGAAATCGTAGCTTCTATACTTTCAGAAGAAGGTTTCGGAACCACTCGAAACGCAGAAGAAGCTGATGTAATTCTACTGAACACCTGCTCCATTCGTGAGAAAGCCGAAGACCGAATTAGAAATAGACTACTGGCGTTCAAGAAAATGAAACGTAAAAACCCGTCTTTAATAGTCGGTGTTCTCGGATGCATGGCTGAGCGGTTAAAAGAAACTTTACTCGAACAAGAAAAATTAGTAGACCTTGTAGTAGGCCCTGATGCATACAGAGATTTACCTAATCTTATAGAACAAGTAGGGACAGGACAGAAGGCTGTAAACGTCCTTTTAAGTAGAGAAGAAACCTATGCCGAAATAAGTCCAGTGAGACTTAACTCTAATGGTATTAATGCCTACATCAGTATTATGAGAGGGTGTGATAATATGTGCTCTTTTTGTGTAGTGCCTTTCACCAGAGGACGAGAGAGAAGCAGAGATCCCGAATCCATAGTAAACGAGGCTAAAGAATTAGCTGCTAATGGCTATAAAGAAGTTACTCTCCTTGGCCAAAATGTAGATTCATACAAATGGAACCTTACAAAAAAAGGTGAAGTAAAGGATGAAAATCTTCCTACTGTATCTTTCTCTGAGCTTATGGAATTGGTGGCTAAAGCCTGTCCTGAGCTCTGGATTAGATTCAGCACTTCACACCCTAAAGATTTAACAGATGATGTAGCAGAAGTGATCGCTAAATATGATAACATCTGTAATTACATTCATTTACCTATTCAGTCTGGAAATAACGAAATCTTGAAAAAGATGAACCGTGGATATACTAGAGAATGGTATCTAAATAGAATAGAAGCACTCAGAAGAATAGCACCTAAATGTGCTATTTCTACAGATATAATTACTGGCTTCTGCGGAGAAACTGAAGAACAACACGCGGATACGCTTTCTCTAATGAAGGAAGTAGGATTCGATATGGCTTATATGTTCAAGTATTCAGAAAGGCCTAAAACATTAGCAGAAAGAAAATATGAAGATGATGTTCCTGAAGAAGTAAAAGGAAGAAGATTATCTGAAGTAATAGATTTACAGAGAGCTAATTCCTATGACCGAATAAAGCAGTATGTAGGAACCATACAAAAAGTATTAGTAGAAGGACCTAGCAAAAAATCTGATGATGATTATGCGGGAAGAACTGCTCAAAACTCTATGGTAGTATTTCCAAAAGGAAATGCCAAAAGAGGAACATTGGTAGAAGTGAAAATTCTAGAATGCACCTCTATGACACTTAAAGGAGAACTAGTCGATTAATGGAATTGCAAAGCATAAAACAACGATTCGGAATAATAGGGAATTCACCTGCGCTGAATAGGGCTATAGATGTGGCATCTCAAGTAGCCTCTACGAATATAACCGTGCTTATTAACGGTGAAAGTGGGACGGGAAAAGAAGTGATGCCTAAAATAATTCACCAGTTGAGCACCAGAAAGCATGGTCCGTACATAGCTGTGAACTGTGGCGCTATTCCTGAAGGTACTATTGATTCTGAACTATTCGGTCACGAGAAAGGTTCATTCACTGGAGCTACAGGGAGTAGAAAAGGATATTTCGAAGAAGCTGATGGCGGAACTATTTTCTTAGATGAAGTAGCCGAGCTTCCTTTGCAGACTCAAGTTAGGTTATTAAGAGTTCTAGAAACAGGAGAATTTCTAAAAGTAGGCTCATCTAAAGTCATTAAAACTGATGTAAGGGTAGTAGCTGCTACTAACGTGAATTTCTCTGAAGCCATCTCTAGAGGAAAGTTCAGAGAGGATTTGTTTTACAGACTAAGCACTGTGCCTATCATTATTCCTCCACTTAGAGACCGAAAGGAAGACATCCATTTACTATTCAGGAAGTTCACCACAGATTTCGCAGATAAGTATGGAATTCCGATTTTAGAACTAACTCCAGATGCAGTATCTCTATTAGAGTCCTATTCATGGCCCGGAAACATAAGACAACTAAAGAATATCACCGAGCAGATTAGTGTAATAGAGAAAGAACGTGAAATCAATTCTACAAATCTAAGACAATACCTTCCAGAACATGGTTTTAGCATGAAACCAATGGTCATTGACCAAGATAAAAAAAGCCAATCCGATTTTTCAGAAAGAGAGATACTCTATAAAGTTCTCTTCGATATGAAAAAAGACATGAACGATGTCAAGCAGCTGGTTATGCGCGTAATTAAAAGCGAAGGAGAGTTCACTCAAAATGAAGAAAATTCGGAATTAATACGAAAGGTGTTTGACGAAGATTACCATGACGAAAATGAGCCTAGAAAAGACTCGATGCTCGTACCCTCTAAGCCCAGTTCTTTTTCTAGAGTCTCTGAGACTAAAGAACCTACCACTATTCATGTGGAAGAAACACTTTCTCTAGCAGAAACAGAAAAGGAACTTATAAGAAAAGCGCTTAAAAAGCATAATAATAAACGTAAACATGCTGCCAGAGAACTCGGTATTTCTGAAAGAACTCTCTACCGTAAGATAAATGAATACGACCTGAAATAAGAAGAACAAACTATTTCAGTTTAATTTGCGTTGCAATAAAATGCTACAAATGCTCAACAGATTTTTTCTCATATCGTTTTTATCTCTCAGCTTAGCTGGGTGCGGAATCTATAGCTTTTACGGAACAGATGATTCTGGGGCTAAAAGCTTCAGTGTAGATATGTTCGAAGTAAGAGCACCTAAAGCCAACCCGCTCATAGGTCAAACCTTCACTGAGGATTTAAGGGATTTAATTCAACAACAATCTACAGTTCAACTCATAGAAGAAAAAGCAGAACTCAGATTCCAAGGATCTATTAATAAATATGAGACTCAGCCTATTTCTGTTCAAGAAGGAGAAACAGCTAGTCAAACTAGACTTACCATAGGAATAGAAGTTAAGTATGAAAACACCATAGAAAAAGACAAGAGTTTCGAAAAGAACTTCTCCTGGTATACCGATTACCCGAGCGATGCAGACTTTCTTTCTGTAGAGGAAGAGCTTATAGCTCTAATCGTAGATCAACTTACGCAGGATGTGTATAACGCTAGTTTAGGAAATTGGTAATGGAATTACTCATATCCGACCTCCTGTCTCCTTCTCACAAGATTACCAAAGAAGAAAAAAACAGGCTTAAACTTCTAAAAGAAGAATATCCCTGGAGCGCTGACATACGCATAGCCTATTTAAAAGGGCTTAAAGAAACCAGTGACCTGTCTTTCTCTGACGAACTAAAAAAAGTAGCTCTAGTGACTAATGACAGAGCTAAGCTTTATAAAATTCTTTACGGAGCAGCATTAGAAAAAACTATCCTTAAAGTAGAACGAGAGATGGAAGCCCTTCCTGAGGTGGAAGGACTAATTCCCGCTGATTGGGAAAAAGTTTATTCTACAGACACGGAGACAGAAGCAGAAGTTTCGGTGGAGATCACTCCTATCAAGATTTCATCTGTAGAAGAATTAGAATCTAGTCCTGTAGAAAGTGAAGACGAATTACCGAAAGAGGGAAAAGAAGATTCTGAAGAAATAGAAAAAATTACAGCGCTCAAACCTATTTCAGAATCAGAAAATCAAACAGATTCAGCAGAAGAAGTTTTAGAAACTGAGGTAAGTACTGAAATAAATGAGAAAATTGAGGAGCTAAATCACTTGATTATTTCAGAGGCTGTAGACACTTCTATCACTATGGATGTGATGGAAGATATTCAAGCTAAAAAAGAGGATTTAAAGTCCGAAATTCCGCAGGAAAACAGTGCAGATTTAACGAAAAAACCGGTAAGCTCTGATGACTTTATTAATTGGTTAGTAGCGAGCGCTCAATCGGTGAACTACCCCTCTTTCAGTGACAAAGGAACTGTTAAACCAACTGATTATGCAGATTCTATTATAGATAACTTCATCCAAAAAGAACCTCAAATCAGCAGGGGAAAATCTAAAGAGTATTCTTTAGAGAACCTAGCGGCAGAAAGTCTCGTAGATAACGAAGAATTTGTAACAGAAACTCTGGCTGAAATATATGCGGATCAAGGAAACAATTCGAAAGCAAAACGAGCTTTCCAACTTCTTTCTTTGAAATATCCAGAAAAAAGCATTTATTTTGCAGCCCGAATTAAACGGCTGGGACGAAAAAAATAAAAACATGGAAGTAGTAATTACAGTATTAATCATCATAGTAAGCATAGTAATGGCACTCTTCGTGCTAATACAAAACCCTAAAGGTGGTGGTTTAGCGTCTGGTTTCTCAGGAGCTAGTCAAATAGGAGGAGTTCAAAAAACAGCTGATTTTCTAGAAAAGGGATCTTGGGCTATGATGATAGCACTATTCGTTTTGTGTATCGTATCTGCTAGCTTCCTTCCTAACAGTGGAACTCAGGAAGTAGAACAGGAAACTATCGAGAATGTAGATGGAACTCAAGATAACACTACTCCAGGAGCTGAATAAGAAATTAAGATAAAAGCATAGTACAAATGTCAGTCTGACTTACAGACTGACATTTTTTTTGCCCTAAAATGTCAATCTCTGCCATAAAGTCTTCATAGGGCGGTTGGCATAAAAAATGACTACCTCCGTTTAGTTAGAAATGGAAAACCATTGCTACGCAAAAAACAAAAAATTTAAACCTAAAATAATTAGAAACATGGCAGTTAAATTCAAGCCGCTAAAAGACAGAGTTCTTGTGGAATCTGCAAAAGCAGAAGAAAAAACAGCTAGTGGAATTTTTATTCCCGATACCGCTAAAGAGAAGCCTCAAAAGGGTAAAGTAATCGCAGCGGGACCTGGTACTAAAGATGAGCCTATGGAGGTAAAGAAAGGAGACACTGTTCTTTACGGAAAATATGCGGGTACTGAAATCACTCTAGATGGAAAAGACTTTCTAATCATGAGAGAAAGCGATATCGTAGGTATTATCTAATTCATTCAATTTTTTTTTAAAAAATTCCAAAAACACGAACAACATGGCAAAGGACATTTCTTTTGACGTAGAAGCTAGAGCGAAACTTAAAGAAGGTGTAGACGCATTAGCTAACGCAGTTAAAGTAACGTTAGGACCTAAGGGAAGAAACGTAATCATAAGTAAAAAATTCGGTGCTCCATCAATCACTAAAGATGGTGTATCTGTAGCTAAAGAAATAGAGCTTAAAGATCCTATCCAAAACATGGGTGCTCAAATGGTAAAAGAAGTAGCTTCTAAAACTGCTGACCAAGCAGGTGACGGAACTACTACGGCTACTGTATTAGCTCAAGCTATAGTAGGTGCAGGTTTAAAATCTGTAGCTTCTGGTGCTAATCCAATGGATTTAAAAAAGGGTATAGATAAAGCTGTCAACCATGTAGTAACTGGTCTTCAGAAAATATCTGACACCGTAGGAAAAGACTTTTCTAAAATAGAACAAGTAGCTACTATTTCTGCTAATAATGATTCTAAAATCGGTGCACTTATAGCTTCTGCTATGAAGGCTGCTGGTAAAGAAGGGGTAATTACTGTAGAAGAAGCTAAAGGTACTTCTGATGAATTGAAAACTGTAGAAGGAATGCAGTTTGATAGAGGATATCTTTCTCCTTACTTCGTGACTAACGCGGAGAAAATGGAAGCTGAATTAGAGTCTGGATACATTCTTATTTATGATAAGAAGATTTCTAACATGAAGGATTTACTTCCTGTATTAGAAAAAACAGCTCAAACGGGTAAACCTCTTTTAATTATAGCTGAAGATGTAGATGGTGAAGCACTAGCTACATTGGTAGTAAATAAAATGAGAGGAGCACTTAAAGTAGCTGCTGTTAAAGCTCCAGGTTTCGGAGACAGAAGAAAAGCTATGCTTGAAGATATAGCTACGTTAACTGGTGGTACTGTTATTTCTGAAGAAAGAGGATTCAAATTAGATAATGCTACTTTAGAAGATTTAGGTACTGCTGAGAAAATCACTTTAGACAAAGACAACACTACTATTATTAATGGTGCTGGTTCTAAAAAAGATATCAAAGCTAGAGTAAATCAAATCAAAGCTCAGATAGAGTCTACTACTTCTGATTACGACAAAGAGAAGCTTCAGGAAAGACTAGCTAAATTAGCTGGTGGTGTAGCTGTAATCTATGTAGGTGCTACTACAGAGATAGAGATGAAGGAGAAGAAAGATAGAGTAGATGATGCTCTTCACGCTACTAGAGCTGCCGTAGAGGAAGGAATAGTTCCTGGAGGTGGTGTAGCTTACATTAGAGCTGCAGAAGGATTAGAGAAGGTTAAAGGTGAGAATGAAGATGAAGTTACGGGTATAGCTATCGTAAGAAGAGCTATCGAAGAGCCTATTCGTCAGATCGTAGCTAACGCTGGTGGTGAAGGAGCGGTAATCGTTCAGAAGATTAGAGAAGGAAAGAAAGATTTCGGTTACAATGCTAGAACTGAAAAATTCGAAGATTTACTGAAAGCTGGTGTAATAGATCCTACTAAAGTGGCTAGAGTAGCTCTAGAAAACGCTGCTTCTATAGCAGGTATGTTACTTACTACTGAGTGTGTAATTACAGATGCTGAAGAAGAAGGTGGAGCTCCATCTATGGGAGGCGGAATGCCAGGCGGAATGCCAGGGATGATGTAAACCGTTTTTAATGATAAATTATTAAGGATTAATTATTAATGGCTGGTGCTAATACTAGTCTTGGTCAATAATCATTTTGGATAATAGTAAAACCGTTCTTCTTTTGGAGAGCGGTTTTTTTTGGTGTAAGACGTTAGACTTTCTGGATCCTTTGCTGGTTCTTTGAAGTTGGCTGCGTTGCAATCTCTTTTTTTAATGATAAATTATTAATGGTTAATTATTAATGGCTGGTGCTAAATCTAGTCTTAGCAAATAATCATTTTAGACAATAGTAAAACCGTTCTTCTTTTGGAGAGCGGTTTTTTTTATTGCTTAAACAACTCTAACTTGCCTATAAATTAGACCACTATTGTGAAAGAAAACAAAAAATATGATTCAAATTGGGACCGCTCTTATTCAGACTCAAGGGTTCTCAACGGAAAATTTACCGTTTTCGCTTTTATATTCATAGGACTCGTGGCTTTTGGTAAATTCATTTTGTCTGAATATTCCTTCTATGATGCTCCTAACACTTTCGAATTTCATTCTAAGATGGAATTCGACAGCGTATTTGTTAAAGTATGCGGTTTACAAACCAAACTCTTCAATCATGAAGAATTAGACCTTTTTCATTCAGCATATGTTCATAGTGGAAATGTGGTTACGCCAGCATCTGGATTTCCATGCAAAACTGAATTTACCTTATTTAAAGATGGAGCGATTTCGACATATCTAGCTCCTGATTTTGATTGTAATCACTGTGATGTGAGCAGTCATAATTATCAATACAAAAATGGAAAAATCACCTACGACACCAGTCATCAAGTCCATTACATAAAAAAGCCACCCTTTCGGGTGGCCTTTAAATACATTTCTTTATAAGAATAAAGCCTACCTCGTCAACTCCTTAAACACATCCTCCATACTCTTTTCTTTTCTGACCATAGAAAGAACAGCCTTTCCATCATCGGAAATGGCTTTTGATATTTCTGCCCGAATGTCTTTAGCGCTGGAGATTTCAATTGAATAATTCAATCCGCTTTTGGAAATCACTTTATCTACGCCATTTATAACCGAAAGTAATTCTTCCGAGATAGCCTCATTTACCTCTACCTCCAAACTATATCCTTCTGCATTCCCCATGTTTTTCATCTCTGAAACTGGAGCATCTGCTACTATCTTCCCTTCGTTGATAATGATAACCCTATCGCAAATGGCTTCTACCTCTTGCA
>Ga0208903_1000243_pt1 | contig 52338 bp, 44 predicted proteins | sample AntAceMetag02UKJ_FD_184769 | JGI IMG/M metagenome (GOLD analysis project Ga0208903, IMG submission 184769) | Saline lake microbial communities from Ace Lake, Antarctica - Antarctic Ace Lake Metagenome 02UKJ (SPAdes) (version 2) | ecosystem: Environmental > Aquatic > Non-marine Saline and...
CCAACCTTTCCTTGGTCAAAACCAGAACCCTAAAACAGGGAGAACTTTGTAAGTGTTGCGGATTGTTTTGTTGGCGAATAATTTCGTGAGAGGAGCTTCTCAGAGAATGGGTTTGGGAGGGATTTTCGGAGGGATATTTGTCCGTGGGACCCGCCCGCCCCCGCCCAGCCATCCAAGCGAAGCAAAGCTACAGAACCCAACCTTTCCTCGGTCAAAACCAGAACCCTAAAACAGGAAGAACTTTGTAAGTGTTGCTGATTGTTTTGTTGGCCCAAAGTACCGCTTCAAACGCCAGTATAACCTGCCAAACATGTAACTGCGTAGATCAATTTTCTGATCCTAAGAACACCAGCGATAAACATGAAATTAGAATGTGCGCCCTACCGCAACGACCAGTGGAAATAAAGTAGCCATAACCAACATTAAAAAGGCAATGTTGATCCAACGTTTATTGCTGTCAATGAAAAGCCAAGGGATGAACCATGCACAAACCATTGCAGCGGCTTGCAGCGCTAGGAACATGGAATACGAAGAGAGGGTTCCAGCCACAACAAAAAACCCAATAGAGAATAGCATCAAAATAGCTTTCGAATTTTTCGACTTGTTGCTGCTAGATCCAAAAGTGCCAAGCAGAAATAAGAAACCAATGAATCCCGCTAGAACAAGCATTGCTAAACGAACTATTTTGCTGATGCCCCAAGTAAAAGCCATAGAATCAGTATTCAAGCCATAGAGGAAGGTGTCCACAGGAGTGTTAGAAAGCCATAGAAGTGCTCCGAATTGTAAAAAGGGAAGTGCAAATCCGATGATTGGGAGACTTAGCTCTCTCCAGTTCGCCGCCCTTGTATAGAGCACAGAGGCGATGAGTGCAATGCCTAAAAAAATGAATGGCCCACTGCAAACACTTGCGCATCCCAGAAGAAATCCTGCGCTAAAATAACTGCTTGCACCATCATTTTCACGGTATACTTTAAGCGCCTGATTGATTCCTAAAATTGTAAAGGTTTGGGCAATGAGAATGGGTGAAAAAGGAATAGACAGAAATCCACTCATCATCAAAAGCACATACCACCATCCGGCTAAGCTGTTGCGGTGAGGAATAATTTCATGTCGCACAAACATGCGGTTGAACAAAATTCCGTTCAGGGCAATGACCAACGCAGAAAGTAAAAGGTTGAATTCCCCGAAAAAGGTGTATAAACTTGAAAAAGAGCCAAGTAGCCAGCTAGGGGACTGATGAGAGTCAATGGGGGGTACGTCAACAAATGCATATACCAGCATCAAAATCAATACCGTAACAGGCGTTACTGCGAACGCAATGGGTTGATTTGATCTGAGTATTCGTAACATATTTTAGTTCTTCCCAGTAAAAGTTCTGATCAGAGTAGAACTTTTACAATTGAATGGTTATTTTTGCACTAAAGCTAATATTATGACACCTCAAGATATACTTTATCCTTTAGGCGAAGTACTTGAATCTTCTTTTGAAATTGGATTACTTCCTATAACGGATATCTTCAACTGGGTTGCTATTGCTGGTGGTATCATCGGACTAGCTAGTTGGGTTCGCATGCAATTGAAGTTTACCGCACAAGCTAAAAGAGACGGGACGATTAACTAATCTTTCCTATTTTTTATGCCTTGGCCGGCAATTTTCTCAGGTCAAACCCAATGTCTTTTCTGTAATACATGCCCTCAAACTGAGTAGCATCTATTGTTGCGTAACTCTTTTTAAGCGCTTCTTCCATGTCTCCAGCAACGCTGGTTACAGCCATTACACGTCCACCAGCTGTCTGAACTTTACCATCTTGTAATTTCGTTCCCGCATGAAACAAGATTGAATCTGCGTTTTTCGGTGTGGTAATTTCCTTTCCTTTTTCATAAGCATCAGGGTAGCCTCCAGATGCCAAGATTACAGTTGTAGCTGTTCGTTCGTCGAACTCTAAATCGCATTCAGAAAGAGTGTCAGTAGCAATGCCTTCAAAAAGGTGCAGTAGATCACTCTTTACACGAGGTAAAATCACTTCTGTTTCAGGGTCGCCCAATCTGCAGTTGTACTCAATCACATAAGGATCGCCTTGTACCTTCATTAAACCGAAGAAAATGAAACCTTTGTAGTCAATGTTGTCTTTGTAAAGACCTTTAACGGTTGGGATAAGCACCTGGTTTTTTACTTTTTCCATAAACTCAGGATTCACGAAAGAAACGGGAGAAACGGCACCCATTCCGCCTGTGTTTGGACCTGTATCACCTTCGCCAATGCGCTTGTAATCTTTGGCTTCAGGTAACATTTTGAACGACTTTCCATCTGTAATGACAAACATAGAAACCTCAATTCCTTTCAAGAACTCTTCAATCACAACAGTGGCACCTGCGGCTCCAAAGGAAGCGTCCAAAAGCATTGAGTTTACCGTTTTGATCGCCTCATTCAAATCTTCCGTGATGATTACACCTTTTCCAGCGGCCAATCCATCAGCCTTAATCACATAAGGAGGCTTCATTGCAGTAAGAAAGGTTTTCGCCGCGCTGGCATTTGATTTCGTGAAAGTGGCATATTTAGCCGTTGGGATCTTGTGCTTCTCCATGAATTTTTTGGCGAAGTCTTTACTCCCTTCCAATCGTGCTCCTGATTTGCTTGGTCCCACAATGGTGACACTGGATAGCTCAGGACGACTGGTGAAATAATCAGAAATACCCGCTACTAAAGGAGCTTCTGGTCCTACCACAACGATTCTGATCTGGTTCGCGAGAGCGAACTCTGCTATGGCGGCGAAATCCATTATGTCTAAATCTACATTCACAGCCAATTCAGATGTGCCCGCATTTCCAGGGGCAACAAATAATTTTGCAAGCATTGAGCTTTGTGAAACTTTCCATGCGATGGCGTGTTCTCTTCCGCCAGCGCCCAAAATCAAAACATTCATAGGACGAATTTTCTACGAAATTAGCATTTTGATTGGGTTGGTCAACCGATGTTTATCAACAGATTTTGTTGTTCCCTGTATACTTTCACACATATTTGCATTTAAATGGATAAACTTCCCCTTTCTGTTGTCATTATCACCTTTAATGAAGAACGTAACATTGCGCGTTGCATTGACTCAGTTTCTAGCCTTGTTCAAGAAGTGATTGTGGTTGATTCGTTCTCAAAAGATAAGACGAAAGAGCTGGCTCTTGAACGCGGTGCCGTGTTTCTTGAACATGCATTTGAAGGGCATATTCAACAAAAGAACTGGGCTTGGAAGCAAGCGTCAAATGACTGGGTTTTGAGCTTAGATGCCGATGAAGCTTTAGATGATAAGCTAATAAATTCTATTCGAGTAGCGTTTGCCCAAGAAGCTGAATTAGAAGGATATACCATGAGCAGGCTCACCAATTATTGTGGGCATTGGGTGCGCCATTCAGGGTGGTACCCCGATACCAAAATGCGGCTATTCTGCAAGGGGAAAGGGGAATGGGGTGGTGTCAATCCACATGATCGATTTGAACTACATCACCAAGGCAAAACAGGACACCTGGAAGGAGATATTCTCCATTATTCTTACTACTCTAGAGAAGATCACCTGAAGCAAATTGAATACTTTTCAGACATTGCCAGCAAGGAGCTTCATGCGCAAGGCAAGTCCGTTTCTGTGCCAATGATTTGGATCAAAGTGATTGCTCAATATGTTAAGAACTTACTGTTGAAGAGCGGATTTCGTGATGGGTCAGCAGGATTTACCATTGCAAGATTAAGTGCCTTTGCCACCTACCGTAAATACATCAAATTGAAAAAAAGAAATGCAGGAAAATTCGCCTAAACACATCCTCATATCAAGAACAGATGGGATTGGTGACGTTATTCTTACGCTGCCACTTGCTGGGGCTTTAAAAGCACATTTCCCTGATTGTCAAATTAGTTTTTTAGGACGAAGCTACACCAAGGATGTAGTGGCGTGCTGCTCACATATTGATCATTTTTTGAATTGGGACGAGGTTGCAGAAGGTTCATTGTTTGATCAAATGAAACTGCTGAAAAGTACAGGTGCTGAAATGATTTTTCATGTGTTTCCAAGAAAACAAGTAGTTGTTGCTGCCGCTGCTGCGAAGATTTCTGTTCGCATTGGGACGGCAAGACGAATGCATGCTTTCTTTCGCATGACCCACAAACTTTGGTACTCTAGAAAAGATTCAGGACTACATGAAGCACAATTGAACCTGAAAATGCTTGAAGCGCTAAAGTTTAATGAGCCGTATTCAGATGAGCAAATTGCAGATTTATACGGATTCACAACAAAGCCAATCATGAATGGTGCGGCGTTAGAGTTGCTTCAAAATCCGTTCAAAGTGATGTTGCACCCAATGTCGCATGGGTCAGCTGTTGAATGGCCCTTGTCACGCTATGCCCAGCTCATTGAAGAGGTTTCACCACAGGGCATTGCTATTGGGGTCTCAGGAACAGAGCGTGAACGCAACGCGATTGGGAATCAACTGCCGTGGGACAAAGTAGTGGACCTCGGGGGGAAGCTGAATTTAGATCAATTGATTAGAACCATAGGAGCTTGTAACGGGCTAGTAGCAGCTTCTACAGGGCCGCTGCACATTGCTTCAGCTGCGGGGATTCATGCATTGGGATTGTATTCCCCGAAAAGACCAATTCATCCACTTCGCTGGAAACCCATAGGGAAGCAAGCTGAATATTTAGCCTCTGCAGAACACCCAGAGGACGGTAAGCTTGAAATTCAAGTGGAAGATGTAGCTGAACGAATTCGGGAGTGGAAAGCCAGTTTTTGACTTGCGAAAAGCGAACTGAAAAAGGCAAAAAAGGTCACCCCGGCTTGCGTCTCTAAAGTGTCTTCGGTAATAAAACTCAGTGCAATGATCACACAAAAAGTAGTAAGCAGAAATCCTCTGTCTGATCCCGCAACTCCAAGAGGCATGAAAATGACCGCGATGAGCAGTAAAACACCAAGCAGCCCAAAAGCAACCCAAAAAGTGAGGTATTGATTGTGAGCCCTCAAGCGAAACTGTGGTTCAAGTTGACTATCAATTGCGTTATAGGCAGAAACAAATTCCCGCTTCACATCTCCCGTTCCAACTCCGGCAATGGGATGCTTTGTAATGATATACCAAGCGGCTTTCCAGAACTCCAATCGCTGTGTAATTGAATTGCCAGATGGATTTCCGCCATTGGCAACGTTGGAAATTTCAAAGAAAATTTTATCAAGTCTCCTGCGCAATCCTGAATGTTCTATTTCTAGCACGGTAGCTACGCCTGACTCTACTAGTTTAATGTCTTCCTCTGTAAGGCTGCCTATACCAATAGCGTCTTTTCGTTGGCCTTTTGATGCGAGGTATCGAACCAGAGTCCCTTTCAGCAGTTGACCTCGGCCGTCAAGACTATCAAGGTTAGTGGCGCTCCGCTGCGTCCAAGCATGTTGCATTTCGCCCCAAGCAATGTACCTCCATATGAAGTTACCGTTTTCACGAATGGTAGATTCTTTGCTGTGAAAATAAGGTTCGCCACCAGCAGAATGACTTTCGAGCTCTTCAGAATAACGCTCGTCTAAATGAAAATAGTCATGGGCTAAGTAACTGATTCCACCCATTAAGAGGACAATGCAAATGGGAAAGGAATAGCGAAGCCCTTTTCGAACTGAGTTTTGTAGAAAAGAGGCCTCATCTGAAACCAAAAACAAGAAGCCTACAACAATCATTAAAATAGCTCCCGTAAGTGATTCGATCACATACATGAACAGCATATTTACGAAGAAGAGGACCAATGAAAGCACAATTCTTCGGCGTTCTGAAATCCAAAGCATTAAGACAGCCGAAGCGAAGACCAATAAAATACTGAATCGAATGTGCGAAATGAAAACCGAAATCGAACGGATATTGGTGTACTCCTTGTCCCAAACCCCCAGTGGAATCGCTAAACACAAGATCGCTGCAATAGAACATGCCAGTACAAAAAAGACCCACATTCGTCTGAAGGAAACCCCTTCAATCTGACGTGCAGTGAACATAACAACGGGAAAGAGTAAAAGCGGAAGTTTCTTTCGAACGTCTCTCAGACCATAATCAAAGTCTGTTGTGTGAGCTAGACCGATTAAGTGGATGAGAAATACAGACAAAAGAATCCAAAAAAGCGGATTTTTTGCGGCTTTCGCCCACCTGTATTTGCGCGCGTTTTTCTCAGAGGAGATTTGATCAAGGATCCAAGTACCTAGCAGCCAAAAAGCAGCCACGCTCATTCCGAAATTGGAAAATGGCAAAGAAACAACAGTTAGGATCAGCCCTATCTGATAGAGAAGCGAAATGGCACGTACGTTGTTAATCACTTAGTTGTTAGCTCCAGCTCCGCTGAGGATGTTTGCATATTCCTCACCAAAGACTTCAAATGCACGGTTAAGATAAGGATCATGCGCTAAAGCATAACGGATGGCCCCTTTCTGATAAAAATACCTGCTTACAATTTCGTCTTCTAAAGCAAATTCAATTTGCTCGCGAAATTTTATCAGGTCTTCTTCTTTCTTCGGTTCAATTTTAGACTCAAGCGCTGCAAACGCATCTTCAGCCCCTTCATAATATTTTTCAGACTCGGCTACTTTTTTGAGCTCTTCCAAGATTTTTTCAGTACGTGTGTCATAGCTGAAATCTTGCGCTAGCGCGTAATCTACAAAGGCAGAATAACCTTCATCGCCTAAGTCAAATTGTTCAGGGTCTGCAATGCTTTCGCTTTTCTGAACAAATTCAGTTGCGTACTTAAAGATGAGTTGGTTTCTGAACAACCCACCTAAGATGTTGCTCAAATCTTCACTTTCAACCTCCATATCTGGAGCAACTCCTCTGCCATCAAAAACGGTTCTACCGCCAATGGTTTTGAACGGTTTAATGAGTGAATCAGCTACCTCGTCAACCGTTCCGTTTTCGCGGGAAGAATAATCCAGTTTTTGAATACATCTTCCACTTGGAATGTAATACTTAGCTACCGTTAACTTCAGCTTAGTGTTGTAATTGATGTCTTTGGTTTGCTGCACAAGCCCTTTTCCATAGGTAGTACTTCCAACAACAACTGCGCGATCCAAATCTTGTAGCGCACCAGAGACAATTTCAGAAGCACTTGCAGAACCTCCATCAACTAAGACCACAAGTGGCATTTCAAGCGCTATAGGGTCATTTAGAGCAACATGGGTTTTGTTCCATTCATCTAACTTTCCTTTGGTACTTACAACTTCAGTTCCCTTAGGCACGAAAATGTTTACGATGTTTATTGCTTCGCGAAGCAAGCCTCCACCATTTCCACGGAGGTCTAAAACCAGCTGCTCCATTCCTTGATTTTCCCTAAGGTCTTCTAGTGATTTACGCACCTCACTGCTTGCTGTTTTTGTGAAACTACGAAGGTGAATGTAACCCGTTTTGTCATCTAGCATCCCGTAATAAGGAACATCTGGGATTTGAACATCCTGACGGATCACTTCAATGATCATTTCACCTTTTCCAGGGCGATCTATTGTGAGTTCAACTTTTGTCCCGGCTTGTCCTTTCAAAAGTGAACTGATGTCTGATACTTCCTTCTCCTCAATTGATTCGCCATCAATATTTTTAATCACATCCCCAGCAATCAGTCCAGCAGAGTGTGCCGCAAATCCTTCGTAAGGCTCAGCAATCGTTATCTGGTCATCTACTTTATTAATCATTGCTCCAATTCCCCCGTATTGGCCTGTGGTCATAAATTGATAATCTTCAATTTTTGATTCAGGATAATAAACAGTGTAGGGGTCAAGTGACTTCAGCATGGCATCAATACCTGTTTTCATGAGGGTGCCAGGCTGCGTTTCATCTACATAGTAAATGTTCAACTCCTTGTAAAGCGAGGTGAAGATTTCAAGGTTTTTTGAGATCTCAAAGTAATTTTCTGTTGCCACGAATGAAAATGCACCAAATGCCATCGGTAACAAAAGGAGCCAAGTTCTTTTACGAAGTTTCTTCATCATCTAATTGATCTTTTCTGAATGAGTGCGACAAAGGGAAGTTAGGGATATCTTCTATCAAACGCTTTGTGAGCGCACTTATTTTAACATCCATTTCATTTTGAGTTGGCTTGCTATTGCCCACATAGATGAACATCAATGCCATCTGTATTCCTTCCTCTTCCAAAGAATGATAGAGGGGGTGTTTCGTTCTTCGCCAAGTGTCCCGCATCAATCGCTTAATTCGATTGCGATCAACGGCACGTTTGAATTTGCGCTTACTCACAGTCACTCCCGTTTGTGCCGGAAAAGGGGTTGCGAGATCACATTTTAGACACGTGAGAATGACCGGATAGTCTTTGTAGGACTTTCCGCGTTCAAAGAGCATGCTCAAAACACTTCTGTGCTTGAGGCGCTCAGCCTTACAAAGAGTGGCGCGATTCATCAAAGAGCAGTCTGTATGAAAGACTTACCCTTTTCCATTGATGTAATTCTCGATTGCCATAGACATGGAAGGAGCTTTCGCATTGGGAGCGCTGATGTTAACAGTCAATCCTTTATCTTCTGTTGCCTTCACTGTTGTTGGACCAAAAGCAGCAATGCGTGTTCCGTTCTGTTCGAAATCAGGGAAGTTCTTGTACAGCGATTCAATCCCACTTGGAGAAAAGAATACGAGCATGTCATACTTCACATCAGATAAATCAGAAAGATCACTGCATACCGTTCGGTACATCATGGCCTTAGAATAATGGATCTTGTTCTCCTCCAAAAGTGTTGGAATCGACGGTTTTAACAAGTCAGAACAAGGCAACAAGAATTTTTCTTGTTTGTGTTTCTTGATCGAATCTAACAAGTCTGAAAAACGCAGCTGTCCGTGGAAAATTTTACGTTTTCTGTAAACCACATATTTCTGGAGATACAAAGCTGTAGACTCTGAAATACAGAAGTACTTCATTGAGTCTGGAACCGTTACACGCATCTCTTTGCACATTCTGAAGAAGTGATCAACAGCGTTTCGCGAAGTGAAAATCACTGCGCTGTGCTCCAAAATTGAAACGCGCTTTTGTCTAAACTCCTGCGCCTCGACCGCCTCCACGTGAATGAAAGAACGAAAATCGATGGTGAGAGAATACTTATCTGCCAAATCGTAATACGGAGACTTTTCCGTAATTGGTTTTGGCTGAGATATTAAAATAGTTTTTACTTTTTCGCTCATTAGATCACCTTACGTATTCTTATCTAGCTCTCAGCAGCTGATATTCATAGACATCCAAGCCTTAATTAACACCGCCAAAGGCAAAATTTCGAGGGTGCAAAGATACAATATTAAGTAGTTCAGTGATATGCGTTCCTGAATTGCTGCTATAATGCCTCTGGTAAGGCGAATCAAGTAACTTATAAGTAGAATAAACAGTCCAATCCATATCAAAAGTGAGGATGGATTGCCGTAAGTGAGCGCCATTACAATGCTTAAAAAGAGGAGAAGAAAAGCAGCTATTTGGGAAAGGATTACCGTGTTTCCAAAGTAAACCCGAAGTGCTATTTCTTTGGAGCTGAATGTGTCTATGGCAGCAATAACAAGCATCTTGACTAAAAATACTAAGGTGACAATTCCGAAAAGTGTCATGTAATTTCCAAATCCATCCCAACAAGGAGTCTGTGTTTTTTGCGCCAAAAATAAAAAGAGTGCGATACTCGCTGACATGATCGGAAAGCCGATTAGCCAATCAATCCGAATTCCGAACTCGCCCTCCGAAAAGACCTGCTTTGCAATCCTATAATGACTGAAATTCCACTTTCCAAGTTGAATGTACCCGGGAAATTGAACCCGATATATAGCCCAAAGTGCCATAGTGGAAATGAAAATCCAAATCATCCACGGCTCATACAAATAGATGAGTTCTCTGTTGTTTATGACTAGTCCTGCTTCTTCCACTGCAACAAAGGTCGAATATTCGGTAAGTTAATTAAGCTGATGTCCAAGAACACATGTGATTTTCCTCTCAATCACATCTCCGTCTGGATGAAAAGCTTCGAAGTAAATGATATAAATTCCAATTGGATTCTTTCGGTTGTCATCACTAATTCCATTCCAAGCATACGCGCCTGATATGCCCAAGAGGTCATTCTGTACAAGCTTTCTGACCTGTCTTCCCTCATCATCATAAATGGTCAAGGACCCAGCGTAGCCTTCGCGGCTCATGGTGTAACTGATCAAACAATTGTCTTCAAATCCATCATTGTCAGGCGAGAAAACGGCCGGAGAAGCAGAAACTTCAGCTGACGTCAGACTTTCTGAAAACTGACTGTTCAAATAGCCGGGTGTAGCATAACCTGAAACCGTTGAGGCACTGTGCCAATTGGTGCCGTCATCTGAACTTCGGTTCGGATTCAAACGCTCAAAAGAAACGCCGTCATCGTCATCTAAAAGAGGGTAATGCCAATCATCTGTATACGCTACGCGGTCTGAGATGTTAAACACACTATCAGTGAGCACAACTACTCCATCTGCATTGGAGTATGTAGGCAAGTTGTTTACTTCTAAAATGCGGTCTGACTGAGCCGCATCATAAAACGATGTAACACCCAATGCACTTTCAGTCAACACCAAGTATTCTCCTGGGAAAAGCACGAATTGCTCCTCGGATATGGACTCGAAATTGTCTGGAATTCCATTTTCTTCATTCCCAAGCTGCCACCCCTCTATACTTATGTTTTTTAACGATCGATTGTAAATTTCAATGAAGTCATCACTCCCGTCATACGGATTTGAAAGAATTTCATTGATGATCAAATCTCCCGGTTCAGCTTCTTCAGGAACAGCAAATTGAACCAAATTACTGCTGCCAGAGACATTCCCCCAGCAATCTGTAGCGCCATTCACTGAGCATAAATAGATGGTTCCTGTGCTGAAACCTCCGTCATAAGAGACAATCAAACTCCTTCGGTCTGGATTCACCAAGTTTACCCCCAATTGGGTATACCCTAACTCAAGCACTACATTTCCTTGTTGGATCAGGATTTCGGTTTCTAGCACATCTTCTGTGAGCTCATCCAATTGTTCGTCAAAAAACAATTCCAACGCATCAGGACCGGCAACCAACGCATAAAGCACCTGTGGCGCGAGGGCATCTGGGTCTGTGCTGAAAACAGAATTAACTGAACCTGCTGTAGCGCCTTGTGCTGCAATACTAGCGGTCCAGTTGTCTTGATCACTGCAAGGGTCTTCCATATTGATGAGCTCTAAACTGAAGCCTCCTTCCTGTTTTTCAAGGTCATTGTACCAAGAAAGTGCATAGCTCACTTCGTCTAAAACCTCATCATCTGCATTTAGCAAAAACAACGTTCTGCCTCCATTCGTTAATCCGGGAAAGCCTGTGATGCCCACCTTGTTCGGGTAAAGTAAAAAGTCAAGAAGATTGTTTTCGCTTGTGAGAATGAGGTATGCCCCTGCCTCTATGAGCACTTGCCCCAAGAATTCACCGTCATTCAGTTTCACATTCGTCAGCTCAATGATGTGATTTGAAGTGTTCAGTATTTCTACGTACTCTGAGTTGGGAGAAGGAAGTTCAGCGTCAGCATCTGCCATGATTTCTGTGATGCGCAAGTCGCCCACCTCTGGAGAAAAGCCTTGTATTAGGTCGAAATCAACCGTTCCAACAACCGCGTTTCCAGAACAATCTTCTATGCCCGAAAGGCTAATTGAATAAGTTACTCCGGGTTCAAAGGGCTGGTCAAAGAAGAGGAGCAAAGCCGAAGCGTTGTTGGCAAACGAAGCATTGGTAAAGCCTAAATCTGGCGTTATCGTAACACCTTCAGTTCCATCTAATCCTGCAGCCAGCGTTTCATTGAACGAAATCAATGCCGTTGTTTGAGAGACTATTTCACTTGAAACAAGCAGAGGGATCTCTGTGTCTGGAGCGGTGTCAAAGACGCTATTTTGACCCCCAGGTGTTCCTCCTTGGAACGAAGTTGAAGCAGTCCAATTGCCAATCCCTGAACAACCTGCTTCCGGATTGATGCGCTCCAATGTTAAGCCGCCATCACCAATGAAATCTGAACCGTACCAATCATCTGAATAGGCAACAATATCAATAACTTCGTCTGCTGCATTTAGCAAGGTTAAGCTATCTCCCGCGTTTGAAAGTGCTGTAAACGAAGCGATGCCAATTACATCACCATAGGAGGTGAATTGGTCCATTTCTTCTTCATCGCACAAGAGTACAAATGCGCCTGGTGATAGCACGAATTGGGGCAATACCTTGGATGTTGTAGAATTAATGAATTCCCACTCTCCAAGGTCAAAAGCAGCGTTGGTAGTGTTGTGAAGCTCTACAAATTCAAATTCAGGAAGCCCTAAAGCAGGCGAAGGATCAGGAAGCAATTCATTGAAGATTACATTGCCAGCCTCGGCAATTTGAAGGTCGAAATAGGTGAAATTCAAATCCTGAGAAGCAGAAGCATTACCCGCTAAATCCTGAACACCTGAAACGGAAATGGTCAGTTCAACCTCTGAAGTGAAAATGCTAGAAAACGTAAGGTGAATAAGGGTCGGGTCAGCATCTAAGGTGGCGTTGTTCGGATTGGAAATGCCAGCACTCACGCTGTAGTTTAGAATGTTTTCTGCACTCGTTTGATCTATGGGTTCGGTGAATTGAAGGTCCAGACTGCTCTGGTCAATCACAATCAAATTTTGAACTTCGGGTGCTTCTTCATCTACAAACTGATCGCCAAAATAGAGGTCATCAAACTGGAAGTTTGTAGCATTACTGACGGTGTATGTGCAGGTGAAGCCTACATAGCTTGAGGTAGTGTAGGTGTCATCAAACCCTGTTGCTTCCAGCTGGTAGGTGGTTCCGCCATCAGGATCTGTGAAAAGAGTCCAGTTACCGAGGTCATCACGCACTACGCGGATTCCTATTTCAAATGAACTAGCAACCAATCCGAGTGAGCCTACTAAAATTTCTGTAGGAGCATCACCAGTCAAATCATCTCTAAACAACCGAATGGCATCTTCACTTCCTGCTTCACCCAGTAGCAAAAAATACCCTTCAGCACCTGCCGAAGAAGCGCTAGTGAATGACAAGTTTTCTTGGTTACTAGAAAGGTAAATGCGCGTGAAATTGTTGGTAGAACCAGAAAAGCTATGCTTGGCCCAAAAGTTCCATTCTTTCGCGTTGAGGGTTTCTGGGGCGAAGCCCGTTGATAGCCAAGATTGAGCTGCTTCATCATCTTCAATTTGAAGTCGGTTTGAGGCATTCACAATGAAATTAGAGGCTGTTCCATTCCATACAGGATTGGAAGTGAAGTCTCCATCAGAAAAATCATCGGCCACTTGTGCATCAACCATCGTTTGATTGCAAACAAGTAACAGTAAGAGTAAATAGCGTATCATTCGAGCTTTTCGGGGCATGTCAAGAGGCTAAATATACTACTTTTGCTGCGCAAGAATGTGCAATCAACAATTTCTTAAAGATGAATCCAGACGGACTTCGAATAGCGGTGGTAGGAGCCACTGGAATGGTAGGGAAAACAGTGCTTAAAGTCTTAATGGAGCGAAATTTCCCAATCAAAGAATTGATTCCAACAGCCTCTGCCAAATCAGCAGGATCACAAATTGATTTTGCAGGCGAACAAATTACAGTAGTCTCTCTAGATGAAGCTCTGTTGCGCAAACCAGATCTAGCGCTATTTAGCGCAGGTTCAGATGTTAGCATCAAATGGGCTCCCCTTTTCGCGAAGCAAGGAACAACAGTCATTGACAATTCTTCTGCTTGGCGAATGAATCCCGAGATTAAATTGGTGGTCCCTGAAGTGAATGGAGACGTAATGATGAAGGAAGACCTCATTATTGCCAATCCAAACTGTTCAACCATCCAATTGGTAATGGCGCTCAAGCCGCTGCATGATAAGTTTCATGCTAAAAGGGTCATTGTATCAACGTACCAATCCATTTCAGGAACAGGAATGGCGGCCATGGAACAAATGGAAATGGAGCGCAATGGCCAAGAGGGGAAAATGGTTTACCCTTACCCAATTGACCGCAATTGCTTGCCTCATTGCGATATCTTCCTTGAAAATGAGTACACCAAAGAGGAAATGAAGCTCACCAATGAAACGTGTAAAATACTGAATGATGACAAGGTGCTTGTAAGCGCTACAGCAGTTCGTGTGCCTGTCTCTGGTGGACATAGTGAATCTGTAAACGTTGAGTTTGAACTGCCCTTCGAAGTGGGAGATGTGCGAAGAACACTCAATGATTTCCCCGGCATCAAAGTGCAAGACCAAACAGATACCAATACCTATCCAATGCCGCTTTATGCATCAGGAAAAGATGAGGTTTTTGTGGGGCGAATTCGAAGAGACTTCACACGTGAAAACGCACTGAACATGTGGGTTGTGGCAGATAACCTTCGGAAAGGAGCTGCTACAAATGCAGTTCAGATTGCTGAGTACTTGTACCAACAAAAACGTTGGTCTTAACGCACAGCATCTCCCGGATTTCCGCCTTTTTCAGGTGTCACAAATGAGAGGTTTCCTTGGGCGTCTTCAGCCATAAGAACCATCCCTTGACTTTCTACTCCTTTGATTTTACGCGGTTCTAAGTTGAGCAGCAGCGTTACCTTTTTGCCTACCACATCTTCTGGTGCATAATGCTCTGCAATACCAGAAACAACTGTGCGTTCGTCAACTCCAGTACGAACCTGGAGCTTCAACAACTTCTTTGTCTTAGGAATGCGCTCAGCAGCAATGATTTCACCAATGCGGAGGTCTAAGCCAGTGAACTGTTCAAAGTCGATGCTGGGCTTCACAGGCTCAACACTCTTCTCTATTGACTGCGCTTTTGCTTTTTTTAATTTCTCCAACTGCGCTTCCACAGTAGCATCTTCCACCTTCGCAAAAAGAATGGGTGTCTTCTCAATGTGTGTTCCTACTTTCAGTAAGTCTGTACTTGCTGCATTCCAATCTTCATGCGGCGTCCCTAATGCTGCAGCAATCTTTTTACTGGTAAAGGGTAAAAAGGGATTGAGAACAATAGGCAGGTTCGCCGTCACTTGAAGGCACAAATAAATGATGGTCTTTACACGCTCTGGATCGGTCTTTATTAACCTCCAAGGCTCCTCCTCAGTCATGTATTTATTGCCAGCGCGGGCCAAATTCATGGCTTCCAATTGTGCTTCGCGAAATTTGTATGAACGAAGCAGTTGAGCAACCTTTTCTGGTGTTTCTTCAATGGTTTTTAGCAAGGCTTTGTCAACCTCTGTAAACGCATTCGGTGAAGGAACTTGTCCGTCATAGTATTTGTGTGTCAACACCACTGCTCTGTTTACAAAGTTCCCAAGAATGTCTGCCAACTCATTGTTCACCCGGTCTTTGTAATCAACCCACGTAAACTCGCTGTCTTTTTGCTCAGGCATGAGGCTGCACAACACATAACGAAGCTCATCTTCTTTGCCTGGGAAATCTTCTAAATATTCATGAAGCCAAACCGCCCAATTTCTAGAAGTAGAGATTTTATCTCCTTCCAAATTCATGAAGGCATTGGCAGGCACATTGTATGGAAGAATATAGTCTCCATGTTCTTTCAAAAGAATAGGGAAAATCAAACAGTGGAAAACAATGTTGTCTTTTCCAATGAAGTGAATGAGCGCGGTATCATCAGATTGCCAGTAAGGTTTCCAGTCATTGCCGGTCTGATCAGCCCATCGCTTGGTGGCGGTAATGTATCCAATAGGAGCGTCTAACCAAACATAAAGCACCTTTCCGTCTGCGCCTTCAACAGGAACTTGAACACCCCAATCTAGGTCTCTTGTCATGGCGCGGGACTGCAATCCGCCGTCTATCCAAGATTTACATTGGCCAATTACATGCTTCTTCCAGTCTTTTACATTGTGCTGTTGCACGCCGTCTAAGACCCCTTTTTCAATGTAATCTTTCAACCATACTTCATGGTCGCCCATGGGAAGATACCACAAAGAGGTCTCGCGCAATGTTGGTTTGCTTCCGCTTAAAACAGAACGTGGATCAATGAGGTCATTCGGACTCAGGGCGCTTCCGCAGTTTTCGCATTGATCGCCATAAGCTTGGTCATGCGCACATTTCGGACACGTTCCAATGATGTAACGGTCAGCCAAGAACTGATTCGCTTCCGCATCAAAATATTGTTCTTCCGTTTTTACTTCGAAAGAGCCTTTCTCCAAAAGTTTTAAAAAGAATTCCTGAGCGTTTTTATGGTGTTCAGGAGATGAAGTGCGGTCATATACATCGAATGAGATGCCGAAATTCTCGAATGTAGATGACATCAAAGTATGGTAACGATCAACAATCTCCTGAGGTGTTACACCCTCTTTTTTCGCGCGAAGCGTAATGGCAGCACCGTGTTCGTCAGATCCGCAAATCCATACAACATCTTCTCCCGCAGCTCTCAAGTAACGTACATAAATGTCAGCAGGTAACATTGCGCCGGCTATGTGACCGATGTGCAAAGGCCCATTTGCATAAGGAAGGGCAGACGTGACCATGTAACGTTTTGGATCTTTCATTTGAATTTGTTTCGTTCCTGATTGCAAAATTATTTCTTTTCAGCAGATTTGTGCTATGAATTGTATTCCATCCGTATTATCTGTTGGAGATGTGGTCACTTTAGTGGCTCCTTCTCGCTTTACCACTGAAGATCAGGTGCAAGCTGTTACGCGTTTGATTGAGGCTGAAGGGTTTCGTGTTGAAGTGCCTGACGGACTTTTAAACCAAGAAGGACAGTTTGGGGGCAATGATGAACACCGGGCGAAACAGATCCAAATGGCCTGGGACAAACCAGGAAAAGGAGCTGTTCTTCCTATGCGGGGCGGATATGGAGCAGGGCGTTTGTTGCCTCTACTGAATTTCAAATCAGCTGCTTCTCCCAAATGGATGTGTGGCTTTAGTGACATCACGGCACTGCATGGCCTCCTCAATAACGCAGGAGTTGCAAGTTTCCATTCACCTGTGGGGTCAACACTCGTAAGCGCTACCAAGGCTTCCCAAGACCAATTTTTCGGCCAACTAAAAGGAGAAGAGCGTAAGTTGTTTTCGGCATCCAGCAAGATCAATGAAGGTGCCTGCGAAGGAGAACTAATGGGAGGAAACCTTTCTGTGCTCTGCAGTCTGATTGGAACACCGTACTTCCCAAATTTGAAAGGGAAAATTCTCTTTCTCGAAGATTTAGACGAAATGCTTTATCACTTAGACCGCATGTTGCTCAATTTTAAATTGGCAGGGATTTTTGATGCAGTTGCAGGTGTTTTGATTGGTCAGGTCTCAGACATGAGAGACAATACCAAGGAATTTGGGTTCAGCACTGATAATCCTTTTGGAAAGACGCCTTTCGAAATTTTTAAGCACTATTCTCAAGTATTGACGGTGCCAGTGTCAATGGGATTCGCTAGCGGACATGAAAAGGAGAATTTGACCCTCCCCTTCGGTCAGAACGTAAAAATGACGGTCACAGAATTTGAAACCAATCTTGCCTTCTAAGGAAGACATCCATTCAAGATTCATTGTTACCTTCGCACCAGATAAATTTGAGCCATGTACGGAAAGCTAAAAGAAGAACTTCAGAAAGAATTGAAGAATATTGAAGAAGCAGGATTGTTCAAGCATGAACGCATCATTACTTCGCCTCAAGATGCAGAGATTCGCGTTTCAACAGGAAAAACGGTCTTGAACTTTTGTTCCAATAATTACCTCGGATTGTCTTCACATCCGCAAGTGGTTGAGGCATCTAAAAGAGCAACTGATACGCATGGCTTCGGAATGTCATCTGTTCGTTTCATCTGCGGAACGCAAGACATTCACAAGACACTTGAAAAGAAAATTGCTGATTTCCTCCACACAGAAGATACCATTCTTTATGCCGCAGCATTTGATGCGAATGGAGGTGTGTTTGAGCCACTTTTAGGCAAAGAGGACGCCATTATTTCTGATGCATTGAACCACGCAAGTATCATTGACGGTGTGCGTTTGTGCAAGGCGGCGCGCTTCCGGTACAAGAATAACGACATGGCAGATCTTGAGGAGCAATTGAAAGCTGCTTCTGATGCGCGGTTCAAAATCATTGTTACAGATGGAGTATTCTCAATGGATGGCTATGTAGCGCAACTGGACAAGATTTGTGATTTAGCTGATCAGTATGACGCCTTGGTAATGGTAGATGAATGCCACGCAACGGGCTTCATAGGGAAAACAGGAAAAGGTTCAGTTGAGCTTCGCAATGTGCTTGGAAGAGTAGATATCATTACAGGAACGCTCGGGAAAGCACTTGGTGGAGCTATGGGCGGTTTTACTACAGGGCGAAAAGAAATTATTGAAATGTTGCGTCAGCGTTCTCGTCCGTACTTGTTCTCTAACTCATTGGCCCCCTCAATTGTAGGTGCTTCTATTGCCGTATTTGATTTGTTAGACGGTTCAACAGAATTGAGAGATCAGCTTGAGGCGAACACCAATTACTTCAAAGACGAATTGCGTCGCATAGGACTCGATTTCAAAGACGGCGAATCAGCCATTGTTCCGGTGATGTTGTATGATGCTAAGTTGTCTCAAGTGATGGCGAATAAGCTTCTGGACGAAGGGATTTATGTGATTGGTTTTTTCTATCCAGTTGTGCCGAAAGACCAAGCACGTATTCGAGTTCAGCTCAGCGCAGCGCATACGAAAGAACACTTAGACAAAGCCATCAATGCTTTTGAAAAAGTAGGGAAAGAGCTTGGGGTGATCAAATAAGACATGCAAGTAGATTTACTGATTGTAGGACAAGGTCTTGGAGGCTCAATTTTAGCCTGTGAGGCCATTCATCGTGGACTTTCTGTTGCCGTAATAGACAATGGGTGGAAATCTGCTGCATCTACCATTGCGGCAGGAATGTGGAATCCGATTAGTTTTCGAAAGGTCATTCCAGTCTGGAGAGATGAAGCTTGCATGCAGGCCTTGAACGAAGCATATCCAAGGTATGAGAAGTGGCTGGGGGCGAAGTTTTTCTTTCCGATGCCCATCGCTAGAGTTTTTCCGAATGAAGAATACGCGCGTCTCTGGAAAAAGAAAATGGACGAAGGCGAGAAGTGGATTTCCCTCCCTGATGAAGCCTTCGAAGATCCAATTATTGCTCCTTTTGGACATGGTATGGTCAATGAAGCTGGCTATGTTGATATGCCCGTTTTGCTTTCAGCTGTGCGCAAAGAGCTAGAAGGGCAAAAGGTGCTGCTGGAAGAGGAATACGATGAAGAACTCCTCTTATTAAAAGAAGGAAAATACCACTACAAAGACGTGCAAGCAAAGCGCGTAGTGTTAGCAACAGGACTTGCAGCAAACGAGCTGAAGGTCATGTCTGAATTGCCGTTAAACAGCAACAAAGGAGAGGTGCTAGAAGTGGTTATTGAAGATTACAGAGAAGACTTGGTGCTCAACAATGGAAAGTGGCTTCAGCCAAGAGGAAATGGAGTCTACAAGCTAGGGGCAACTTATGACTGGCAAGATACAACGCTTGATTTGCTTCCTGAGTCCAAAGAGATGCTCTTAAAGCGGGTGCGAAAAATGCTCAGTATTCCGATGGAGGTTACAAGCCACATTGCTGGGCAGCGTCCAACAGTGAGAGATAGACGGCCATTACTAGGTAAGTTAGATGACCATGAACTTTACGCTTTCAATGGTTTAGGCACAAGGGGAGTCCTGATTGCGCCCTTGCTCGCCAAAGAATTATTTAGCTACATGGAAGGTAATTCAGACCTCCACCGCGAAGCAAACCTTCAAAGATTTCGTTAAATGTATCTAAACTTTCAAAAATTACTGAAAGTTTAGACTTATTTCTTACCTTTGCCTTATGGAATTAAGGGAAGCAAAAGAGAAATTCATTAGTCGCTGGGGGTCACTTGGCCCAAATTGGGGCATTAGCAGAACAATGGCACAGGTGCACGCTTTGTTGCTGGTAAGTGATGATCCCCTGAGTGCTGAAGAAGTGATGGAATGGCTTAACATTAGCAGAGGGAATGCCAACATGAGCTTACGCGCTCTAATTGACTGGGAATTGGTAGAGAAGCTGCACAAACTTGGACAGCGAAAGGAGTTTTTCAGCGCTGAAAAAGACATGTGGAAAGTTGCAACGCGTATCGCGCGCGGCAGACGAAAAAGGGAATTGATGCCCGTTCTTTCAATTCTAGAGCAAGTGAAGGAGATAGAGACCACTGATTCTAACAAAAAGGAAGCAGAGAGTTTCATCAATAAAATGGATGACATTGAGAACTTCACAAAGCGAGTTGATCGCATGTTCGAACGCCTAGATCACGCAGACGAAAGGTGGTTTTCTTCGATCATTTCGAAAGTCATAAAACGCTAAAAAAAGAGTTATGAAAAGTACAGGATTTGGCTTTGTGGCTTGGATAAGTGCCGCATTAACGGTGGTCACGATTGTGGCGGTTTTTGGAGACCCATTGGCTGGATTTATGCTTATGTTTTTGTTGGGTGCATTTCATGTTGTTACAGCAATTGTGATCTTATTCTTGAACAAACGGTTAGAGCAAACGTTTCGGAGGTTGTTTTTTGCTTACTGCATTGGGGTAGTGACGTATTTTTTAATTGGTTTAGTCGTTATTTTAGTTGACGGTGACCCTGGAAATGCAGGCGCCATGGCTTCAGCAACCTTTGCATTGCTGCTAGGTGTTTCTTTTAGCACACTCAAATTCGCTATCTACACTAAGAACAGAGTAGTGAAGCATCGAATAATGGATAAAAGTATTTTAGACGCTTAATCCCTTTTTTTGTCACGAAAGTTCAAAAAATTCTGAAAGAATGAAAAGTACGAAAAGAAAGAAACTGGTCATAGCAGGAGGAAGTGGTTTTCTAGGAAGGGCATTGATTTCACAAATTGCAGCCGCCTTTGAAGAAGCTATTGTTCTTACACGAAAGTTCCATCCAGACCATGATAACGTGCGTTATGTGCGCTGGGATGGCCAGCATGCTGGTCCTTGGATGTGTGAATTAGAACAAGTTGACTTATTAATAAATCTTTGCGGAAAATCAGTGAACTGCAGGTACCACCAGCAGAATAAGGAAGAAATTCTGCAATCTAGAGTGAGGTCTACCTTGGCGTTAGGGGCCGCAGTCATTTCAGCAAATAATCCGCCAAAATGTTGGATGAATGCTTCGAGCGCAACCATATATACTGACGAAAATAAAATAGCCCACACTGAAAGTAGGGGAAAATTAGGAGACAGTTTTAGTGAGGGAGTTTGTAAAACGTGGGAGGAAACGTTCAATGAAATTCCTGTTCCAACTACCCGTAAAGTGATTCTGAGAATGGGCTTGGTGCTGGGGCTAGAAGGGGGAGTACTTCCTGAAATGATGAATTTGGTCAATGTGGGCCTCGGTGGCACAGCCGGAAAAGGGAATCAACGCGTCTCATGGATTCATGAGGCAGACTTGGCGGAGCTCATTCTTGATGCCTATGAAAAGGAATGGCGAGGGGTTATTAATTGCACAGCCCCAACGCATCCTACCAACAAAGAATTCATGTCAATACTTCGAGAAACAATGAAGCAGAAGTTGAATGTGCCCGTTTCGAACTGGATGCTCGAAACAGGAGCTTGGATGAAAGGAACTGAAACTGAACTCATCACAAAAAGTCGATTTGTTTATCCAGAGCGCGCATTAAAGAAAGGATTTCAATTCAAGTTTCCAATACTCAATTCAGCACTCACAAATCTGATAGATCATGAAAAAAGTATGTTATAATTGGATCTGGCACCTGAAGTTTATACTAGCGAAAAGACAAGGTCACTTCCTTCCGAACATCGAAAAGCAATTCAAGTAGTGTTATTTTAAGCACGAAATCAGCTTGATTTAGTAACTTTGTCGAACAAGATAGGAACTGGATTTGTTAAATTATAATCCATTAAAAAATGAACACCATGTTAGCAAAGAAAATAGAAAAAGCACTCAACGAACAAATCAGAATTGAAGCAGAATCTTCTCAATTCTATCTAGCCATGGCCTCATGGGCAGAGACTGAAGGGTTGAATGGTGTTTCGCAGTTCCTTTATCAGCACTCTGATGAAGAGCGCATGCACATGTTGAAGCTGGTGAAGTTTGTGAATGAGCGAGGAGGAAAAGCAATTATTCCTGCATTAATTCAACCACCGAAAACGTTTGACTCTATCCAACATGTTTTCAAAAACCTTCTCAATCATGAAACAATGGTTACTTCAGAAATTAATAAAGTGGTAGACGTTTGCCTCTCTGAAAAAGACTACACCACTCACAACTTCATGCAGTGGTATGTTTCTGAACAAATCGAGGAGGAAGCTTTAGCGCGCTCAATACAAGATAAATTGAAGCTAATTGGGAATGACAAAGGCGGTATGTATTTGTTTGATCGTGAATTAGAACACCTTCAAGGAAAGGCAGAAGCCTAGGTCTATCCACATGTAGCCGTTCAAAAGACACTTAAAGCCCTGGCAAATCACTGCTAGGGCTTTTTATATTTGCTATATCCCTTGATTCAAGCATATGAAACTATTTTGGTTAGGAATGGCAGCATTGATGTCGGTTTGGCTACAGCATCCTGATCAAAAAGATCCTGATCTTGATGAGACAGACACAGTTGCTATTGCCAAGGCTAATTTCTTATTTCAATTTGCTTTGGGAAATGAATGGCCAAACCAAACGAAAGAAGGTTTCTTTCGCATCGCAGTGGTAGGCAGCCCTAATGTCTACCAAGATTTGGTAGCTAGGTACGCCTCAAAACCAATTGGGAACCAACCCATAGAAGTTGTGCTACTACCAGATGCCAAAATTAAAGAATACTACCACATGATCTATGTAGGAAAGAGTCAAGACGCGCTCTTGCGATCTGTCATAGAGCAAGTTGCTGGTCAGCCAACAATGGTTGTTACCAATGCCAGCCTCGTATCACAGCAAGGAGTTATAATTAGTTTTATTATCAAAGACAGCATGACACGCTACGTGATCAATGCTGAAGAAGCTGAAAAAAGAAAAATACTAATCGGTTCAAAAATTCTCTCATGGGCTATATCCAACTGACATTTCGATGCCTGCTGAGTGCAATCCTACTCTTCATTTCTTGTCTGAGCTTCGCGCAAGTAACCCACCCTATCACTGACAGAGCAATTGTGCTCTATCAAGAAGGAGATCTCATGGCAGCCCGTGATGCCGTTCTAGAAGCTGTGCAGTCTGCTGAGGAAAAAGAAACCGCTTATGCATGGTTTGTGAAAGGATTTATCTTTAAGGAAATCTATAAGCAAATTGAAAAAGCCAATCCGTATTCTGAGAATCGTGAATTAGCAGTAGAAGCAATTGAGCGCTCTCTGGAGCTTGATGCCTTAGAAGAACACAAGGGAAATAACCTGAAAGCACTCTCCTATATCGCTACAACTTATTACAATGATGCCGTCAAGTTGACAAAGTCTTTGAGCTATCACAATATTGATGAACCCATAGTCTTCTTTGAGAAATACAAGGCTTTGGATGCCGTGGTAAATCCGGGTAAATCATACATTCAGCAAGACGTTGAAATGTACATGAACCTCGGGAAAGGGTGTCGATTGATCTATGAGAAAGACATGGAGCAAAATGTGGCCTATTTTGACCGTGTAGTTGAATTTTATAAAAGAGCACTTGAGCTCAATCCTGAAGAATACAGTGCGAATCATAACCTCGCCATTAATCTCTATAATAGAGGTGTTTTCAAGATTAGAAAAATCAATCATAACACGGAGATATTTGAACTCATTGCCATTCAAGAAGAATGCGTAACTTACTTTAAACGCTCTCTTCCATGGATGCTTAAAGCGAATGAACTGAATGAGAATCGTGAGGAAACTGTGAAAGGACTTCTGGCGATTTACCGAAGCTTAAGCAACGAAGAACAGGCTATGTTTTACGAAGATCAATTGGAGTCAATACTTAAAAACAGAGGGGAATAACAAGATGCGGTGGAGATTCACAATACCATGGAAGATTGGTATAGGGTTCGGTGTCTTCATGGTCGTTGTAGCCACACTTTTCCTACTCACTAGGAATGTGCTGCACGAAAGTAGAAAAATCAATGTCGAAATCAATGAGGTGTTTACCCCTGCTATTGAAAGGCTCGAAGACCTTGCTAGAGAGGTTAATGACTCTAAAATGTTCATACATAACTGGGTTAGGGTTCAGTCTAGAGAAGATATCCTAGAGAAAGTAATGTTGGGTGAGTTAGTCCAACAGCGCATTCCAACTCAATTAGTTGAGCTTGACGCATTTGCTCAGAACTGGCCCAAAGAAAGCAGCCTGCAATTAGACAGCCTGCATTTTGCAATTAAAAGACTCTTTATTGTCTACCAGGAAATTGGACGAATGTTACCTAATTTTCAGAGCTATGCTGACCTTCAACGCAGAATGGATGCTGAATTCCTCATTCTGGATGGCGAAGTGGTAGACCAAAGTCACAAGGAAATTGAGCACCACATTGATGTCTTGCTAACTGCCCAAAGAAAAGGGTTAATTGACTCAACCAAGTCAATGGATAAGCTTGGTGCCCAGCTCACTTGGTATGCGGGAAACCTCTCTGTCTTTGTTCTCATTGGGGGGCTCGTCATTGCCTTTACTGTGTCACGTTCTATCGTAAAACCCGTAAGCGAGTTGAAGCGAACCTTGCTTTATCTGGGTAAAGGAATCTACCCTCGAAATACGGTTAGCGTTACTTCTGATGAAATAGGCGACATGGCTTTTGCGGTGAATAGATTGGTAGACGGCCTCAAGAAAACAAGAGAATTCTCATCTCAAGTGGGTGCTGGGAACTTCGATGCCCAATACACACCGCTCTCTGAAGATGATGAACTCGGATACGCACTGCTGAAAATGCGTGACGATCTTGCTGCAAATGAACGTTTACTAGAACGAAAGGTAGAAGAACGTACCAATGAGGTGGTGCGCCAAAAAGAAGAAATTGAACGCCAAAAAGAACGCGTAACAGAGCTTTATAAAGACCTCACTGATAGCATCAATTACGCAAAACGAATTCAGCAAACCATTTTACCTACGAAGGAATACATTCTGGATATGTTTCCGAAATCATTCGTTCTGTACAAGCCTAGAGACATCGTTTCTGGTGACTTTTACTGGTTTAAGACGTCCGGGAGAAAGAAGCTGTTTGCTGCTGTAGATTGCACGGGACATGGCGTTCCGGGAGCGTTCATGAGCCTTGTGGGGCACAATGTGCTTAACCAAGTAACAAAGGTGTTTACCAAGCCCGCTCAAATTTTAAATAACCTCAATAGGCTGGCGTCTGAAGCCCTGCACACTGAAAGCGAAGGCGAAACCCAACTCTCAGACGGGATGGACTTAGCTTTCCTCTCAATAGATGACTCTTCAATGGAATTAGAGTTCGCAGGAGCTTTTAATCCAGCTTACATCATTCGGCAGGGTGAACTGATCGTTCTCGAACCTGATCGGTTCTCAATCGGGTCTTTCGAATACGGAGAGAAGGAATACAAAAATCAAGTGCTGAAATTAGAGAGAGATGACATGATTTACATTTTCTCAGACGGATATGTAGACCAGTTCGGTGGGCCGAAAGGCAAAAAATTCATGAAGAAAAAACTCAGAGAATTACTCCTTCAAATTGCACATTTAGAAGTTGAAATTCAACACCAAAAGCTCAACGAAGCGCTCATCACTTGGAAGCGTTCGTTAGATCAAGTAGATGATATTCTAATGATTGGTGTGCGCGTCTAGTAAGTGGTGAAGACTGAGCCTGTCAACTTGTAATTGTCTACCGGATTTAAACACATCACTGGGATTTGAGATTCATTTGTGATCATGTTTTGCTCATAACCCCCACCAATTATATTCATCAATCCTGATTCGTAGAAATTCATGATTGTGATGAGGTCGGCATCAATTTTAGCTGCATGTGCTAAAACTGCTTTTACAAACATACCTGACTTCTGCTCAGAGATGGTTACATTAAATTCAATTTCACGCTCTGAAAGAAATTTCTTGGCAAAGTTGATGTTGCGCTCCAATTGATTTTTGAGGAATTCATCTGTTTCTCCTGGAGATATTAAATGTACACGGCTGTCAAAATACATCGCCATATCAGCTACAAGGGCCAATTTCTGCTTGGTCTCTTTATGTAAGTCTAGCGGAACTACAATGTCGTCATATCCGTGGGCGCCAATTGCCCGCTCTTGAACAATGATAAAAGGAATGGTAGAATGAGTGACAATTCTTAATGCTCTACTTCCTGTCAAAAATTGCATCCCACGCAAACCATGGGTTCCCATAATAATCAGACTCGCCTCAATCTCTGTTGCTACTTCATCTATGTCTTCAAAAATGCTTCCAATGCGAACAATCGTTTTGACTTGAATGTCGAACTCTTTGTTCATCCGCGAAGCAAGCGTCTCTAATTTTAAGCGTGTTTCAGAGATGAACTTCTTGTTCTCAATAACGTGAAGTACGTGAATGTCTGCGTCAATTGCCTTAGCAACAACAACAGCATGATCCATAGCGGTGTCTCCAACTTTTGTGAAATCAGTGGGGACGAGGATTCTATTTTTACTCATTTTGCAGGGAGGTGTCTTGTTCCAGAGCCGCAAATTAGCGATTCCGTTTCAATCTTCATTGTCTTGTAGGAATTTTCCTAGGAGCAATACTTGCCAACGTCCTACATAGATCGGGGGCAACTAGTGTAATTTTGGCCTGTCTGGGAGGTTGAAACCCTTTTGGCTCGATCATCCATCCTTTTTCATCTTATACTTTTAGCAAAAAGATGATCTGCACGGACCTGCCACCGGCCTAGCCGGTGGCTTTTTTATTACGCTATTTTTTCTGGCGCTTCTTCAATAACACTTCCTAAGTTTGCAGTGAAATGAAAACGATCACGCAGCTGCGCAAATACCTGTTCGGGCTTCCAAAGAAGCACGCCCTCATTCTTTTGAGCATTGCGGTGGGAATTGCTTCGGGTCTAGTTGCGGTTGTGCTCAAGAATGCCGTATACGGAATCCAGTACCTCTTAACAGGGAATTTTACAATCGGGGACATCAACTGGGGTTATGCAGTTTATCCTGCAGTGGGAATGGGCATCACTTATTTGATCGTTCAAAAAGTACTCAAAGGAAACCACCCCGGCCCGGGGATACCTTCAACGCTTTATGCCATTTCTAGGCGAAGAGGCCAGTTGAAGCGCAAGCAAATGTTTGCCTCTGTTATCACAAGTGTTTTCACCGTTGGTTTTGGAGGTAGCGCAGGATTAGAGGCCCCAGCTGTTCAGTCAACGGCAAGCATCGGCTCAAACTTGGCTTCTGCGTTTAAAATGAATTATAAAACGCGCACCCTGCTCATAGGTTGCGCAGCGGCAGGGTCGCTTGCCGCTATATTTAAAGCCCCCGTAGCTGCAATTATTTTCGCAGTAGAAGTGATCATGATTGATTTAACTACTGCTAGTCTCGTGCCGTTGCTAATGGCTTCGCTGTCTGCATTGTTGACGACCTATCTTTTTTTAGATGGTGATCAACTCCTGAGCCTTGATGATGCGCCTCCCTTTGAGTTTAAACACCTCGGGTTGTATGTCTTGTTGGGCGTCGGGTGTGGTGTGTTCTCTGTGTACTTTAACAAGATTTACCTCTATATAACGAATAAGTTACAAGCGTTTAAAAAACCCGTTTTTAGGTTACTTTTCGGTGGTTTGGCTCTTGGTCTTTTAATGATTCTTTTTCCAGCACTCTATGGCGAAGGTTATGATGTGATCAACGCATTTTTACGTGATGACGTCAAAGAATCTACCTTAAATTCTATCTTCTACAAGGTGTCCACAGACTCGTGGGTCATATTGGCCTATCTCTTTGCCCTAATTATTTTAAAAGCAATCGCTACGGGAGTGACCCTTGGAGCAGGGGGGGTTGGAGGGATTTTTGCGCCAACACTTTTTATGGGGAGCACATTCGGCTATTTATTTGGGAAGCTCGCTCAACGTACTTTATGGTTTGATAACCTACCAGTAGGAAGCTTTGCATTGGTAGGAATGGCTGGCTTGATGGCTGGGGTGCTTCATGCTCCATTAACATCAATCTTCCTTATTGCAGAAATTAGTGGTGGTTATGAACTCTTTGTTCCGCTCATGATCTCAGCGGGAATCGCCTATTACACAAGTAAAGCATTCAACAAACATAACATCTACACCAAAGAGCTCGCTGAAAGAGGTGAGCTCATTACCCATAACAAGGACCAAGCAGTATTAACATTGATGTCATTAAAGAATGAGATCGAAGACAATTTCAAAACCGTCTCTCCTGAATGGACGTTGCGTGAATTGGTTAAAGCTGTGAGCAGTAGCAAACGAAATCTGTTCCCCGTTCTAGATGACCAAAAGCGCTTACTTGGGATCGTTTCGCTTGATGACATTCGTCCCATCATGTTCGATGTTGAGTTGTATGATGAAATGAAGGTTGATCAGCTGATGACAGTAGCTCCTGAAACTATTTTTCTTTCAGACCGAATGGACATGGTGGTAAGTAAGTTTGATAAATCAGCAGCTTGGAATTTACCTGTGGTAAATGGAGCGGGCGTTTACATCGGTTTCGTTTCGAAATCAAGGCTTTTTACGGTCTACCGAAAGATATTGATGGATGTAAGTAATGCATAAAAAAAGCCTGATACATTTCTGTATCAGGCTCGCAATTCAATGAGCTAATTCATTTACTCCATGCATCCTTGGTCTATGATAGAAACGGCATCATTGTTCGGGAAACAGTTCCCTGAGGGAACCGCCCCGGGCGCATAGCGCATCAAGTTGGCATCATACAATCCATACTCAATAAAGTTTGTCAAATCGTTTACATCTTGTTCAGACAAGCCAAGTGGTTGGAATGAATCTGCAAGTTGCGTTTCAGGTACGTTACCACTTTCTGGAACAGCATTGTTCTTGTATTCAATGACCTCATGAACTGAAGTGAACGTGCCGCCATGTCCATAAAATGGAGAGTCTTTTAAATTGTACAATTGCGGTGTCTTAAACTTATAATCATCTTCTGGGTTTTGCGTGAAACCACCTCTGCCCAAATCATTGTCATTTCCATTCACAATTCCAGCTCCATTCAAATCACCCATCCCAATGGCATGAAATGACATGCTGTTTAAGGCAGGACCGTTGTGACAAGAACCACAATTCGCTTTACCGAAGAACGCAATGGCTCCTCGTTTTTCGCTGTCTGACATGGCTGAAGTATTACCTCTAAGCCAATCTTGCCATGGAGCTTGGTTCGATAGCAATGTGCGCTCATAAGCGGCAATTGCCATGCCTGCCGTTCTTGCCGTGTACCTTGTACTTTGCGGCCAATCAGGAAAGGCGATGTCGAACAAATCTTCATACATACCAAATTCTTGACACACCTGCTCATCAACTACCATCCGGTGAACAGTTAAGCCAGCAATCGCCTGTGTTTCTAACCCCTCATGTCCAAAGTTGTTGTTGAAAATAGGCGTTCCCGGTGACCATTGTGCTTCGGTGCCTAAGTTCATGGCTACACCTCCAAACTGTCCGTTCCAAAGGGTGACTTTTTGATACGCACCGTTCATGGCTGTTGGCGTCCGAATTGGCTGAACATCTAAACTGTCTGCGGGGTAGCCTGGGTGAGCAGCGCGGCCTTCGCCTGCCATTCCAAATCCAATTCCTCCCTCGCCAATTCCTTGACGCATGTTTGCTTGAAATCCGCCCTGAGCATGATGACAACTTGCACAACTATAGGTTTGCATGCCATAGTCATCCATCCGAGGGTTTAAGCCAATACCCGTTTCATGAAAGAGTAATTTTCCCAATTGAACTTTGGTACTGTTCAAGGGATTTAATGGGTCTTGAGGAATTAAATTGTACTGATAACTTTCGGGTAGCACAAAGTACTGAAGTCCTTCGCCATTTGAGCTCTCTTCGAGGGCTGCCCTGAGCTCAGCATTCAGATCTCGTGCATCTGTCTGCTGTTCATTTCCATGGTTTTTCTTACATCCGGTAATGGCCAATGAGACCATAGCACCAGCAAAGAGAAACTTTGCTGAAGTTAAATTCATCGAGTTAATAATTACGTAAGCTGTTGTTAGTTGCAGACAAATATACTGTTTAATCGAAGAAATTAATATGTTCGTCGAAGCTAGTTGTCTATTAGGTATGTACGAGAAATAGCGTAAAATGTTTCAGGTGCCTCGGCATGAAGCCAATGACCGACCTCTGGAATTGTGGCCAATTGATAATTTGGGAAGTAATGATTTAAGGCCACTTCATCTTCATCAAGAATATAATCTGACTTACCTCCTCTAATGAAAAGCGTATCAGTGAGTGAGATTTGTTGATCTGTTTCCTCTACAATTTGCCCAATGGTTTCGTTTAGAACGGGCACGTTAAATCTCCATGCAAGTTGTCCTTTCTCTTTCCAATACAGGTTCTTCAAAAGGAATTGTTTTACTCCGGCGTCTTCAATGGACAGTGAAAGGTGTTTGGCTACATTTCCCCTTGTCCCTAGGGCATCCAGGTCTGCTGTGCTAAGTGCATGAAGAATTGCTTGGTGGTGAACAGGATAGCTCTTCGGGGCCATGTCAGCAATAATCATCTTGTCAATAAGGTACCCATTTTCTGAGGCGAACTTCATTGCGGTTTTGCCGCCCATGGAATGGCCAAGAAGATGAAAATCAGTCAATCCCTCTGACTCAACAAGTTCTTCTAAATCATGCGCCATGAGCTCATAACTATGGTCTGAGGTGTGAGGTGAATGTCCGTGGTTGCGTTGGTCTATTAGATACACTTGAAAATCTTCGGCATAGAGTCTTGCCAACGTTTGCCAGTTGTCTCCTGATCCAAATAATCCGTGAAGAATGAGCAGGGGTTGTCCTTCGCCCATTGTTTTAAAAAAGAGTTTCATACTTCCAATGCCTTCAAATAGAGCTGTACGGTGTTTTCTAATCCATAATAGAGTGCATCGCTAATCAATGCGTGTCCAATGGAAACTTCTTTCAGCCCCGGAACGTTCGCAGCAAAATACCCGAGGTTGTGTAAGTTTAAATCGTGTCCGGCATTCAGTCCTAACCCCTCTTCAAGCGCTATTTCTCCCGCTCTTACGAAAGCTTCAATAGCTTCTTCTTTGTTTGTGGGAAAAAGATCAGCAAAGGGTTCTGTATAGAGTTCAACACGGTCTGTTCCTGTTTCAGCTGCTGCGCGAAGGTGTGCTTCATTCGTACCAATAAAAATACTTGTTCTAATGCCTTGCTTTTTCAAGCGCTGAATAATTTCAGTTAGCTCTGCTTTTCGGTTTACGGTATCCCAACCAGCGTTGCTCGTTAATGCTCCAGGAGGGTCAGGAACAAGCGTCACTTGATGCGGACGGATTTCTTCAACCAATTTTAGAAAAGATTCATTTGGGTAGCCTTCCACGTTGAATTCTGTGGTAACAAGCGGCTTGAGTGCGTGAACATCTGCATACCTAATGTGGCGTTCGTCTGGACGAGGATGCACTGTAATTCCCTGAGCACCAAAGGCCTCACAGTTTACGGCCGCTTCAGTTACACTGGGAGTATTTCCGCCTCTAGCGTTGCGCAGCGTGGCTATTTTATTGATGTTGACGCTTAGTCGAACCGAATTTTTTTCCATGTGTTAAACAACTTATGCAAAAATTTGACGTCTAGTGAACAAGCGCCTCGTTTTGCCGTTAACTTCGAGGTGACAAAGTTAACTTGTTCGCACTTCAAGACCTATTGATTTGATAGTAGACAAAATAATATCTCACGACTTACCCACGCTCGTTTTGAATGACAGAGTAGAAGTAGCCTTGCAGTACATGGATGATTGGAAGGTGAGCCACTTACCCGTTCTAGACGGACCTCTTTTGGTTGGTTTGGTTGACGAAAACACCCTGTTGGGATTCGAAGGACAGAACATGCGCATGCATGAAGTGCCTTTGACAGAGCACCGTGTTGAGCCAAATGACCACATTTTCGATGTCATTAAAACCATTGCTGATTTTAGTTTGAGTACGCTGCCAGTAGCGAAGACTGAGGGGACCTATTTAGGTGAGATTAGCCTGTCTTCTGTGGTTAGCTATATGGCAGAAATGGGGGCGGTTAGGCAAGATGGGTCTGTGATTGTTTTGGAAATGAATACGGTAGATTATTCAATGGCTGAGATTGCCCGATTGATTGAAGAGAATGATGCGAAAATCTTAAGCGCTTCTGTCACCAATTTCGAAGGCAGTAGAACTGCTGAGGTCTCTATCAAAATCAATAGAACGGCCATTCGTGGGATTGTTCAAACGCTTGAGCGCTTCGATTATAAAATTAAAGCGTTTTACGATGCCCCAAATTACGAGGAAGACACGCGCAAGCGATACAATGAATTAATGCGTTACTTAGATTTCTAACCCCAGTGTTTATTACCTTTGTGTTCCTATGAATATCGCCATTTACGGAAAACAGTTTTCACCCGATTTCGACTCGGCGATCAAAGCTTTGCTTGAAATGCTCCTTGTTCGCCAGCACAACGTGACCATTTTTGATCCTTTTACAGATTTTCTTCGCGGCCGAAACCTGCTGTTCGACCCAAGTCAGTTTACCTCTTTTCAAACCTATAAGGGCGTTCAAGACTGCGACGTGTGCATCTCAATTGGTGGAGATGGGACGTTGCTAGCTACAGCAGGACTCATTCGCGATTCAAACGTACCTGTTTTAGGGATCAACACAGGTAGACTTGGGTTTTTGTCAAATGTGAGTACTGAAGACATCGAAGAAGCGATCATCTCACTTGAAAAAGGGGATTTCAAGATTGATGAACGGGCGCTCATCAAAGTAGAAGTTGCAGGCGTAGATATTGGAGATTTTCCCTTCGCATTGAATGAAGTGACCATCCATAAAAAAGACCGGTCAAGCATGGTGAAGGTTCATGCTTACATGGAAGATTTGTTCATTAATACATATTGGGCAGACGGCCTCATTGTAGCAACGCCAACAGGTTCTACCGCCTATTCATTGAGTTGTGGGGGGCCAATCGTTATGCCGGGGTCTGAAAACTTGATTTTAACACCCATTGCTCCGCATAACTTGAATGTTCGTCCGCTGGTAGTTCCATGCACACGTACCATTCGTCTTTTTGCAGATGGAAGGGGAGAAGATTATCTGTTGACACTGGACTCTCGTTCGTATACAATAAGTGCGAAAGAGCAAGTAAAACTTTCTTCGGCACCCTTTAAATTGAAACTTTTGAACCTTCCGTCACAACATTTTTTCCAAACCATACGTAATAAGATGCTTTGGGGGATTGATAAGAGAAACTAAGTGTTTCCTTATTTTTGCAACACATTGCTAAATAACACGTTAAAATCGTGATGAGTAGAAGTATTCAATACATCGTTTGTTTTCTTTTCTTGATGGTGATTTCGATCGCTGCCAAGAGTCAGCCTCGCATGGACGAAAGTAGAGAATTCGGGCTTGTTTTCGGCACCGCCTATTACATTGGCGATTTGAATCAAAGCCACTTTGGAGGAAACTTGAAAATGGGTGCAGGTGCCATGTTCCGAGAGAATTTCAACAAACGTTGGTCGCTCAAAGCCCAGTTCTTTTACGGACAAGTAGGCGCAACGGATGCCGTTTCAGATGACCCTTGGGAGGTGAACAGAAACCTGAGTTTCAGAAATGAAATTATGGAAGGAGCTGTGCAGGCTGAGTTGAACTACATTGACTATCAGATTGCAAATAAACGTGCGAAATTCTCCCCTTACCTCTTCTTTGGAATCGCTTACTACTCCCACAAACCACAAGCAGAATATCTGGGTAAATGGTACGAACTTCAGACGTTAGGTACAGAAGGCCAAGGCACAACTGAAGGCGCTGCTCCTTACAATCTTCGCGGAATTGCCTTTCCGTTTGGTGTGGGTTTCAAATTGAACCTCTTTTCAATTGTGGCCATTAGTGGTGAATGGGGGATGCGAAAAACATACACTGATTTTATTGATGATGTAAGTGGGAATTACGTCAATCCACAAGTGCTTCAAAGCGAAAATGGTCAACTGTCAGCCGCTTTGGCAGACCGAAGTCTTTCAATACCTGATGGCATATCTTCGAATGATGGACTAGCCCGAGGAGACGCTGGAAGGAATGACTGGTATAGCTTCTCAACACTCACATTGTCATTCCGTCTAGGCAAGCCGCCAACTTCATGTGACTGGATCAGATAAGATGTTCATTTTTTAGGGTACATTTGCCAAACTTTTCCAGCGTAGCACCTTGTTAATTTGTGTTATTCTGGAATAAGTATGCGTTTTCATTCGTTCTACGAGTGACCAAAACAACGGCAATTTGAATGAGTGACCTAAAGGGCATAGATCAAGCAAAAGTACCTCAGCATGTTGCCATTATTATGGATGGAAATGGACGGTGGGCCGAAGAAAAAGGCCAAGATCGCATTTTTGGACATTTTAATGGGGTAGAAGCTGTGCGCGCTTCATTGAAAGCTGCGCGCAAAGCGGGGGTTAAATACCTCACGCTCTATGCATTCTCTACAGAGAATTGGAACCGTCCAAAACAGGAGGTAGAAGCATTGATGGATTTGCTCGTCCAGACCATTGTTCAAGAAGTAAATGACTTGGACAACAACGATGTGAAATTTAACGCCATTGGTGATATTGAAAGTTTGCCAGAATCTTGCGTTAATGAGCTCCATACTGCCATAGAAAAGACAAAAGACAATGATGGAATCGAACTCATCCTTGCGTTGAGCTACAGCTCTAGATGGGAAATCGTTCGTGCAATTCAAAACATCATTAAAGACAATATTACACCTGATGCTGTGAATGAACAGCTGATCAGTGATTACCTCTGCACGAAATCTATTCCAGATCCGGAATTGGTCATTCGAACCAGTGGTGAACAGCGTATCAGCAACTTTCTATTGTGGCAAATCGCCTATTCCGAACTTTATTTTACTGCGAAGTATTGGCCAGACTTCCGTGAAGAGGACTTTTACGAAGCCCTAAGAGCATTTCAGCAGAGACAAAGAAGATTCGGGAAAACAGCAGAACAAATCAATCTAACAGGTAACGAATGAATTTGAGAAAATTTCTTTTCTCTTTGGTGCTCTCAGCGCTAAGTGTAGCCGTTTCCGGACAGGTGCAAAAGCTAGGTGACATTGTAGATTACGCTTCGCCGCGTGATTTTACCATTGCAGGAATTACGGTAACAGGGGCTGAATTCACAGATGTTCAGGCCATTAAGCTTTTTAGTGCCCTTCAAATCGGACAAGAGATTGCGATTCCTGGAGAACAAATTGCTACAGCCATTCGGAATTTGTGGAGGCAACAGTTGTTTGCTGATGTGAGCATCTACGCGGCAGAAACACGCGGTGATCAAATCTTTTTGGTCATTGACGTAATCGAAATGCCTCGCCTGTCTAAATATTCTTTTCCCGGACTGAAAAGGACTGAAAGAGAGAATATTCGTGAAGAGATTGACTTGGTCACCGGTAGAATTGTGACCCAAAATCTCCTGAAAAACACGAAGAACAAAATACTTGAGTACTACATAGACAAGGGGTTCTTTAATGCTTCGGTAGATATTACGCAATCACTAGACGAAGCAATAGAAAATAGTGTGAAGCTGAACATTCTGGTTGACAGAGGTGAACGGGTGAAGATCAGCAATATCAACTTTATTGGGGCGAACCAAATTGACGTGCGCAAGTTGAAACGCACCTTCAAGGAAACCAAAGAGAAAGCCTGGTGGCGCGTATTTAAAAGTTCGAAATACATCGAGGACGACTACGAGAATGACAAGCGAAGTATCATTGCCATCTACAACAAACTCGGATATAGAAACGCCGTTGTTCTTAGAGATTCTATTTTCAAGACGGGTGAAAAGACCATTGGCATTAACGTGCACCTTGAAGAAGATAAGCAGTTCTTTTTCAGAGATATCACGTTTGCAGGGAACACCAAATACAGATCATCCCAGTTAGACTCAATCTTGAAGATCAAGGGAGGCGATGTCTACAACAGAGAGAACCTAGACATGCGTTTGTTTGGGAACCCGAAAGGAATTGATATTACCACTCTTTACCAAGATGACGGTTATTTGATGTTCCAAGCGATTCCTGTGGAGGTGTTGGTTGAGAATGACTCAATTGATATTGAAGTGCGTCTTTATGAAGGGAAACAGTTTCGAATTGGACGCATCAAAGTGGTTGGGAATACCAAAACCAACGACCACGTAATTTACAGAGAGATTAGAACGCGTCCAGGTGATTTGTTCAGCAGAACAGACATCATTCGTACACAACGAGAGTTGGCCCAGTTGAATTATTTTAACCCGGAGGCATTCCAAATCAATCCGGTCAATAACATTGAGGAGGGCACGGTAGAGATTGAGTATGTTGTTGAAGAAAAACCATCAGATCAAATTGAACTCTCTGGTGGTTGGGGCGGTGGACGTGTGGTTGGAACCCTCGGACTTACCTTCACCAACTTCTCATTGAGAAAAGTATTCAAGAAAGGAGCCTGGAGACCAATTCCCGCGGGTGACGGACAGCAATTGAGCATTCGGGCACAGTCAAATGGTATCTTCTTCCAGAGCTACAACCTTAGCTTTACGGAGCCTTGGTTAGGTGGTAAAAAGCCAAATTCCTTAACGGTAGGCGTGTTTCATTCTGTTCAAACAAATGGCCAGCCGAGACAAATAGACGGGGAAGCCAATCCTGCCAGACAAGCGCTGAATATTAGCGGTGCAAGCGTCGGTTTCGGACAACGTTGGAAACGTCCAGATGACTGGTTCTTGATGTATGCCAGTTTGTCTTACCAGCATTTTGACTTGAATAATTTTCAGAGTTTCTTCTCATTCTCGAACGGGAATTCGAACAACTTGGCATTGACATGGAGCTTGCAACGTAATTCTGTAAGTGATCCGATATTCCCAACATGGGGGTCGAATGTTAAGTTTACGGCAAAGGCAACATTCCCATACAGTTTGGTGAATGGAAAAGATTATACAGATCTATCTGATCAAGAACGCTTTGCTTGGGTTGAGTATCACAAGTACAAATTCACCGCAAATTGGTACACTCCTTTGACCAAGTCTAGTGAAACCAATCCACGAAGATTGGTTTTGAACGCCAATTTTGGAATGGGCCTTTTGGGGATCTACAACAGCAACGTAGGGTTATCTCCATTTGAGCGTTTCTACCTTGGAGGAGTCTTCCTGTCTGGATTTGTATTGGACGGACGAGAAATCATTAACCTCAGAGGGTATGATGATTTATCTTTGACTTATCCTAATCCTGATGCGGGGTCACCTGTTTTGGCGAAATACGGTCTAGAACTTCGTTATCCACTGTCAACCAACCCGAATGCAACGATTTATGCACTTTCTTTTCTTGAAGCTGGAAATACTTGGGCAAATGCAAAAGATTTGAACCCTTTTAACGTTCGTCGTTCAGCGGGAGCAGGTCTGCGTATCTTCCTCCCAATGTTTGGATTGCTTGGCTTGGATTATGGATGGCGTTTAGACGATATTCCTGAAAGCCCAGCAATGCCAAAAGGACAGTTCCATTTTAGTATTGGCATGAATCTTGGAGAGCTGTAAATGAGATTTACTAGTTTCGTTCTTTTTGACTCGAAAATTTGACTTCAAATGAAAAAACTACTTTCTGTTATCACACTGGTCCTTCTGCTAGGAGGAATGGCGCAGGCACAAAAATTTGCCTATGTCAATACAGATGAAATTCTTGACCACATGCCTGAGTTTTTTGAGGCACAAGCGCAATTGAATCAATTGTCTGCCCAGTGGCAAGAAGAGATTGAAAATAAATATGAAGCAGTTCGTTTACTTGAAGAATCTTACAAAGCTGAAAAAGTGCTTCTTACCAGTGAAATGAGACAGCGCAGAGAAGAGGAAATTCGAACAAAGCGAACTGGTGCGCAAGAAATGCAACGTTCAAAGTTCGGTGTGGGAGGTGAACTTTTTACACAAAGAGAACAACTGATTCAGCCAGTTCAAAATGCAATTGCTGAAGCAATTCAAGATATTGCTTCAAGTAGCGGTTACATGGTGATCTTTGATAAGAGTAATCAGAGTAACATGCTTTATACCAATCCAAAGTATGATGTTACTGATCGAATTATAAAAAAGTTAGGTTACACGCCTGGGGAGAAGCCAGATGCAGCCAACAAAGAAGATAAAGACGAGGCTAAAGGAGGCGGAGCCAAAGGTGGAGCATCAGGTGGAGACCGCGGCGGAGCCGCAGGCAAAGCAGGGGGAAACACAGGATCACCGCAAAAGAAATAAATTAGAACTAAATTAAATCAAAAAAAGAATGCGCACTTTACTAATGGTAGTCCTAATGGCAGGATTTATTACTCCAGCCCTGGCACAAAAATTTGGCCACATTGACTCTCAAGTTTTACTTGAGTCTATGCCTGAGCGCGACTCATTGCAGACTGCGCTTCAGACTCAAGCGGGTGTTTATCAGACTGAGCTTGAAAATATGGATAAAGATTTTCAGACAAAGTATCAAGACTATGTTGCAAGACAGTCTGAATTACCTGCTGCAATTAGAGCTCAAAAAGAAAAAGACCTTAGAACAATGGAAGCTGGATTGCAGGAGGCTGCAACAACTTTCCAGACTGAACTAGGTCAGCTAGAGCAAACGTTATTCTCTCCAATGATTGATCGCGCAAAGAATGCGATTGAAAAAGTTGGGGCTGACAACGGATTTACTTATATCTTCGATGCCAGTACTGGTGTTACGCTTTACAATGGCGGAGAAGACATTATGCCTCTTGTAAGAACAGAGTTGGGCATTAAGTAAGTTTCACTTCGGAAAAACATTGAAAGGGGCACCGTTTGGGGCCCTTTTTTATGGATACAAGACCGATTGGAATATTTGATTCAGGCATTGGCGGACTGACCGTTGCAAACGCACTGCGAAAGCTCCTGCCGCATGAGTCAATGGTGTACTTTGGAGACACAGCTCACTTGCCCTATGGAGATAAGTCTCCTGATCTTATTCGTCATTATTCTGCCCGAATTGCGCACTTCTTGTTGCAACACAATTGTAAAATGGTCGTCATTGCGTGCAATACCGCCTCTTCGCATGCACATCAGACGGTCTCAGCTGTTGCAGGTCCAACTATTCCTGTTGTTAATGTGATCGATCCTGTGGTTCAGGAAATTGCACTTCGCCATGCAGCCCAAAAAATAGGAATCATTGGAACCAAAGGAACTATTGATTCAAGGGTATACCCCAATCGGATTAAGAAACTAATCTCTGGAGCAAAGGTCTGTTCGCTGGCTACTCCTCTGCTAGCGCCCATGATTGAAGAGGGATTCATTTCTAACACCATTAGTAAAACCGTAATCAACTCTTACCTTGAAAAGCCCACATTAAAAGGGGTTGAAGCCATTGTTCTTGGCTGCACGCACTACCCGTTAATCAGAAGAGAAGTAGCAGCTTATTATGGTGAAAAAGTAACCATTCTAGATAGCACAACATTGGTTGCGAAGGAAGTACGCCACCTCCTGGCAAGTAAAGATTTAGAGGCGGGAGACCAACACGAACCTACCTTTCATTTCATGGTGTCAGATAAGACAGAATCGTTTGAACGAAGCACGCGTCTGTTCTTTAAAGAGCGCGTCTCGCTTGAAGAAATCAAGATGTGGGATGATCCTCGGCCGCTTTAAACCAGCTTGAATACATGACGTAATTCGATGCTAGCTTTTCTAAGTTCGAAATGGACGAGCTGGTGTCAATAGATTTGACCTTCTTAGCTGGAACTCCAGCGAAAATGCTTCCTCTAGGAACATGGGTGCCCTCTAAAAGAACCGCGCCGGCAGCAATGATTGACCCACTTTCAATGACACAGTTATCCATTACTATGGAACCCATTCCGATCAATACATGATCATGAACGGTGCAGCCGTGCACAAGCGCATTGTGCCCGATAGAAACATTATTCCCAATGACCGTAGCTGCTTTTTGGTAGGTGCAATGAATGACCGCGCCGTCTTGAATGTTAACATGATTGCCAATGGTAATGGAGTTTACATCACCGCGAACAACAGCATTGAACCAAAAGCTGCAATGGTTTCCGGTGGTGACATTGCCACAAATGGTTGCGTTGGGAGCGAGCCAACAGTCTGCTCCAAAGGTTGGAGAAGCGCCTTTTACATCAAGGATTAGTGCCATGAAGCAAAGTTACTGAGAAAATGCTCAGGCTGTTTTCTGTTGAGGTGAGGTAGAGATTCCGAAATGAGTAGCAAGCAATACGCTGAAAGTGCGTGTGTCATTCGTGCGCATGATTTGGCGCTCTTCATCTTTCGTAATGATTAAACTGGAATCTGTAAGTGTTATGCGCCCAGTGTCTGTTAGCTTAGAACAAATGGTCTTTTGGGTAAAAATACTGCCTTCTGATTTTTGATGGTAGTGAAACATGGGTAGAAACTCTTCAGTGGTTCTGGGGACGCGATCAAAAAGGTAAAGCCCTGTGAAGTCTACGCCATTTGAAGATTTCTCTACTATTTCAAATCGTTGGTCCCAAGAACGAACCCGGTAATACATTCCTGAATCTTCATGCAAAGCGGCAGAATCTAACAAGATCGGTGTAGAAGAAGCGCCGCCAAAACCAACGTCTACGAGGTATTTCTTGCCAAGTATTTCAGCACAAATGGCCATGTGGTCAAATTCAGGACCGATGCTTACACCCTTTGTGAAAACACGCGCAGATATTAAGCGAGTTCTGAAATGAAGCGCTCGAAGGAGTTGGTTAAAGAGTGAGTTAAGTTCATAGCAAAATCCGCCGTTGCCTTCCCGAAGTATCTTTTGGGCCAAGTCATTTAAGTTGAGGCTTAATGGAATCCCATTGCGAATGGATAGGTTTTCAAAGGCAATTTCATGCTGATGACGTTCATGAAGGTCCACCAGTTTAGCCAAGCTCGCACCCACGTGAATGGGTGATTTTAGCCTTTGAGCATAAAGACAGAGGAGCGTATGTGGATCCATTATTAGACAACGTTTTGCAGTAGTTCTATATTAAAAACCGCTTGCACCCGAAATGGTTGCTTTAGTTGAGGCGGCTTAACGTTTTTTAGAAGTTGCTTTCACCGCGTCATTTCAATTGAAAATTTTAGCTTTAGAGAAACCATTTCCATCATGAAGAGAAAACAATTTTTAGAAACGGTATTAGGCGCCTCAGCTTTCGCGTCAATTCCCTTTTCATCCATCGCGAATGATCCACTGGCTGCCCGACACATGTTGAAAGAAGTGGAAAAAAGCACGAGTGGGAGTATGGTTGGTTTTCGCGCAGCACCCATTGAAAAAGTGCGAATAGGGATTATTGGAATGGGCAACCGCGGACAGTCTTTACTGGAAATGCTGCAGTTAAACATTGAAAACGGGAGTGCCGAAATAGTGGCTTTTTCAGACATTAACGAAGCGAAAGCATTGAAAGCCGTTGAGAAATTAGCGCAATGGCAAAAGAAGAAACCACTGGTGTTCACCAAAGGTGAGCGTGATTGGGAGAACATGGTCAAGATAGATGAGTTGGATTTGGTCCTTGTTACAACGCCTTGGGAATGGCATACTGAAATGGCCTTGTTCGCTATGAATAATGGCAAACACGCGGCAACAGAGGTGCCTATTGCGTATTCCATGTCAGATTGCTGGGAGATCATTGCTACCGCTGAACGTACCAAAAAGCATTGCATCATGCTTGAGAATTGCTGCTACAACGAGGAAGAGCTTTTTGTAATGCAAATGATTGAAGACGGTGTGTTTGGTGACATTACGCATTGTGAAGGAGCCTACTTACATGACCTCCGGGCACACATGTTGAGTGATGATTATTATGAAGACCAATGGCGAATCATGCACCATGTTGCACGGGATGGAAACCTTTACACCACACATGGCTTGGGCCCCATTAGTTTTTACCTCGGCATTGGGCATGGTGACAGATTTGAATATTTGACTTCTATGAGCTCAAGAGAGTTGAACCTCAGTCAGACAGCCGAACGCTTGGGGAAGGATTTTGGAAAGATTGTTTGTGGAGATATGAATTCGACCATGATGAAGACCCATAAAGGCAAAACAGTTTTGTTGCAGTTTGATACCCACACGGGGCGGCCATATTCACGCATCAATAAAGTGGTGGGAACCAAGGCTGTGCATGATGGGTATCCCAGCAGACTGTTCATTGATACTGAAGAACCCGTTTTCTGGGGACACAAGTGGCTTGAAGCTGAGGAGTATTCAAGGTATAAGGCGAAACATACGCATCCGGTTATGTCAAGGTTAAAGGAGATAAGTATGGGCTTCAAGCAAGGACATGGGGGGATGGATTTTATAATGATGTTCCGTTTAATTGAATGCTTGAACAAAGGACTGCCGCTGGACATCAATGTTTATGAAAGTGTAATTTGGAGCTCCGTAACACCGTTGAGTGTATTGAGCGTTGCCAGCGATTCTTTGCCACTTCCTTTTCCGAAGTTTATGGGGGAGAATTGGAAATCAAAAAGTGAGAAGTGGGCGGTGAAATGAGCTAATTGTCCCGAAAACGAATTTTGTGCATTGTACTTCTATGAAAAGAATATCAACCTTCCTGAGCATGGCGTTGAGTTTTAGCTCAGTTGCTCAAATGAATGAATTTACCTCTTTGGATTCTTTATTCGACCTGACATTTGACCCAATGGGCCCGGGAGTTTCAATAGAAATAGCAAAAGACGGCGTGGGTATTTATGAGTACAAAACAGGCTTTGCAAACTTGGAAGACCTCAAGCCCGTGACAGATGAATCGCTCTTCGGCGTAGCCTCAATTTCAAAGCAGTTCACGGCAGCTGGGGTTTATATTCTTCAAACACAAGGTAAATTATCAGTTGAAGATGACATTCGGTTGTACCTCCCTGACTTTCCTTTCTATGCAGATACCATCCGTATAAAACACTTGCTCCATCACACCAGTGGAATTAGGAATATCAATGTCTTGGAATACCTTTCAGGGGATGCTGATGGCTCAAATTCCAATGCGGAGGTGTATGATTTACTGATGCGGCAGCGAGGAGTTAACAATTACCCTGGGTTTTGGATGTTGTATTCAAACTCGAACTATGTTTTGCTGGCAATGATTATTGAAAAGGCCTCAGGGAAATCTTTTCCTCAATTTATGGGAGACCAGCTTTTCAAGCCTATGGGAATGGGAAGTGCATTTTTCGTTTCTGATGAACAAAGAGATACAACCCTTCGCGTGAGCAGATACATGAAAACTAAAGATGGATTTGTATCAACGTATTCAAAGTCGAAGGTTGTTGGTCCCGGCGGGATGGGATGTTCCACGGAAGATTTATTGAGATGGACGAATGTTTTTTTACAGGATTATTCTTTCGATGCGGGCTTGAAACATTTTTTAATCTTTAATGAGCCGCTTAACTCTGGGGAAATCAATGCGTACAAACGCGGCGTATTTGAAACGAAGTATCAGGGACATACCGTTGTGCATCATTCAGGGCGAACAGAGGGCTCAAGGAGTCAATTGATTTCAGTGCCAGCATCCAATTTAAGCTTGGTCCTTTGTGCTGGCACGAATGCCTATAATTTGGAGGCCATGTCTTATGAAGTACTTGACTTTTTCTTGGGCGAAAAAGAAGTTGCGGAAGAAACGATGTTGCCTGCGAAGCCGTCTTTTCCAATTGAGCTTTTAGGTAATTATCAAGAGGTAAACAGCGATTTGGGAATGGTTGTTTACAACCAGAATGACACCTTGTTTGCGAAGAGTTCTTTTGGAACTGAGGGAGTAGCCATAGAAGCGATAGGTTTATTGAAGTATACGCGGCATGATAACCAAAGTGTTACCTATACTTTTACGGAGGGTGTAAATTCTCACCATGCGTTAGTGGTAGATTTCTCTGGGGCTATTTTTAGCTTTCAACAGGTTGAATTGGCAAATCTGAAAGAGATAGAATTCGAAGAGTTTGCAGGGGATTATTATTCAGATGAATTAGGGGTGAATTACCACTTCAATTTGATTGATGATGGGCTGACGCTCAGTTTTGCCTCCAACTTAAATATCCCATTGCATTCATGCAGGCGTGATGAATTTGGCTCTTTTGACAGAACGCTTTTTTCTTTTGACCGAAGTGATGAGGGGGAGATTGTTGGTTTCTACTTGGCTTCAGAAGGAACAGTTTTCAATATCTATTTCCGCAAAACAAGCTAAGCAGATTCAAGATTTCTATTATCTTGGACGGATGAAAAAAATCCTTTGCCTCCTTCTTGCGTTCATGGTCATTGGGCCGCTTTATTCTCAGTACTCAGAAGAAGAAGTCTCTGTAATTGTAAGTCAAGGTTGGGATTACATCACTGATGGACGCCAGATAGATTCTGCCTTTAGTGTTGTTCAGAAATTGGAGAAAATTTGCGCCGATCAGGGAAGTGAGAAAGCTTGTTTGAACATGCTTCAACTCAAAGCAGAACATCATTTTTTTTCTAGCTCCTTAGATAGTGCGGTGTATTGGTATAAAAGAGGGCTTGAAGAATCAGAAGCACTAGGGAATGAAAATGAAGCTGCTTATTGCGCAGGCTCCCTGGGAGGTGTTTATTCTAGCATGGGTAGAAACAGAGAGGCGCTTGAGCAATTTCAGAAGGCTTTAGACTACCGAGTTCAAGTGAATGATACTTCCGGTATTCTTTACATTTTAATGCGTAGGGCCTGGATGCAAGTTGATTCAGAGCAGATGGATGGTGCCATGCAAGACTGTGTGAGTGTATTGAAATATGCAGAGGCTTCAAAAGATCATTTCAATGTAGGCCGAATATACGGATGCATGTCTGTGATCTTTGAAAAGCAGAAACAACTTGAAAAGGCCATTGAATACCAGGCGCTTTCAAGCGCGAAATACAAAGAAGTAAACTATGAAGAAGGTGCCGTTGCGAATAAAGTGAACATGGCAATTATTATGAAAGACTTAGGCCGGTATGAAGAAGCTTTTGCGCTTTATGATGAAGCATTGGTCTTTTTTAGAGAAACGAACTTAGTCTTTGGGATCTTGTCTGTTTTTACGAATAGAGCAGTAGCAGCAAACCGAAGTGGAGATCATAAAAGAGCATTGGTAGAGAGTGATTCTGCTCTTAAATATGCCATTCCATTTAAATTAAATGTAGCCCAGTCTGACAACTTTAATGAGAAGGGCATTGCCTATCTGGCGCTTGGTGATCTAGAAAAGGCATTGAGTTTTTCTCAGAAAGCCATTGATTTGTTAGATTCATCTAGTAAGTCTCTGGAGAAGAGAAAAAATGCTGAGAAGACGTTAAGTAAAATCTATGGAGAACAGGGCGATTACAAAAATGCGTTAGTCCATTATAAAACCTTCGCTCTTTTAAAGGACAGTATTTTTGAATCGAAAAGGTCCAACCAAATGCTTCGTTTAGAGGAGCAATATGAAAGCCAAAAGAAACAAAGTCAGATTGAGGCATTGAATGCAGCACGTGAATTAGAAGACACAAAGAAAAAGGCCGTACAGTTTGGGTTAATTGGTGTCGTTCTATTGTCAGGTGTCATCCTCAATAGAGAGTATCAGCGTAGAAAGAAGGTTAGGGCGCTGCACGTTTCAGAGTTGAGCTTGGCTGAATCAGAAAGAACAAGGCTCCAAGACCAACTGCATTTCAAGAACAAAGAACTCACCGCACAAGCTTTGCACATAGCCCAGAAGAATGAACTCTTTAACTCCATTAAAACGGAGCTTGAAGAAGCAAAGAGGGGTGATGAAGGAGATTTTGCCAGAGGGATGATGCACAAGATTAATCTTGACTCACAAATAGACCGCAATTGGGATCAATTCATTCAGATGTTCACAGAAACGAATACGGATTTCCTGCAAACCATTTCCACACGGTTCCCAGACGTTTCAAAAAATGAGCTGCGTTTGTGCGCTTTGATCAAAATGAATTTGACAAACAAGGAGATAGGTACCGTTTTAAATATTTCTGATGATGGTGTCAAGAAAGCGCGTTACCGACTCAGAAAGAAGATGAAACTTGAAACCAATGACAGTTTGGAGCAAGTAATTTTAACTATTTAAACTTTTCCGTCCGTTCCTTTTTTCAAGTATTCATCTGTAAAGTGCGCGCGATGCTTGTCTTGTGCGAACTTCTCATCATTGTATGCTTTTGAATTTCCTGTTGGAATGGAAAGACTCAGCCAAGCTTCCCCTTTGATCATACGTCCTGTAAAGACGATTTGTCCAACATGGTATGCGTAATGTGCTAACTGCCTGTTGATGGCCTCAGGAATGGTATGGCCTTGATTTCTGATGTAGACTTCGGTGTTTATATTCTCAACGTTAATGGTGTCTAACGCATCAAATAGGCACGTCCATCCTTCTTCCCACTTACTGAGAATTTCATCTTTGGTCTTTAGTTCTACCTCGAACTCATCATCTCGCTTACGCGTGTCTTTCTCCCCATCTTCTGTGAGGAAGTTCGTCCAGCGAGAAAGCATATTCCCCCAAAGGTGTTTCACCATGACACCAATTGAATTGCTTGCCGTGTTGTATTGCCAAAGCAAGTCTTTTTCTGAAAGTTGGGCAATGGTTTTATCGCCCAAAAGTTTGTAGTACTCAAATTGCTTTCGAATACTCGCTAAGTAGTTTACCTCCATACGTGGTGATTATTCGCTGATAAGTTAGGGCGAAATGGGGCAGGAAACGAGCAATGATAAGGCTATTTCTGCATTGAGCGAAGCCCATTCAGATTTAATATTTGCACCCTTTACAGCCAAATCATGTGGTTGAATCAGTAGAGTTGAAGGTGGCTTAGAGAAGTCTAATTTCAACAAAGATCTGCTGGGTAATGAGGTGAAGCGAAAAAAAGGAGAACGACTCGTAAATGTTTCATTACGGTCGTTTATGAATTAGCCCATTGAAGGTGCTGTTGTTATGTTTCATGCTGACTGGCCGCGTTAAAGGTCAGATCATGCATCAACCCGTTATGGAGGTTAAAAACCTTAAGCTGAACCGCTCCAACTATCGTCTCATCGAAACGCAGTTGGAACTGCTCAGCAAAGGGGTTGGAAGAGAATGTAATTAACAAACGTTTTTCAGGGGTGGCTGCCACTGAGAATGCATTTGATTGATCAAAGCCTTTCCGAAGGGTGGAGTATCCATTGGAATGCGTTCCAATTGGGCAACGCCGTCCGGTACTCTACTGAATCATAAAATTCTTTGTCCCACTTCAATTTGAAGTGAGCCTCCAATGCTTCTTGGCGTCTGTCTCTGGAGAGAGAGCTTGGCTGAGTGTGACCATCGTAAAAGAGAATAGTACACACAAAAAGCTGAGGAGAAAATTGAATTTTATGCTTTCGGTCTTAACTGAAACAAATGTAGCAGGATGATTGAGTTTCTCTCGATATGTGCAGTAGACAAAAGGTAGACAGGTTTTTATGTGTCTGTTATATAGGTAAATAGAATTCATGGAAGTAGCAGAGAAAATGCTATTTCATCTTCAAAAGCTTGACTCTTTCTCCTTTTTCATTCAATAGAAAGCCTCTTTGTTGGATGGTGTCTCGCTTCCAGAAGGTCTCAATCACACTTCCTTTCGGGTCATGAATAATGAACCTGCCTTCACGTTTTCCGTTAATCCAATTGCCTAAAAATTGGTATCCATCAAGTCGAGACAATTTGCCTTCACCCTGTATGGTGTCTTGCACCCAAGTCCCCTCCATTATTTGTCCGTCAGGATAAATGTAACTCCCCGTTCCAGATTTCAATCCGTTCTTGAAAGTGCCTTGATACCCTTTTGAGGCATTATAGGCAAAGATCCAGACGGCGGCTTTTGTCTTGCCACTTTTGTTTTTCTTGTCTGCTTCAATGGAGTGGACCAATTTAAATTTTGGCTGGTTCTTTTTAATGGTTGGAAGCAAGTATTTACCCGTTTGATTGAATCCTAATTGTTCAATTACAACATGAGTAACACCTTGGTCATTCAGTGATTCGAGCACAGCGCCTTGATCTTCAGAGTATGCAAAACCACAGACTTTGCGTTGACTGTTTACATAAAACAATCCGGCTTTTCGCGTACTGATTACGGCTGACTTGTCTAGGTTAGCGCCACACCATTGACCGGCTTTTAGATAGTTTGCCCAATTGCGGGGATGATTTTTCTTCGCCTTGATTTGCAGCTTGTTGATACCAACAGATTGGGATGGATAGATGCATAGAACAATCAGGGCTGCATAGACGAGTAGATCGAATTTTTTTGTTTTTGGAAAGGCTAATGCAGTCAAATAGCGCAAGCCAAGCACTGCGAAAAGGGCAACGAAAGGAATCATTGGTAACATAAATCGAACGCCAAACCACACTTGCGGCCAGAGCAGGTAGACGGTGAAGTTTCCGCCAAAGAGCAAAAGTAAAAGCACGCGGTACCGCTTACTTGAGAGGATTCCAATGAGCCCGAAAAGAACGATAAGAATTCCAATGACCCAGTGAAAAGGTTTGGAATCCTGCATTTTTCGGGTTTTAGGATCATGGTAGGGAACTTTGGCACTAGGAATAAGGGCATTTGGGATTTCTTTCGCCAGATACCTTCCTGCGTTTGACTTAATACGGGTGCCCCAATCAGCAATTTTCATTTGAGGAGAGCTTGAATCATAGGTTTTAGAGCGCATCAACTGTTTCGTGTAGGAGTTTCCTCCCAGGTTGTGGCTTCTAATTTGCCAAGGAGTGAGCGCCAGCAAAGTGAGGGCAAAAACCAAGAGTGCTGCTTTAAATCTTTTTTCTATGAGGAGATATAGAAGAGCTGCGCCGAACAGAGCCACTCCAATTGTGCGCGTGTAGATGGAGAGAATGAGCAATGCCAAAAAGAGGTATAAATAGGGTGACGAAAGCTTAGCATCCGTTTTGTGCCATTTGAGCAATGCCCAAATACTGGAAAGCTGTATAAAGAGGAAGGGGATTTCAGACATCATAACCGTTGAATACTCCAGTAAATGCGCATTGAAGAGCAGGAATAGCCCCATGGCAAAACTGAACCAGCGGTGTTTGGTGAGTAACAGACTAATTCCGAAAAAGACAAAAGAAGACATTAATAAGAACACACCATTCAACCATTTAAAAATCAGGAGGTCTTCATAACCCAACCGCATGAAAATGCTCATGATAAAAGGATAGCCGGGAGGAAAGTGATTTCCGGGCGTCATATTTGGCGAACTGATTTGGGTAAACCCTTGTCCAGAACTCAATCCCTCTGCTAGAATGAAATAGTTTGCATTGTCTCCCCCTAAAAATAGTTTTCCATCAAAAATGCTTGGGAAAATGAAGTACCACGCAATTGTAAGCAAAACAAAGGGGCCGTAAGTATTTAGTAGCTGAAGCGGTCTAGACAAAGTAGTTTCTGAATTAGTGTGTTAAGATATGCTATTCAAAAGACGAACGGTAGACTTCATACGTGAGTATGAAAGGTGAGTTTCCCATTTAAACTGCTGACCATTGGCCCAAGAATAAAATCCATTCATCAATTAGTTGAAGATAGACTGAGATTTATATAGTCTCTTTGATGTATTGTTTTCGAAGGGTCCTTGTAGCCGCTTCATTTTAACCAGAATACTATGAAAAGTCTCTCAACGCTTTTTTTCGCCCTGAGTTCCTTTGCGCTTTTTGCTCAGAATGGCTCAGTTTCCGGCACCCTTCAAGACAATTCTAATGCGGCTGTCCCATTTGCAAATGTTGCGTTATACCACGCTGCAGACAGTACGATGGCAAAAGTAGAAGTAAGTAATGTTAATGGGGAATTCATTTTGACTGAAGTTCCTGCTGGAACTTATTTTGCCGAGGCAACATTTATTGGCCTAGATAAACTTCGTGAAGATGGAATTCAGGTACTCGTAGGTCAAGAAACCAAATTAGGGGTGTTGCAATTACGCGCATCTTCAGTTGCTTTGAATGAGGCAGAGGTGGTCGTTACCCGTCCGCTTGTGGAGGTTCAGCCTGATAGAACCGTGTTCAATGTAGAAGGAACCATCAATAACACAGGCGATGATGCTTTGTCATTGATGCGAAAAGCACCGGGCGTAACGGTTGACAACAATGACAATATCAACGTACTTGGAAGAGCAGGTGTGATGCTCTATGTAGATGGAAAACAACTTCCATTAAGTGGCGAAGACTTGGCGAATTACTTGAAGAATCTGCCTTCTGATCAAATAGACCGCATTGACATTATAACCAACCCTGGGGCGAAATACGATGCTGAAGGGAATGCTGGAATCATTGATATTCGGTTGAAGAAAGACAAAAGCCAAGGGGCAAATGCAAACGTTCGTTCAACGTTTACACAAGGACAAAAGAACAGGAGCAACATCAACTTCACAGGCAATTACCGGAGTAAAATAGTGAATGTTTTCGGGACATTGGGAGCTGCTAAAGGCGCTTCGTTCAATGATATTCGTTTCAATAACTTCCAGAATGACCTTAACTTGAAAGAGACCAATTACATTGGGGATGATTGGGAGAACCTGAACTACAGGATTGGTGCTGATTTTTACATTGGAAAGAAAAGTATTATAGGTGTTTTGGCAAATGGAATGCTGAATGACGGATTGAACACAATTGAAAATCGCATTTCAATTGCACAGGTAAATTCAGAGGTGATTGACAGTGTTCTTTTTGCGGATAGTTTTACAGATGTTGATCGCGCAAATCAGTCGTATAACATCAACTACCGTTATGATGACCGAGACAAACAGCGCTCTTTCAATGTGGATCTGGATTATGGCTCCTATGACACAGAGTCTTTTAGAACGCTTCCAAACATCTACTATGATGCAGCCTTGCAGAATGTGCTAACCACCATCACGAATTACTATGACACCCCAACATACATTGATATTTATACGGCGAAGGCTGATTATGAAGATCAGTTGTTTGGAGGGAAACTTGGTGTTGGGGCGAAATTCAGCCAGGTTGTTTCAGACAATACGTTCTTGGTTTATGACGATGTGGATGGCGTCCAGATTCAGAATGACACGCTGTCGAATATCTTTAATTATGACGAATCTGTTTATGCGGGTTACGTCCAGTATTCAAGGCAATTTGGAACGAAGATTGGGATTTCAGCTGGGTTGAGAGTAGAGCAGACAGATGCTTTGGGCGATTTGAAAGCCTTTCTCCCAGAATTGATTGAGGAGCCAGTAGACTTGAATTATTTACGTTGGTTCCCGAGTGCTGGGATTACATATACCTTCAATCCTGAAAATGTATTGTCTTTGAATTACGGACGAAGAATCAATCGGCCAGATTACAATGTGCTCAATCCGTTCAACAATCAGCTCAGTCAGATTTCGTACGAAAAAGGAAATCCGCGCTTGCAACCGGAGCTCGTGAATAACGCTGAAATTGGTTACACATACGCTTATCGGTTCAACTTCAAATTGGCTTACAGTAATACGCTAGATCAGATTACAAGATTGATTGGTCCTGACGCAGATGATCCCAGAGCGAGTTTTATTTCATGGGACAACTTGGCTACGCAAACCATTTGGAGTTTCAACGCGAGCATGCCTTTGACGGTAACTGAAAAGTGGAGCACCTATGTAAATTTAAGCGGTTCCCACATTGATAACCAGGCAGATTATGGCGAGGACGGTTCAGTTGATGTCCAGGCGTATACTTATAATATTTACATGCAAAACACCATTACACTGCCAAAAGGCTTCAAAGGAGAAGTGTCTGGCTGGTTCAGTGGACCTGGTGTTTGGGGCGGCGTCTTTTTATATGATGAAAGTTGGTCTTTGAATTTGGGTCTTCAGAAGAACTTCCTTCAAGATCGGTTGAGCACACGTTTGACAGTGAATGATATTTTTTATGAAACAGGATGGAGTGGCGTCTCTGATTTCAATGGCCTTGTTGGCGAAGGAAGAGGGAATTGGGACAGTCGCTTTGTGAGTTTATCTGTTGGTTACAATTTCGGGAACCAGAATGTGAAGTCGCGCAATAGAGAGACGGGTATTGAGCAAGAGGCCGGAAGAGTTGGGGGGTCTTAGATTTGTTATCCTGCGCTCTCCCTTCGGTCGCGCATCGGCTCATGATGGAGTGTTCGTTTCTTACTAATATGTGACACTGCTTCACTGGGTCAAGAGTAGGGGATGACTCTGGAAAAAAAAGGTTTCTGATGCTCTTCGTTTTTAAAAGCTGGGAATCAAGCTGGATTTTCATTTTTTATTAATGTCGAAATCGAAATCGGGGTGATTTCAAGCACTTAGCACTTAGTTTTTAGTGATAAACTGGAGACGTGCTCTAAATCACTTTTTCGGTTTCACTCCTAAATTTAAAAAGGCACTCCGAACTCATTGGGGGCTAAACTAGG
>Ga0208903_1000244_pt1 | contig 52323 bp, 39 predicted proteins | sample AntAceMetag02UKJ_FD_184769 | JGI IMG/M metagenome (GOLD analysis project Ga0208903, IMG submission 184769) | Saline lake microbial communities from Ace Lake, Antarctica - Antarctic Ace Lake Metagenome 02UKJ (SPAdes) (version 2) | ecosystem: Environmental > Aquatic > Non-marine Saline and...
TTGTAATGTTGAGAAATGAAGACGTCTTGCCTTTGAAGAAAGAGGCTAAAATATTACTAGCCGGTCCAAATGCAAATGATTTGAACGCTTTGAATGGCGGCTGGACAAGAACTTGGCAAGGAACTGACCCAACATACAATACACCCGGACGAAATGGATTATTCGATACCATGAAGAATTCAGGTGCAAGAGTTGAATTGTTTGAAGGGAATGCAAGTACTTTCGCAAGCAGAGCGAAGAACTTTGATGCTGTTATATTGGCAGTAGGAGAGAAGCCGTACACAGAAACTCCGGGAGATATTGAGTCACTTGATCTCCCACAAGAGCAGTTGGATTTGATTAGGACTGCGGGAAAACTTAACGTACCCGTTATTTTGGTGCTAATTGAAGGTAGACCAAGAACGTTTATTTTGCCAGAACAAATTGATGCAGTACTCTTGGCTATGCTTCCGGGTGATTTTGGAGCTGAAGCCATTGCTGCGGTGCTCTATGGTGAGCACAATCCATCTGGGAAATTACCTTTTACTTATCCGAGGTTTGCATCTTCTCATGCTACTTATGACCACAAATATACAGACCAGATTTCTCCAACATTTACCACTGATGCGTTCCAGCCATTATTTGAATTTGGGTCAGGTATGTCCTATTCTGAATTTGAATACAGTGATTTAGTACTTGAAATAGACACCCTAGGCATATCAGATGAACTTATTGTTTCACTAAATGTTTTAAACAAATCAAATAGGGATGGGAAAGAAATAGTTTCAGTATTTATTTCAGATTTGGTGGCTTCAATTACACCTTCTGTTAAAAGGCTTAGGGCTTTTGACAAAAAAGAAATTAAGGCAGGGATGACAGAGAAATTCACCTTCTCCATTCCTGTAATGGACTTGGCGTTTGTAGATGCGGAAATGAATTGGACCGCAGAACCAGGACAGTTTGTAATTCAAATAGGTGATTTAACAACACAATTTTGGGTAAAATGAAATACGCTTTGATAAGTATGTTTTTCATTGGGTCAATGTCGTTGCAAGCGCAAAATACGTGCGAGCAATTGGTATGGAGTGATGAATTTGATGGGGCCGAAATAGACATGAACAACTGGTCCTTCGAGATTGGTGATGGATGTCCAAACCTTTGTGGATGGGGAAATGGTGAACTTCAACATTACACTGATAGTCCTCAGAATGCATATCTTGAAAATGGGAATTTGGTCATTAGTGCGAATTTTCAGCAAGGGGGAAACCCAGAGTATACTTCTGCAAGAATGCTTACGAGGGGAAAGAAAGCTTTTGCTTCAGGAAGAATTGAATCTCGCATTCGCATGCCTCAAGGACAAGGTATATGGCCCGCTTTCTGGATGCTGGCAGAAGACAATACATATGGCAACTGGCCACTATCAGGGGAAATTGATATCATGGAGATGGTGGGGTTCGACCCGAGTACAACCCATGGAACAATTCACTACGGCGGAATGTGGCCTTTGAATCAATACCAAGGAAATTCTACTCAAGTGAATGGTGCGATTTTAGCAGATAATTTTCACACCTATGCAATTGAATGGGGTGAAGAAGAAATTAGATGGTACTTTGACGGTGCATTATTCAGTGTGAAAACAGCAACAAACCTGGGTGCCTTCCCGTGGAGGTTTGATGATGAGTTTTTTATCATTTTGAACATTGCTGTGGGAGGTTTTTGGCCCGGGTATCCTGATGGCTCAACGTCTTTTCCTCAAACCATGGAAGTTGACTATGTGCGGGTTTACCAAACAGCAGAAGATACGTTTATTGTGGGTCCAGAATTCGTAGTAGCAACTGAGCAAAGCGTGAAATACAACGTGCCCCTTTTTGAAGGCGCATCTTACACATGGAATGCATTGAATGGTGAAATCATTTCAGGTCAAGAAACTACCGAAATTGAAGTAGTATGGGGGGCAGGTGACCTTCACACTGTAGATGTTGATATTGCTTATGGTAACTGCTTAGAAAACGTTTCAATGGTTGTTGAAACAGGTGAGGAGTGTCAAACTATTTTCACCGATTTTGAAGAAATTCGAGAGGCACATTGGACAGCCTTCAATGGAGAGTACAATGAGCTCATTGTTCCTTTCCCAGACGATGTGAACAGTAGTTTTGTTTGCGCGAAATATACCCGAGGAACCGAAGGAGCCACAGGTCTTCGATTGACACTGGATGGAATAGCCAATGTATTGGACTTCGAAACAGGGCAAAAGTCAATGTCCGTTAAACTGCTTTGCAATGCGCCAATTGGCACGGAATTCAAGATTTATCTTGAAAATCAAAACATGACCAATTTCCCAGGGGTGAATGGCCGAAGAAGCTCTTATTCAGCAGTTACAACAACGCAATATGAATGGGAAACACTTTACTTTACTTTCGATCTAGTGATTGACACAGAGGTTTCGGAACTGGAAATAAACCACATGACTATCCAATCAACGGTCTCTGAAAATCTTCCTTACGTGTTTTACTATGATGACCTTTCTAGTTATATCACAAATTGTATCCCGTTAAACATAGAAGACAATTTGGCCATTAAAAAGGCTTTTAATGCGCTTCCTTTTGCTGGGGGAGTTGAAATTCAAGCGCTACTGAACGGTGAGGCATCTATTTATGACCTGAACGGTAAGCTGTTGAGCACGCTTTTCTTCAATCAAGGACAAACAGAGCAGTTTATGCTTTCTGCAGGTGTTTACATCATTAATTGGAACGGCGATACCCGTATTGAAAATCAAAAAATTAGTGTGCCATGAGAATTCTTTTGAGTGTTATCTTCCTTTTCGTCTTCATTGGTGCAAATGGCCAAGGCCCAGTTAAAGTTGAGTTAAAGAAAGAGCAGGACCAATGGACCATTCTTCGCGACGGGAAACCATACTACGTGAAGGGTGCCGGCGGACATGTTCGCATGGATGTAGCAGTTGAATGTGGAGGGAATACAATTCGTACCTGGGGCTTAGAGAATGCCAAGGAGATTCTTGATGAAGCCCACAGCCATGGCTTAACAGTGATGTTAGGTTTATGGATGGCACATGAACGCCACGGATTCGATTACAGTGATGAATGGGCTGTGGAAGATCAAGTGCGAGGATTTACACAAGCTGTAAAGGAATTAAAAGATCATCCTGCCTTGCTGCTATGGGGAGTTGGGAACGAAGTAGATCTGTTCTACTCTGATTTGAACGTGTGGTCTGCAACAGAACGAATTGCAGCCATGATTCATGAAATTGACCCAAATCACCCAACGTGCGCCGTTACAGCAGGAATTGACGTTGCAGAAATTCAGTTGATCAAGGAAATGGCACCAAGCGTTGATATCTTAGGTATTAACACTTACGGCGGAATTGGAGGCCTTAGCACGCAAATTGATTTGTATGGTTGGGAAGGGCCCTACCTCGTCACAGAGTGGGGGCCAACAGGACACTGGGAGGTAGAAAAAACTTCTTGGGGTGCTCCTGTAGAAGAAAGCAGCACAGAGAAAGCTGCCGCATACCACCAGCGTTATCTGCAAGGAATTGCAGGCGATCCTAAGCAATGCATGGGTTCATTTGTCTTTCTATGGGGGCAGAAACAAGAAACTACACCAACTTGGTATGGTGTTTTTTTAGAAACAGGTGAGAAAACACAAGCAATTGACGTGCTCTATGAAGTGTGGACGGGGGAAAAACCTGCTACTCAAGCACCAGAAATCAATGCTTACATGCTTGATGGAAAGACAAAATATGAAGGCCCTATTGTAAACAAAGGAAATCAAGTTGATGTCAAGCTGGAGTTTACAGATGCTGATAATGACGTAGTATCTGTTGATTGGGAACTGCTACCTGAAAGTACAGACATTAAAGCTGGTGGTGACAAAGAAGACAGGCCAGATGCCATAACTGGTGCGGTAACATATTCAATGGCTACAGGCTCAGCAAAATTAAGTGTTCCCAGTCAAACCGGTCCTTACAGGCTTTTCGTTTATGTTAGAGACAAGGATGGAAAAGTAGCAACCTCGAACATTCCATTCTTGGTTCAATAGGGGATTGAATCTCATTTTAATCTTGTCTTTTAGCTCACTTAAAAAGGATTGAGTTTATGACTGAAATTGTGCGTTTTCGACGAATCATTCCGGTGAGAATTTTGTGACCATTTGTCAATTGCAGATAAGCTAACTTTGCAAAAACAAATAACCACCTTGGTGGTTCTCTTTTCATGAAAATAGAAAGACTGGTAGAATCCAGATTACCAACTGTCCACGGGATTTTCAGAATGATTGCTTTTAAAAGTGATTATACAGACTTCCCCCATTTGGCCTTGGTTTCGGGCGATATTGAAAACACAGAAGTGGTCAACGTTAGAATCCATTCTGAATGCATGACTGGTGATGTTTTTTCGAGTGTGCGTTGTGATTGCGGTGAACAACTGAATTCCTCAATGTCAACCTTTTCCAAAGAAGGAGGTATTCTGATCTACCTTCGTCAGGAAGGGAGAGGAATAGGCCTTGTGAATAAAATGAAGGCCTATAATTTTCAGGATGAAGGAATGGATACCATTGAAGCGAATCATGCTTTGGGTTTTCATACTGACGAAAGAGACTTTTCGTCAGCAATCGAGATCTTAATTAATCTGGGGATTAAAAAAATCAATCTCTATACCAACAACCCTGAAAAAGTGTCTTCTTTTGGTGACTCAGGTGTAGCTGTAATTCAACGCAGAGAAATTGAAATCGAACCACGAAAAGAGAACGAACGTTACCTCCGCACTAAGTTAAAAGGAATGGGCCACTTTTTAAGACGGGTCTAACTAGAAATAGAGTTCTTGTGCCAACCGAAAGGTGTTGGCATGTGCCTCAATAATCTGTCTAATATCTTCTGAATACCCACCACCCATAGCTGCCGCTAGTGGTATTTCATTTTCATAACAAGCCTTCATAACCAAAAAATCGCGCTGTTTACATCCTTCCAAACTTAGACCCAACCGTCCAAGTTTATCTGTGCTTAGCACATCAACCCCACATTGAAAGAAAATAAAATCAGGTTGAATTTGATCAATCGTTTGTTTCAAATTGAAATCGAGAAGCTTTAAATAGGCTGCATCTTGAATTCCATCAGGCACTTCAATATCTAAATCGCTCACCTCTTTATGCATTGGATAGTTTTTGGCTCCATGCATTGATAGCGTGAATACATCAGGTCTGTGTCTAAAGATTTCAGCAGTGCCATTTCCTTGATGAACATCTAAATCAACAACCAAGACTTGTTTTGAGAGTCCATTTCTTGTGAGATGATTTGCCGCCAGCGCAATGTCATTGAGCAAGCAGAAGCCTTCACCTCTATTTGTGAAAGAGTGGTGTGTGCCCCCTGCAATGTTCATTGAAATTCTGTTTTCTAAGGCAAAAAGGGCGCAATCAATGGTGCCTTGCATAATGAAGCGCTCTCTTTCTATAAGCTCTTTAGAAAGTGGAAAGCCTGTTCTCCTCTCTTCCACTCGGGAAAGGGAAAGGGATTTTAGTTTTGTCCAGTAGGTCTGATCATGTGTGCCAAGGATTGCTGCTTCCGTTATAAGTTGAGGTTCAAAAAAAGCTTCAGGTTTTAGCGTGCCCTCATGGATTAGTTGTTCTGGAAGGAGTTCATACTTTAGCATTGGAAAGCGATGTCCATCTGGCAAAGGATGGGCATAGGTCTTATGCAACGCTACTTTAAAAGATGAATTCATAGATCCTTTAATGACAGCAGGCAAAGGTAAAATGTTCTAATTCGGATTGAGAATAATTCTTTGAGTTTTAAACGGACCTTCTTCACCCCCATACACGGTCATAATTAGAACCAGTGGTTGTTTCATTAGTTTAATCTCTAGAGCTCAATTCTTCTGCATTAAATATGAGTACCGAGCCACCCTTGAAATTGGAAAGGGTTAGCTCTATATCCCATGCTGCGCCACAAGTTGAAAAGGCATACGTTTCTCCTATAGTACTCTCTATTGTAGAGTAATCTTCACCCCAAATACATCTAACTATTTCTGATTCACCATACGTAGAATGGGGGGAGGTCAGCACAGATGAAATTGTCATTCGTAGATTGAGAGAAGCCAGACAAATGAATGAGAACACCTCCAATTAGAATGACTATTTTCATTGGATGTCAATTTGCCACTTCAGCAACATTTGTTGTTTTCGGGCAGCGGGGATGTTATCATACTCTTGCTTTGTCATAATGATCACAGGAAGATCGCCCGTTGAGGCTGTTTTTGATGAACTATAGCGCTCAATTACTTCTTGTTCTGAATGGGGCGAAGGGCTTGACACTTTTGAATTCAAAGGTGAATCTGCATCTATCATGTAAATGTTGATGGTCTCTAATGACTTAAAGACGTTGCTTATGTCTATTGGGGCAGCACTTAGAATGCAGAACTCTCCTGATTTTGGATTGTAATTCAATTGAACAGGAGTTGCAATCTCACTGCGTATTGCGTCCATCATCATCTTCGCATTAGCTGAAGTAGGATGGCTCACTGATTTAAAGTGATAAGAATTCGTGCTTGTTTGAGCTTGCAGTGTTCCCAAACACAGTAAGAATGAACTAAATAAGGTAGAATAGATTAAGGCCTTCATTGGGTAGTATTTGATTAGTACTACGCAAAAAAGAAGCCTAAGTTTCAATTTAGAGAAGCTGTCCTACAAGTATATGGCATGCATTAGTTCCATACATAAGATGGCTGCAACAGTTCCAACTGCGTATCCAAGCACAGCGAGTAATACACCTACAGGTGCAAGCGCTGGAGAAAAAGCTGAAGCTACAATTGGCGCACTTGCCGCACCTCCAACATTGGCCTGACTTCCTACAGCAACAAAGAAGAAAGGAGCCTTGATGGCTTTAGCAACAACAAGGAGAACGGTAATGTGAACCAGCATCCAAATAATACCTATTAGAATCACAGCCCAGTACTTCGTCCAGTTGTGGTAGAGCTCAACAATGTTCATGTGCATTCCGATGGTTGCTACTAACACATAAAGAAGAATACTTCCGATTCTTGAGGCTCCCGCACCTTCGTATTTTCTCGCTTTCGTGAATGAAAGTAAAATGCCTACAGCAGTAGCCACAATGATGATCCAGAAGAATTCTTTTTCTAATGATCCCAGGTAAACAACGAAAGAATCAGGGTCTGTTGCTTTCATGGAGTCAAATGTTGCTTTGAACCCAGGTCCCGCCCAATCAGCTATGAGGTGTGCAATTGCCACTCCTCCAAATCCGAAAGCGATGATGATAGAGATGTCATTGAATGAAGGAATTCTGGCCACACTGGCTTGGTAATCTTCTACTTTCTTTTTTAACGCCTCAATAGCACTGTTATCTGCTTTCAGCTTGCGGTCCATCACCACAGACATGCCCGCACCAACAAGTAAAAAGGCCATCCAAATGTTGGCTACAAAGACATCAACGATGACCATGGCGCTGAACTGCGTTTTGGGTGTCTCACTGATTTCTTTTAAGGCCGCTTGGTTAGCGCCTCCGCCAATCCAACTTCCTGCTACAGTTGAAAGACCTCGCCAAAATTCACTGTTTCGATTGGCCAATGTATCTCCTTGTCCAATGACAGGAAATGCCCCTTCTGAATCAGACATCATACTCAGGTTCACAACGCTACTATGTATGCCTGTAGTCTCATTGAAATCTGTGGTTATTAGGGAGTCTACATTTAATTTAAAGGTATCATTCCACGTAATTACATCTCCTTGTGCAACAGAGTTTTTAGATTCAAATTTGATGAGATCTTTGTGGTTTTCGTCAAGAATGCTTGATGACATAACCACTTCCGCTTGCAAAAGCTGCGGTTGAATTTTTGAGACGATGTACAAAGCTGAAGGTCCCCCGATAACGATCCCTATTGTTGCGGTAAAGAACATGATAATGGCCTTTGGGCCAAGGTTGATAATGCCCTTCAAATCGATGCTCAAACAGAGAAGAACCAAACTGGCAGGAAGTAGATACCGGGAAGCCACAAAATACAATCTGCTCGTTTCGCCGTCAACCAAGCCGAAGCTGTTGTAGATGGCTGGTATGAAGTAACATAGCAGCAATGACGGAACGTACTTGTAGAATTTTTTTGTTTTCGGGTGGTTCGACGTATAGAAAATAAGCGCTAACGTGGCAAGGAGAAGCCCAAGAACTACGGCATCATTGTGTATAATAGCTGCAAGCATGTGGTCAATTTTTGTGTGCGCAATATAAGAAGAAGGAGGTGAATGCTGTTTTTCGTTTTTTGGAAGACTGAAAATTGGTTCAAACCTATAACTTGCACCTACTTACAACTAAAATCTTTCTCATGAAATTATTAAAAGGCATCTTATTAATTGCAGTCATTCTGCTCGGTGTTTGGGTCATCCTTGCAATGATGGGCCCCAAAGAATTTAGTACATCTAGAAGTATTGTAATCAATGCTTCTCAGAGCGAAGTCTACAAAGAAGTAGTAGATTTTAATAACTGGCAAGCATGGAGTCCGTGGGCAAAAAAGGACAGCACCATGGTCACAACCGTTCAAGGTGAACCTGGAGTTTCAGGAGAAATGTCTTGGACTTCCGCAGAATCAGGCAGTGGATCACAAAAGTGTACTGAGGCCATTCCATACAGCAGCATCAATACAGAATTGGCATTTGATGAATGGGAGGGGAAGAGCCAAGCAAACTGGACTTTCGAGGCAGTAGAAGGTGGCACAAAAGCCACTTGGTCAATGAATGGCGGTGAATTGCCTTTCATGATCAGACCCGTTATAATGTTGTTGGACCAAACAGCTGCATTGGAAGCTGATTATGATGCAGGTCTAGCTAACCTAAAAGAAGTGGTAGAGAATGCGCCGAAGTTTAATCCGGAGAAGGAAGAAATGGCGGCCGTCTTTTACATTGGAAAATCAAGAATTGGAATTTCCATTGCTGAACTTGCCAATGGTGAAGCTCATGGTGCCGCCTATGGCGAAATTGGAGCCTATATGGCTGAAAATAACGTGCAAATGGCTGGAATGCCAATCTGCATAACACACGCTTACAATGAGGGTGTTATGGATTTGACCTTCGCCATGCCTGTAACAGATAGTTTAACGGTGGCTGAAAGCTTAATGGCTGGGATGATTCCTGCAGGGAAGTGTCTTACGACTATTCACTATGGCAGCTATGACTCTTCTGCAGAAACTTGGGAGCGGTTTTCTGACTTCATTGAAGAGAATGGGATTGTTCCAACACACGCGCCTTATGAAATCTATGTTAATGATCCAGCAACGGTGAATGATCCGTCTGAAATCATGACTAAGATTGTCTTTCCTATTTAGAAGAGGAATCTTTATGGAATCGAAAAGCCGGACCACTTGCGTGAGTCCGGCTTAACTTTGACCAAGTAAATTGGTCTCCACCCTATATCATCTAATAATCAACTTCTCTTTATATTCCTGGTTCAACAGGCGGATATGCAAGGAGTAGACTCCTGGTGTTAATTTTCGTTCAAAATTGTAATTGAGTCTTGGATAAAGTGTTGCTATAGATAGCGTACTGTTTTCAACGAGCTTACCACTTAAATCGTGAACTCTGATATCTATTACGTGCGCCGCTTCTGGAAGGTTTCCGAATTCGATAGAAATATTTTCTCCAGCACTCGGGTTTGGGAAAATAATCAGGCTAATTGATTCATTTTCTGACAGTTGTATAGAGGAGTCAACATCGTATGTTAATTCGCAATGGTCTCCCAATGCACTCCATAGATTGTTTACTTCAGATCTAACTTGGACTGAATAAAGAACCCCTGTTTGGAAAAAGTTGTTTTCGGGAACCGTTAATTGATTGATGTAAGAAGTGAGTACAAGTTCTTCTGCGCTATACGAGAAGACCCATTCGTAAGTTGTAGCTCCAGAGATGCTCTCAGCATGCAGCACCTCTGAAGAATTGAAGATACCTGTCTCGCAAGTGGCTTCTGCAACTGATGTAAATGGAATGCTTGATTGCATTTGGATGTTACAAGTTGTTCCCCAGTCAGACCAAATGTCTTCGGCACCCAAAACGCGAACAACAACATTGGCATTCATTCCATAACCAAGGTTTTGAACGTTCGAAAGCAAAAAGGTTGTGTTGCTGCCCAAAGTGAACTCTTCTGCAAACAAGCCAGTTGTTGGATTTGTGAATTTCCAGTTGTACATAGTTGCACCCTCTACTGGTGTGCATGTTATGCTGTCATCCAATGTGAGGTCAGCAGCATTGCATGAAGTCTCATCAAGTTGTGTTGGATCTGGTGCATTCGTGCAATCAAATGGTATGTTCACAAGGGTTGTGTAAGAGCAACCATTGTCATCTGTGACCTCAACAGTGTATTCTCCAGCTGTCAGTCCTTGGATCACAGAAGTTTCAGCACCATTAGACCATTCATACAAGTGATATCCAGTTCCTCCCATTGCATTAACTAGCCCTGAACCGTCATTTCCTGCGCATGTTTCAGCAGTTACAATGAGTCCAGTAGCTGTCAGTAATGAGGGCTCTATGATTTGAATATTTTCGTCTGTTGTACAACCATGATCATCTGCGCAAGTCACGGCATAAATTCCAACGGGTAAGTGCTCAATCATTAAACCAGATTCACCATTGTCCCAATCATAATTATAATTTCCTGATCCTCCCGTTGCAGTGGCCGTGGCGGTCCCGTCTTCTATGCCATAGCATGAGATGTCTGACTTGAAAACTGAAATAGATAAGGCCTGTGGATTGCTAAGTGAGAAATTTGATTCGCCAGTACAACCTTGATCATCGGTTACAAAAACGGTGTAATTCCCAGGACCCTGTCCGCTAATGGAGGTCCAAGAATTTCCTGTATTCCAAGTGTAGCTGTAGTTTCCTGATCCTCCCGTAACGTTAACTTGAGCTCCACCATCAGTCAGATCATTGCATGATATTTCTGTGATCGTTAAAGCTAAATTGAGTGAAGAGCTTTCAGTAATGGTAAAGTTTTCTTCTGACGAACATCCATTGTTGTCTGTTACAGTCACATTGTAATCTCCTACAATAAGATCAGAGATTGAATTGCCTACTTCGCCTGAACTCCAGTCAATGAGCAGGACTCCTGTGCCTCCAGTTGGATTCACTTCGGCACTCCCGAATATCCCATCGCATGAGATGTCAAAATCTTCAAGATTCACTTCAATTGTTGACGGATCTTGCAGAATGAAACCTTCATTTGCAACACAGCCATTTTCATCTTCTACTAGCACATTGTAGTTTCCAGAACCCAAACCGAACACTTCACTGCCTTGGTCACCTGAATCCCAACTCACTATGAAGGGTTGGGTTCCGCCAGAGACCAATGCGTTTAAAGATCCGTCTGACATTCCTTGGCAACTTGGTTGATCTGATGAAATCGAAATAGTGAGCTCTTCTGGCTGTGTGATTGTTGCGCTTGATTGAGAGACACATCCATTTCCGTCTGTTACAGTAAGAGAATAGCTTCCAATAGGACGTGCACTAATAGAGTTGCCTGAATTCCCCGTATTCCAGCTGTAGGTGTATGGACCTTGTCCGCTAATGGCTGCAACAACAGATCCATCAGAATCACCGAAACAACTAACATCCGTGGTATTCAGCGTTAAATATGCACCTGAATAAACAACCACTAAATCTGTAATTATTTGCTCATCAGAGCCCGCCGCATTCCCTACGGTCAATGTTACATTGTAGGTTCCAGGCGTTGAATATGTGATGTTTTGTGGATTCTGAATTGAAGAGCTAGAAGGTGAGCCCCCTGGGAAGCTCCAATTCCAAAAAACGGGAGCATCAGTACTTGAGTCTTGAAAATCAACATTCACTCCAGAACATCCTAGGTTATTTGAAGCGCTAAAGTTGGCGGTTGGCGGAGGTCCTTGTTCAACCTCTTCAACACAGAAGTCGTGGCTTATTTCATGCATAAATTCTCCATCTCCCTCAACCAATACATTGCCTTCAGAATCAGAAAGGACATAGGAACCAGAAGTAAAGGTCATGCCGTCTCCATAAACGTCATAAAAGAAGAGCTGATAACAACCTGTTGGGACACAAATAGATTCATTGTATGTTCCGCCGGCATTGGCATTTACGTAAGGGCCGCCTGAAGCAAGCACAGTGTCATTGTCTTTTACTTCCCAAGATGTTTCAGACCCGAAATAATCAACGGTAATTTCTAGTTCAAGTCCGGCGCCTGATGAAATGACGAATTGACTTGTGTGGTCATTGTTAGATGAGTTTTCATCAGAGGCACCATTTGGTAATGAAGTCCAAGCTGAGAATTCGTGTTCTTCGCCACTTGCACTTACCATGGGCAATTCAACAGAAATTGATGCGCCAGAAGCCAAGTTTCCGGTCCAGGAGTATTCACTAGCGTTGGTGTTATCTACACTGTAATTAATGTTTACAGCTGTAAGTGGGATAGATCCGTAGTTTGTTAATTGTACTTCAGGATTGAAAGAACTGCTACAGCTGCTTCCAAGCGGGGAAGAAATATCTGTTATTCCAGCATCATAATCACTCACTGAAATGCATCCCATTGAGCTGAAAAGCGAGAATCGATCACCTAAAAAAGTGCTTCTCATTCTGTCTTTTTGTCCTTGGGAGAACATGTCTCTGCAGCTTTCTGAAGTATAGTCCATATAGTTTTCAACCTGTTGCGTTCCTGAACAAGCTGGATTTGAGCAGCTGGCAGAAAGTACAGTAGGAGGCGTGTCACAAACACGATCTCCCTGGGTGTTGCAGTTTAGCTCTGCACTGCAGTCATTCGTTGTGTGGAAGGTGTGATATAAACCTAAATAATGCCCAACCTCGTGCGCTACAGTTCTATTGAGCGCCGTATTTGGCTTGATGTTTCCTGTTGTTCCTATTGCGTTGTGCAGAATGACGATTCCATCAACAGGATTTTCTATAGGGAAATAGGCGAAGCCTTGAATTCCACTTTGTGCGTTGTTATTTTCAATTTCGTTTACTACCCAAATGTTTAAATAATCTTCTCTAGGCCAAATTGAAAGTTGCTTTACAGTTAACTCGTCAGCCCCGGAATCTCCAGTTGCTTGAATTCCTTCCTCAGCATAATCAGGAACCACCGTGCCGTCAACTCGAACGATTCCGGTTGTGGCATTTCCTTCCGGATCTCTGCTTGCAAGGCAAAATTCAAATCCGGTATCTACACCATCGCCGTCTCCGTTTGTCCCAGCTAGTTTCCTGAAATCTTCATTCAATGCGGTAATAGCACTCATGACTTGTTCTTCAGAAATGTTAGAGCCTTGTCCTATAGGCTCATTTTCATGCAAAACATGAATCACCACTGGAATGGTATAGATCTCATCATCTCTTTCTTGCGCTGTAGCGTTCAACTCTTGAATTCGTTGTTCAAGATTGAAGAAGGATCGTTGGTAAATAGGGTCTGATTCTAAAAGGCGCTCATGCAACTCATCGGTTGCACAAGGTGTGGTTTCAGTCTGTCCGAATGCCCCTGTAGAAAAGGAAAGGACGAGTGTAAGTACTGTTAGAATTCGCGTTTTCATTGTTTTCAAGCTTACTTGAAGATTCATGTTAGGTATACATGATTTCAGCTTGAAGGGTTACACTTGAAAGCAGGGAAATGAAATAGTAGGAGAATGCTTATGCCGACTTGAAAATTTCAACGAAGTGGTCATAAAGCGCTGGATGTTCCTTTTTCATGCGGTTTGGCGCTTCGAAAAAGTATTCTGCTGCTACGGCAAAGAATTCTGTAGGAGATGAGCCTCCGTAAGGATCAATGTCAGACTTTTTGTTGTGAATCTCTTTTATTTTAAGCCTAATAAGATCAAGCCAAGGTGCTGTTGAAGCATTATTGATGAGCACTTGTGGCAAACCGTCAATGGCACCATCCCAGCCATCTATGAGATGAACAAATTCATGTATAGCTGTATTTTGACCATCTCTGCTATTCTTAAATCCATGATGGAGCGCTTTTTTAGAGAGAATCATGGTTCCATTCATGTATCCTGTTCCCACCATGCCGGCTACATTTCGATTGACCCCCTCAATTTGGTGGTCTTTTGAAAAGGCCCTAGGGTAAATAAGTACTTCTTCAAGGTTAGGATATGAACTTTCTCCGATGTAGAAAATTGGAATTAACCCGGCAGCAGCAACAAGTATTTTGTCTTTATCTGAGACGTCTGTGCTTACACCCGTAATTTTAGTTCTCGAGAGAAACGTTTGGATGCGCTTCTGGAACTCGAGTTGTTCAGAAAAAGGAAGTCGATTGTAAAAATCGACTTCCTCCCTGAGTGTGATATGCCAAGCGTCAGGAAAAGGTCCTTTAACCACTCGGGCTTGCTTCTTTTTGACGAAGACAAAAATTTGGTAGGTAATAAAAAGGAGCACAATAGCTGCAATGATAACACCTACCATTTAAATTAGTTTGTTGGAGTAATTTCAAGCAATTCTACAACGAAAATCAATGTTGAATATGGAGGAATTGTTCCGCCTGGAGCATTTCTAGAACCATAACCCAATTCTTGTGGAATGTAGAGTTCAACTTTACCTCCTGGCTGCAACAACTGAAGACCTTCAGTCCATCCTGGAATCACTTGGCTCAATCCAAATGTAGCTGGTGTTCCTCTTTTGTATGAGCTATCGAAAATAGTACCGTCAACAAGACGCCCTTCATAGTTCACCGTTACTTCATCAGCGGCCACAGGATATGCACCTTCACCTTCAGTAAGGATCTTGTATTGCAGTCCTGATTCCGTTTCCTGAACACCTTCTTTCGATTTGTTTTCAGTCAGGAAATCAATCCCTCCTTGCTTTGCTTCAACTTCTTGCGCTGCTTTTCTTTTTTCAAGCTCTGCACGAATGTAGATGTCTGCTTCTTCAAGTGGAAATAGAGAATCTCCATTCAAATGTGCACGCATTCCTTGAGCAAGCATGTTCTCATCAATGTCCTCGATGCCTTGTGTCTTTAGATTCTCGCCAATACTTACTCCCAGGGCGTAAGAAATTGAATCCTTTGGAGTAGACAGTGAGCCAGAGTTGGCATTTACCGTTTCATTAGACTTGCAGCCAACTAAAATTAGGCCTGCAGATAATACTAGAGTAGTGTACTTTAAAATCATGTTGTTGGTACTTGGTCGCGTGTAAAGACAAGTTCGTTTGTCTCAGATAAGCGTGGGTTAAAAGAATATCCTTGAAGATTGAATGCTTTCAAATCTTCAGCAGATGTAAGTTTGTTTTTTATAATGAAGCGTGCCATTAGTCCTCGCGCATTTTTCGCATAGGTCATGAGCATCTTATATTCGTCGCCTTTTAAATCTTTAAAATGACAATTAATCACTTCGCGTTGAAGTGACTTCGTATTAACAGCTTTGAAATACTCATTCGACGCAAGATTGATAATTGGACCTTCAGTCTCTGATGCATTGAGTTTTTCTGCTAATTTCTCATCCCAAAAATGATACAGGTTTTTCTTCGTCGGTGTTAAAACCCAAGAAGTGCCCATCTCTAGGCGGTACGGTTGTATGAGGTCTAAAGGGCGAAGCACACCATATAGTCCGCTCAGAATGCGAAGGTGTTTTTGTGCAAATTCAAAATCCTGTTCAAGAAACAGATCTGCTTGAAGTCCTCTGTATGCTTCCCCTTTAAAGGCCAAAACCGCTTGTTTTGAATTGCCGATGTGAAAGGGAGTTGCCCATTCTTGAAACCGAACAAAATTCGTTTCTGCGAGATCAGAAGAAACATGAAAGAGCTTTTCAAGTTTTTTCGAAGAGAATTTTTTTAACTTTTCAATTAAGTAAGTTGAATCCTCTAAGAAGTAGGGTTGACTGGCACTCTCGGTAATTTGAGGCGAGTTGAAGTCGAGTGTTTTTGCTGGAGATAACAGTATGAGCATAACATATCGTTCTTTGGAAAGACTGAGTTAAACGTCTTTTTTGAGTTTGATACCTCTAGGGGTAATTTCAATCTTCTGCGCCTTATATAGCTGACCAACCGCTTGTTTAAATGTTCCTTTACTCATGCGAAGTCTCAATTGAATTTCTTCAGCAGGAGTGTTATCTGTCAGACGCAGATATCCGCGGTGCTCAACTAACTTCTCCATAATGCGCACAATGGCGTCATCAACTTTGGCGCGTCCAGGTTTGTACATCGAAATGTAGAGACTGTGCCCTTCGTTTTCACGAACATAACCAACGTAGGTTTCGCCTCTTCGCATCCCGGGGAGCGCATCATTCTTGTGAAGGAAACCGCTAAATTTATGATCTACAATGATGGGCCAACCCACATTGCTTTTGTCCTCAATTTGAAAGCGAACTTCTACGCCTACTTGCAATTCACTTTTTCGAGTAAGAAAATCGTCAAGGCGTGATGTCAGAACAGCCCGTTCTTCCATTTCGCTGTACATCATAGTCATGTAGTAGCGTCTGCCCTCTTCAATAGGTTCTCCCTGATATTCAGGGAACAAAGGCAATTCCTCTTCAACACCTATGTCAACAAAACCAACCTTTCCAGAGGTATGTTCTACCTTTAGAAACGCAATCTGGCCTACATGAATAAGCGGTGTTTTTAAGGTCGCATGAAGTTCTTTCTGCCGGTCTGTCCATAGGAAGACCTCCAGTTCATCGCCTTCTTTGTGCGCGGCAGTTAATTCTCCTAAAGAAATAGGAATGGCTTGTCCCATGGCATCTAAATAGGCCATGTTTCGCTCAATTCGAGCGATTGGGAGGGTGACGATTGATCCGGGTGTTGCAAAAAACATTAAATGCAAAGATAGGTATTCGAACTAGTCATATCGATAAGTTTGCTATTTTTGAGTGAAATCAAAACCAAAACCTGCAATGACTCCTATTAATCTCACCAAAAAAGTGGGCTCTCGTCTGCTATTTTCGCTTGCTCTGCTCTTTTCTGCAATCACTTCTTATAGCCAATGCGAAATTGGCGAAACCGAAATTACAATCTCCATTCAAACTGATGCCTGGGGTTACGAAACCTATTGGGAACTTCGTCCTGAAGGCGCTCCCTGCGGCGAAGACATAATTGTATCAGGTGGAAACCTTGATCAAGTTGGCTGCACTGGTGGCGGAGAACAAGACGCTACAGGCGGAAACGGATATGCAAACAATGTGACAATTGAAGTTGATCCGTTTTGTGTGGCGATTGGCGAACCACTTGAACTTCAGTTTGTTGATGATTGGGGAGATGGAGGATTGACCTTTACCATTTTTGAAGACGGACAGTTTACCGGAAGCTATACTGGCGGAGGAAACGGTGTATCATGGATTTTTACTCCAGGAGAAAGTGGTCTTCCAATCTATGACATGCCATGCGGCGCATTGGAAGTTGAAGTCAACGGGGATCCGCTTACCATGAACAATGAAGCTGCGGCTGTATTCCCCGGTGAAGTGACCCCGGGTGGTGGAAACTGTGCCTTGTACGGTATTTGGTGCGAAGGTGGATTGTCAAACACAATATGGGCCACTTTTGTAGCTCCTGAAGGAGAAGCAATGTTCATCTCAACATGCAATGAAGGAACTACCTTCGACACGCAATTAGCTGTTTGGGCAGCAGATGACTGCACTGACTTTGAGTCTTTCCAACTCGTTTCAAGTAATGATGACATCATTGGAGGTTGCGGAATTGCAAATGGATTCGCCTCTGGTTGTTACGTTTCTTGCCTTAACCCAGGCCAAACTTACTACGTCCAAATCGACGGATGGAATGCTGCCACAGGTGACGTGGTGCTCACGGTTGAAACCTATGACGGGGAGACTTCAATGGGAGCATTCGTGAATAACATCCCTTGTGCCTTAGATAAAGGAGAAGATGGAAATGGAAACATCAGCCTTTATGTCACGGGAACAGGTGCTGATTTTGAAACAGTGTGGACAGGGCCGAACGGCTTCTCTGAAACTACTTCTTCAATTGATGGCCTGAGCGCGGGTGATTATTCTGTTGTAGTAACTGACAACTGTGGAAATGAATTTACCGATTCCTGGACCATCTTTTCTCCAACACCAATTGGAGTGTCTGTAGTGATCGAAAATCCAGCTTGTCCGCTTTCAACAAACGGAAGCATTGAGGTAACAGCTACCGGTGGGACAGGTGGATTTGACTATGAATGGACCGGTCCAAATGATTACACAAGCGTTGAGCCTGCGCCCAATGATATTTCCGAAGGAGCTTATACCGTTGTGGTATCTGATCAAAATGGATGTGAATACATTCAAAATATCAACATTGTTTCAGACAACGATGTAGATCTAAATTTAGGCCTAGATGGAATTATCTGTATTGGTGAAACAATCATACTTTCAGGACCAATTGGCTATTCTTACGAATGGCAGGATGGAAGTGAAAATCAGTTTTTCCAAGTGGATGCCGGAGAACTCGGACTTGGTTCTTACACGTTCGTGCTCTCAGTTGAAAATGAAGAGGGATGCGCTGCCACTGACGCGATTAACTTAACGGTTGACGAATGTGTTGGAGTGTACGGTCAAAATGAATTAGAAATCACTGTATTCCCTATTCCTGCTGACGCAAACCTAAACTTGAATGGCATGCCCCAAGGTGATAAGACAGTTCAAGTATTCGATATGCAAGGCAAACAGGTTGTGAATTTTCAAACAACCAATGTCAATCACACACTTGACGTTGCAGAATTGAAAGCGGGGATGTACACCTTGTCAGTTTTGACCACAACTGGAGTGCTGTTGAACAAGAAAATTGTGATTGAATAATTAGAAATGCTTCGCGAAGATTTCCTTCATCTTTTCTAGGTGTTTTTTATTGAAATCAAGGTGTGTAACAAATCGGATTTTTTGAGGGCCAAATGGCAGTGCATGTATCCCATGTGCTGCCATTTTTTTGCATTGATCTTCAGCCTTCAGATTGCCGGCCAGTTTGAAAATCACAATGTTGGTATGAACGGGAATGACCTCTTCAACCCAAGAACGGGACTGCAGAAGTGCTTCTAGAGATTTGGCATTGGCGTGGTCTTCTTTTAAGCGCTCAATGTGATGATCCATTGCATGCAATCCGGCAGCGGCAAGAATACCTATCTGACGCATCCCACCACCCATTGCTTTTCGCACCCGATGCGCTTCAGCAATGAACTCCTTCGACCCTAAAAGAATAGAACCTCCAGGTGCGCCTAAACCTTTGCTCAAGCAAACAGAAACACTGTCAAACAACATTCCATATGCCTTGGGGTCAACGCCATTCTCTATTAAAGCATTGAAGACTCTAGCCCCATCTAGGTGGAAGCCCAAGTTGTGTTGCTTTGAAAATGCAGAAAGTGCTTGTAGCTCAGAAAATTCATAATAGCAGCCTCCACCTTTGTTACAGGTGTCTTCAACTGCTACAAGTGATGTGCGGGCGTAGTGACTGTCTGCAGGATTGATGGCCATTTCTGCCTGTTTAGCAGTAAACCTGCCATTGTCACCATCAATTAAGCGAACGCTAGCGCCAGAATTTCGCGCGATTCCGCCACCTTCATAATTGTAAATGTGTGATAGTGAATGGCAGATGACTTCATCACCCGGACGCACATGCACATTAATGGCGATTTGGTTGGTCATTGTTCCTGACGGACAGAACAATCCTGCTTCATGTCCGAAATATGCTGCCATGCAATTCTGCAACTCATTTACCGTTGGGTCTTCACCAAATACATCGTCTCCAGTTTCTGCTTCAAGCATGCGTTGAAGCATTTCAGGAGTGGGTTTTGTAACAGTATCGCTGCGGAGATCGATCTTCATTTTACTACATTTACGTTATGACCAAAGGTAATGGCTTCCGTTCAATTTTGATTGTCTTTTTCTTCATCTCGCTGGGAGAGAGTGCCGCACAAGAGGGGAAGTATTGGGTCTATCTGACTGATAAAAAGCAAACAACCTTTGATCCTTCTACCTATTTCCATCCGGCAGCCCTTGAACGAAGAGTGAAACAAGGTCTTCCGTTGGCAGATTCATCTGATTTCCCAGTGAGCCAGTCTTATATTTCGATTATTAAGGAACTTGGAGTTGAATTCCGCAATGAAAGCAGGTGGCTAAACGCGATCAGTTGCTTGGGAACGGAGCAACAGATGGATGAGGTTCGAATGTTGCCATTTGTGAGGTCAACGTCCTGCATCGTTTCTGAAGTTCAACTAGCTCAAACAACAGGCTATCAATACATTATAGAAGAAGGTGTTTCGGTGCTGGAACAAACGGCCATGTTAGGAGAGGCTGATTTCGAGGCCGCAGGCCTGAGAGGAAAAGGCATCCGAATCGCTATTTTTGATGTTGGATTTAACGGCTATTTGGAGCTTCCAGAATTTGCCCACCTTCGCGAAGCAAATGCCATAGAAAGGGTTTATGACTTTGTTGGGAAAGACAAAAATGTAGCTAAGGGAGGAACGCACGGAACAGCAGTTTTTTCATGTATTGGTGGAATAAATCAGGGCCAAAAGATGGGTTTGGCTACAGAAGCTACCTATTTATTAGCGCGAACAGAACGCAGTCATATTGAGGTTGGTTCAGAGGAAGATTGTTGGGTTGCCGCTGCGGAATGGGCAGATAAAAATGGTGTGCACATCATAAATAGCAGCCTGGGTTACACCAACCACCGCTACTTCAAACACATGATGGACGGCAAAACGGCACCAGTTTCAAAAGCAGCTACATGGGCTGCGAAAAAAGGAATTCTAGTAGTGAACGCTGCCGGAAATGATGGCGATACGAAATGGAAATTTATAGGTGCACCGGCAGATGCAGACAGCGTGCTTTCTGTTGGCGGACTGGATCCTTACAATTATTTGCCCGCTAATTTCTCTTCACTTGGCCCAACGAGCGATGGGCGCATGAAACCAAATGTAGTAGCATTCGCTTATGCCAAATGCGCAACGCCTAAAGGTTTGAGAACTCTCCCCGGGACCTCTTTCTCATCGCCTTTAATCGCAGGATTCGCCGCTTGTACTTGGCAAGCAAATCAGACACTTACAAATATGGAAATCTTTGATTTGATTGAACAAAGCGGCCAACTCTATCCTTACTTTGACTACAGCGTGGGGTTTGGTGTTCCTCAAGCCAGAGTTGCCATTGGAGAAGAAAAATTTCATTCAGAATTTACAGCAATCCTCCAAGAGCAGAAAATACAAATAGCCGTAGTTGATTTAGAAACTTTTGAACAGCTGCGCGAAAACAAGGGCTCCAATCCTTACATCTACTACAAAGTATTGAATACAAATGATGACATCCTATATTATGGTTCATTGATCCCTGATGTTTTAGGCAAAGGTCTGATTGATACGGAATACACGAAAGAGGCAAAGTCAATAGAAATTAGTTTTTTAGGAAGCATCAAAACCATTGAACTATGAATGTGAAATGCGCTCTATGGGTAACATTAATGCTTTTTTCAAATGGGCCGCTATTTGCACAAACTCATGGCTACTTTGAAAGTGTAGATTCAACTGATTTTGAAACGAATGATGGTCCGAATACCGCTTTTTACCAACAGGGCTTTTTTAGCTACGGACAGCACATCCCTTTTGATGAAACAGATAGTCTGCAAACTCAATTTGGTTCCTTTTTCGTTGAGTATGGCACCAGACTTAAGTGGAAAGTGAACAATTGGTTTGCGGTGGGTGGAGAATTGAGCTATCAATTTCACAGCTATAAAATCAAACAAGACAGCTTGAAGAATTTACTTGGACTTGGTCATAGCAATGAGTCACAAAGGCTCAAGCGCCATATACTGAATAGCGGGCTCTACATGAGAATCAATTTTGGACAAAGAGGAAATCATTTAGGGCGTTACTTAGACCTTGGTGGATTTGGAAGTTGGGCCATTGGTTCTCGCTTAACCCTTAAACGAACTGATGATCCGGCTGCTCAAAACTTGGCCAGTGAAGAACAAATAGTCACTTTTCGAAAGTTAAATTTTACAGCACCTTTAGAGTATGGAGTGCATGCCCGGATTGGGATAAACAAAGTTATTCTCTGGGGAAGGTACCGTTTTAGCGACTTATTCAAACAACATGACGAGATCAATAACGGAAACCAATTGCCCAATTTGACAACATTATCAGTAGGCTTGCAAGTGGTATTTTAATGAAAGACTATTTTCAAATATTAGGGCTGTCCCATTCTGCAGGTTTAGATGATGTTAAGCAGGCTTATCGCGTGCTGGCTAAACAATTCCATCCAGATGTAAATAAGGCGCCAGATGCACAACAGAAATTCATCTTGGTAAATGAAGCTTATGAATTCTTGCGTGATGATGACCGAAGAGTTTTCTATGCGAACAGCAAACGCTCAGCAATGTCTAGAGCAGAGCAACTCAGAAGAGATGCCCTATACAATGAATGGGTCAGGAGACAACAAACCGTCGCTAGGAGCAGAGCAGAGGAACATGCCCAAGGGAGTTTTGATCGGTTTTCACAGTCTCCAATCTACAAGACGGCCATGGTGCTTGATCGGCTATACAACTACCTTTTTCTAGGAATAGGTTTCATGCTCATCTTCGTTCCCATTATTTGGTTTTTGAAAATGAACTTAGAAGAACGCGAGAGAATGAATTTAACCGTTTCAAGTGTCATGTTTTCAGTCATTGTAGGTGTGTTGTTTACTTATGGGATTTATTTTTTTATTTTTAAAAATCAAGACTAGCCCAACGAACCTCACTTTCAACCTTTTGTACCAAAAACCCGAGTGAAACCTTTAATTTTCGGCACCTTTACCACATCAAATTTGAATTTATGAAACGCCTAATACTTGCCTTTTTCGCACTTTTCGTTACTTTTTCCCTTCAAGCAACAGAAGGAATGTGGATTCCAACATTGCTTGGTGCCATTGAAGATGATATGCAAGCCTTTGGTTTGGAATTGTCTGCAGAGGATATCTATAGCGTGAATCATTCCAGTTTAAAGGATGCCATTGTACACTTCAATGGCGGTTGTACAGCTGAAGTTATTTCAAAAGACGGATTGCTTTTGACGAACCACCACTGTGGTTATGGACAAATCCAATACCATTCTAGCATAGAGAACAATTATTTAAAAAATGGATTTTGGGCGAAGACAAGAAGTGACGAATTAGTAAATCCAGACCTATTTGCAACCTTCATAGTGCGCATTGATGACGTGACGAAGGCCATGCTAGATGGAATATTAGAAGGAATGTCTGCAACTGAGCGAGCTGATCGAATAAGTGAAAATGAAAAAGGAATTGTAGAAGCGGCATTGCAAGGAATGTCTAATATGGACGCTTTCGTTCGTGCCTACAACTATGGCAATAGCTACTTCGTCATTCTAACGAAGTCATACACTGATGTGCGCCTCGTTGGAGCTCCACCTTCTGCCATTGGAAAGTTTGGAGGGGATACTGACAATTGGATGTGGCCAAGGCATACAGGTGATTTTTCTATGTTTCGCATTTATGCAGATGAGAACAATGAACCAGCAGACTATCAAGCGTCGAACCGTCCGTTGAAGCCACTTGCTCATTTGCCTATTTCAATGGATGGAGTGGAAGAAGGAGACTTCACAATGGTGTTCGGTTTCCCGGGCAGAACAGAGCAGTATTTGCCGCCGTCAGCTATAGAATACGTGGTGAATACGGCAAATCCAATTAAGATTCACATGCGAAAAACATCGCTCGGAATCATTGATGCTGCCATGAAATCATCAGAAAAGATTCAAATCCAATATGCAGCAAAGCAATCTTCTATTTCGAATGCTTATAAGAAATGGATTGGCCAAAATAAAGGACTGAAAGAATTAAACGCACTAGGGAAGAAAAAAAAATTGAATGACTCATACAAAGCCTTGGCTAGTGTAAAAGGACTTACTGAATACACTGACGCCATTGATAAACTGGCTGAACTTAACGAAGAAATAAGAGATACAAGGTTGAGTCGTGAAGTGTTCATCGAATACTTTTTCTACGGGCCAGAGGTTTTTAGTTTTGCCCGTAATTTCGAGGTGCTCATAAATGACTATGAAAAACTTGAGGATGATGGGGATTTAGAGGCCACAATTGAGGGACTCAAATCTTCTAAGGAGCAGTTCTTTAAAGATTTTCATCAGCCTACAGAAGAAGCCATTTTTGAGGCTTTGACTCAGTTGTACTTTGAATACATGCCGCCTGCGTTTACTCCTGAAGCAATGTTGCTGTTCAAGACAAAGAATAAGAGTGACATCCAGCGCATGACCAAGAAGCTTTATGGCAAATCAGTCTTTGTGAATGAAGTAGCGCTAGATAAAATATTGAACAATCCGTCTTCAAAATCGATCGCCAAACTTAGAAAGGACCCTGCATTTGTCCTGTTTAGAGGGTTGTTTGACGGATATATTAAAAAGGTTCGTCCAGATTACAGCAGGTTAAATAGCGAAATTGATGCCCAGATGCGCATTTATGTGAAAGGATTAGAAGCGCTGTTCCCAAATAAGAATTATTCTCCAGATGCCAATAGCACGCTGCGTCTGACCTACGGAAAAGCAGAAGGAAGTTCACCAGTTGATGGAATGGCCTATGCCTTCTGTACAACGGCAGATGGTGTGCTTCAGAAATTCTATTCTGGCAACCCTGATTATGATTTACCAGCTGATTTGGTGAGACTTTTAGAACTTGAAAAGTACGGACGTTATGCCCATTCAGATGGAGAGCTACGCATTTGTTTCACAGGTTCTACCCACACAACTGGAGGCAACTCAGGTTCGCCAGCAATCAATGGTAAAGGGCAACTCATAGGCTTGAATTTTGACCGTTCTTGGGAGAGCACCATGAGTGATATATTCTATGATCCAGGAAGATGCAGAAACATCATGGTAGATGTAAAATATGTGCTTTGGGTAATAGACGTCTATGCTAGAGCAGGCCACCTCGTTGACGAAATGACTTTAGTCTGGGGCACAGAGGAACCGGAGACGGAACCAATTCAAGAAGTTAAGTAATTATAACTCGGGCAATCAGTCGTTTATATTCGTTATACAGGTTAACCGAAGTCTCTTGTGAAGTGGTGTTGATGTGAGCATAAACCTGTTCACCAACCTGTGGTAAATCAAATATTTCTGTGACCAAGGATCCAATAATAAGAGGCTCTTTTCCCGAGTTCACTTCAAATTGGTTAATGGCTTCTCGCGCAAGCACACTGAACATCCCTGCTTGAAGCTTTCCTGCGCCATTCGTCATTTCTCGTCGGATCTTGAAGGCCACTGAAGCACCACCAAATGGATTCGCTGCATACGTTCCAGACAACCACATTGTGATTGGAGATCTTCCTTGTTCTCTCATAATCTTCCTTTGTATTTTAAGCAACCGATTCAACCTCTTTCGCTCAATTCAGAATAACGAATCATCTGATTGAATTTTACTTTTAGGGCCAAACACCTACTCATGAGTAGTGCTATGTCCTACAGCAAGTTAACACTTTCAGGCCTAGATTTGTTTCGGTAAATGAGACTATTTCTATGCGGACATTCAATTGGAGAGAGCGACAAATAGTCGCAACAACTTATTCTGAGCTACTTCTTGACATCGAAGATCACATTGATGGAAACAAAGGAGTTGTTTTAGAAGTGATGGGGAATTCAGGCATTCAAAGCTCATTCTCTAAGTTGAAAACAGAGCGAAGAGACGCTGTTACGGTATTAGAAAAAAGTTTTTTGGCTAAAATTATTCGGTTTTCAGTTGGTGCCCCTTTTGTATTAGTTCAGAAAAAGAATCTGCTTTCAGATGTGTTTAACTTGGCCAGAGAAAATGGAAAAAGCATTTGCCTCCTGACTACAAATATCCACTCAGAACTTTACTCCGAGCTCAAACCGTCTTCTGCCGAACTCGGGCGAATTAAGAATTTATTTACCGATTCTAAAACGAAGGAACAGTTGATCCAGTTTATAATGTCACAAGGAATTGATCTGGTTGTGACTGATATCCAAATTGATTTAGCCGAAGAACTCAGACAAGTCTGTGTGGGAAATTATCAAAAGAAATTTTTGTGGGTTCAAATGTTGAATCACAAAGCGATTTTTCATCAACAAAATACTACGCGCACAGCTAGAACTATAGGTTGGCTCAAAAAAAGAGGAGAGGTAATTATTTGTGCCTATAGGGTTTTACGTTACCGTCCATTCCTTAGCCAAGGAAATAGATAACGACAACAATCATTATTAGCACAAAAATGGCGATCATTACTGGTCCGCCAATTTCATTTTGTTTTGCTTCTTTCGGTTCGTGCGACATGTCAATGTTTTTTACAAAAGTAAGAATGCTTTCCAATATAGAACAACTTATTTAGGCATGAGTTTGATCTTTTAATTCTGACGCTTCCATTGGAGAAGGTTGACTAGCAACGCACCTAATGAAATGTTCACTTTGAAAGAGAAATCTATTGCTAGCAATATTGGGTATCTGACTTCCAATAAACCCCGGTTTGAAATCTTGAAATCATCACTTTTCAATGTATATTTAGGGCAATTACACTGGGGTAAGCAACCTTTTGGTTGTATGAATTGTTAAGAAGATAGCAACCTGTTTTGAAATGAGAAAAATATTAACCTTTTTGATGTTTGTCACCTTGAGCGCACCTGGAACGTACGCTCAAGTTGTGATTAACGAATTTAGTTCTTCAAATTACACCAACTTTAATACAGGAGGAGAATTTGAAGACTGGGTAGAGCTGTATAACCCAACTGGTGCACCAATCGATATTGGTGGATACTTCCTTTCCGATTTAGATGATGAACTAGACAAATTCGAAATACCAGGAGGGACAATGGTTCCCGCAAATGGATTTCTTGTTGTTCTCTGTTCGGGAATGTTCGATGTAAATCCGAATGCATACGGTTATCTTAATACCGACTACAAAGTTATTCAGGCGCATGATGAGGGATATTATTTCTCAGATCCGGGTCTGACTCCAATCAGCGCGTTCAAGTACAATACAGACGGTGAATCTAATTACACCAATCAGTCTTGGGGACACAGCGTTGATGGAGGAAATGATTGGGTGGTTTTCGCGACGCCAACACCAGGAGGAACAAATGCTACTGCAACGTATCAAGGATATTCCTCAAAAGTGCAGTTCAGCTCAGAAGCCGGTTATTATGGAGGTGCGCTTTCTGTGACCTTAACAGCTGACGCCAACACAACAATTTACTATACCGCAAACGGTGATGAGCCAACTGATGCTGCAACTCCTTATGCAGGAGCAATTGCTGTAAATGCAACAACAGTTATCAAGGCCATTGCGTATGACAACGGAGGAGATTTTCTGCCGAGTAAGGTAGAAACGAATACTTATTTTTTAGGTGGAGATCAACACACAATTCCGGTAGTTTCTCTCACTGGAAATACAGTGGCTGATGGTACGTGGATTGGAGATGAATATTGTGCTATTGAATTCTTTAACGCTGACGGTACTTTCTGGTGCGAAAGCAATGGTGATTCAAACGAACACGGAAATGACTCAAATGCTTATGACCAGCGTGGTTTTGATTATGTCACTAGAGATGCCATGGGCCAAGCCCATGAGTTGGAAGAACAACTATTCCATGCGAAAAGTAGAGATCACTACCAACGATTGATTTTTAAAGCTGCCGCAAATGATAATTATCCTTTTACAGGAGGTGGCGGTGGTGCTCACATTCGTGATGCTTACGTTCAAACATTAAGTCATAACGCAGATTTGCACCTTGATGAACGGACCAATGAAAGCTGCATCGTTTACCTAAACGGTCAATATTGGGGCGTATATGAATACCGTGAGAAAGTGGACGATCTGGATTTCACGCGTGAATATTATGACCAACCGCGCCATTTCGTGGATTTTCTGAAAACGTGGGGTGGTACGTGGAGTGAATATGGTGACATTGGTGATTGGAATACGTTCGTGAATTTTGCCACAACGCAAGACATGACTGATCCGGCTAACTTTGACTACGTAGAGTCTGTGTACAACACAATGAGTTTGATTGATTACTTCATTCTTAACTCTTACATTGTTTCTGCTGACTGGTTGAATTGGAACACGGCTTGGTGGAGAGGACGTCACCCAGACGGTGATGCCAAGCGTTGGAGATACGTACTTTGGGACATGGACAATTCATTTGGACAAGGTGCGAATTATACAGGTATTCCAGATCAAAGTGCAAATGCAGACCCATGTAATCCTGATGACCTAGGAGATCCAGGTGGTCAAGGTCACGTGCCTATTTTAAATGCACTGCTAGAAAATGAAGATTTCTTTGCTGACTATATTAACAGGTATGCATCATTGAGTAACACTTATCTCAATTGTGAATACATGCACTTTACGCTTGATAGCATGATCAATGTGATTGCCCCTGAAATGCAACGTCATTGTGAGCGCTGGGGTGGAAGTGTTGCTGGTTGGGAAGGCGAAGTGGAAATATTAGGAGACTTCATTGATGCAAGGTGCGATGGTTCAACTATTGTTGGTATTGAAGATTGTTACGATGTTGTAGCGGTTAACCTAACCATCATCATTGAAGGAATTGGCGAAGTAGAGATTGAAGACTTTGACATCACAGGGGACTTAGTTCCTTGGGATGGAACGTATTTCGCAGAACTTCCAATTGATTTATTTGCTGATGACCTAGGCCAAGGAATATTCCTTTATTGGGAAGTAACATCAGGAACCTTGGTCATTCCAGATCCTGAAAATCCAGAATTGAACATTACGCTTACTGAAGATGTGACCATAACGGCTTATTTCTTGAACGATTTTGATCCGAAAGAAATTATGTTTGATGTGCAGCCCGTTGGAGGAGGAGATATTTTGTTCGCAGGTGTGCCAATGGGGCCTTACCCGAATACGGTTTTGGTTGATGCCGGTCTTGCAGACATTGAAGCGGTGAGTGCTGACATCTGGTTTGAATTTGATCACTGGGAAATTTTAAATGGAACGATTAATCCAGATGATACAGATCCCGTGGGAACTGTTTTCGTTTACCAAACAGACACCATTGTAGCGGTATTCAATGAATTGCCCAACTTCGACATTGTTGTGGAAGTTGAGCCTGCAGGTGCCGGGTGGATTACAATGGATGGAGTAGACTTAGTTACTTATCCCTGGGCCGAAACGGTTGCAGGAGAAGTAGACATCAACTTCATTACAGGTGGCCTAGATGTGTGGAGTGTATTCTCACATTGGGAACTCAGCAATCACACTGTATTGCCAGATGATTTGTCACAAAACATGATTGTGAATCTGACAGATAATGATACTATCATAGCCGTTTACACCATTATTCCTCACAATACGACGACTATAATTGTTGAGCCAGCAATCGCGGGAACCGTATTTGTAGACAATACATTGATTGTGAATAATGACTGGACAGGTGAATTGGAAGGGGACATTGCAACACCTTTCACCGCATTTGCCGAAGCATTCTGGTATTTCGATCGTTGGGAAGCACTAAATCATTTGCCCGCACCTGACAACAGATCACAAGTAGTTGATTTTACATTCAATACAACAGATACCATTGTAGCACATTTCGTTGAAGAACCATTCAATGTGTTTGTGCCGAACTCATTCACACCAAACAATGATGGGAAGAATGATGTGTTCTTACCAATTGGCTCTGCATGGGATGTAGATTACTATGAACTGCTTATTTTCAATAGATGGGGAGAAGTTGTTTTTCAATCTGCTGATGCAACAGTGGCCTGGACAGGTGATCATCAAAATGGAACGCATTATGTTAGAGATGAAATTTATGTTTATAGGTTGAAAGTGAAATCTGTACACGAAGTAACACCAAGTGAATACAGTGGAAGTATCACCGTTATTCGGTAAGCTTAGAAAGAATTGAAAGGAGCCCTCAATCATTTGATTGGGGGCTTTTTTTTTTACCTTATTTATTACCCCTAATTTTGAAAGATGAAAGGAAGTGGGTCTTTATTGATGTTGATTTCAGTGTTTTTGTTCACTGCGGCAAATGTGCTTGTCAAACTCATCGCTGACCTTCCTACAACTCAAATTGTCTTTCTGAGATCATCTATTTCCTTGGTGATGTGTGCAAGCTTTGTGCTGTACAAAGGCTTTCCCTTCTTTGGGAAGAATAAAAAGTGGTTGATCATTCGTGGGGCATTTGGGGTGGTTGCCCTCACACTCTTTTTTTATACTATTCAAAATATTCCGCTTGCATCAGCAACGGTTATTCAGTACTTATCGCCAATCTTCACAATGATTTTGGCAATGGTTTGGCTAAAGCAAAAAGTGAGACCTATTCAATGGGTCTTTCTTGCCATAGCATTCACGGGAGTGCTGTTTGTGAAAGGAATTGACAATTCTGAGGTGCCTTTAAAGTTCCTAGTCATAGGAGGGCTAGGTGCCTTTTTTGCCTCAGTAGCTTATTTCGCTACAATGAAATGCAAGGACACAGATCACCCCGTTTTGATCGTAATGTACTTTCACCTTCTTGCAACACCTATCATGGGAACAATTTCGCTTGCGAATTGGCAGCCGATTGATTTGAATACCACAATCATTGGTCTATCAGTTGGCGTGTTAAGCGTGATTGCTCAAGTGGCTATGGCTGCCGCTATCCTCAAAGAAGAGGCTTCTGCAGTTATTCCAATCAAATATGTTGGGGCAATTCTCGCCCTTGGTATCGGCTATTTTTTCTTCCATGAAGAGCTAAAGTTCACAGCTGTTTTTGGGATATTTCTCGTGATTGCCGGTGTTACGTTGAATACGTTCATCAAAAAATAAATAGATAAATAGTCCGTATGTTCCCATGAGCTGACCCTTGTTCCCACGAGCTGAACTCGCGGCTACTTCAATCAATCGAGGTAGGTTTTTTTCTCTTGGAAGAATAACCGCCAATTCATTACCATATCCCTCGGCCTTGTCTTCTGCCCCGCAGAAGGTCAAACTGAAAAGCCGCAATCGGAATCCACTGTTTGACCGCAAGCGTGGATCAAGACACAGGCGAAAAAACAAATAATTACCCTTCCGGCTAGTATTCATTCTTTTATACTTCTTAAAAAGTTGAGAATAGCAGGAATTAATACACTTTAGGAGCTTAAACCGTTAAGCTTTCAAAGTAAAATGGTAGTTGTCAATTCAATCTAAGAAAAAGACATTTCAGCAGAAACAGATTGAATGCTGAATTCCGGTCAACGAACTTCACATCATGATTGCAGCAGTTACACACCTCAGGTTAAAGAACGTCTCGAAGCTTCCGTTATTTTTCAAGCTAGCAAACGCAAGCAGCGCCGCAGCAGAAAGTGCTTTGGGGAATATTCATACTTCAGTTCGAAATAAAGGTATGCTCATTTTTAGAACCTTGACGGTCTGGCAAGACATGGAGGCATTACTGAATTATGTGCATTCCAGTCCACACTTAGAGGCTATGAAAACAACAAGAGCTCTCAGTAATGACGCTTACACAACCCACTGGGAAACAACAGAAATTCCATCATGGGAAGAAGCACTAACCAAATTGGAAGGAGCAAGTAGTTAAAAGTCTTGTTTGAAAAAAGGGCTGTTCCATTGGTAGGTAGAAAGATTCTTGAAGAATGCAAAGCCAATGTAAGTTACAATAGCAGTAATGCTTGCCAAAGACCAGATGAAGAATGCAAAGCGTGCAAAAGTTAAAGCTGTGTCTCCAGATCCCACAATGAGCTCAGTAGGAACTGACATTGCAATAATAAGACTAACAGAAGCAATTGTAATACCCAACGTTTTAAAAGAACGTAAAGGCCACATCGCTAATTCTCGGTACCAAACCATGTCATTCCCCCATTGGTGAATCAAATAGTGATAACCATCTCCTATTTCAACGAAAAGTAAGGGGTCTTTGTCACAATCTTCAAGCAGAAAACGATCACTTGGTGCCATGATTTTAAAATTCTTTAACTCAATTCCAAGGTGCTTTTCAAGTACTTTGATTTTGGAAATTGCCTCAGAAGGAATCTCACCCTTAAATTGTCTTGAGTCTAAAAAACGAAGCCGATAGGCAACACATGTTTTTTCAATTTCTTTGACCGAATAAATGCGCTCCAAAGACAATTCCTTCCATGAAAAATGAGCTTGATCTTTTCCGTTCAACTCAAGATTATTTTGAATTCGGAGGTCGTCACAATAAGCTGCATATAAAACGCTAAATGCTTGATCTAAAACAGCATTTACTTCGTTTGGCGAAAGTTGAGTTTTGCGCTTGTCAAGCTCTTCCCTCAGGTTTGTGTTGTTAAACATATCTTAACGGTTTAGCAGGAGAACAGCGTCTTTTCGAGTTTGTTGTTGGTTAAGTTACAAAAATGTGTAGAAGAGGTATGAATTGACAAAGGCCTCTTTTTTTTTGGAAACTTTTAAGTCTCAGTAGCATTCTTCCCTGTTTGTGGCTTTCTCTTCGTAATTTCGCGAAACCCATTTAATGACCATGGAAACTGTAGCCCCGTATACCCCCAAGAATAAAGTCCGAATTGTAACTGCTGCGTCGCTTTTTGACGGACATGATGCTGCCATTAATATAATGCGCAGGATCATGCAGAGCTCTGGATGCGAAGTTATACATCTAGGACACGATCGAAGTGTTGAAGAAGTTGTCAATTGCGCCATTCAAGAGGATGTGCAAGCAATTGCAATGACCTCATACCAAGGTGGACACGTGGAATACTTCAAGTACATGTATGACTTGCTCAAGGAGAAAGGAGCTACACATATCTGTATCTTCGGAGGTGGTGGAGGAACCATTCTTCCTGACGAAATCAAAGAATTGCATGACTACGGTGTTACAAAATTGTACCATCCTGATGATGGGAGAGCGCTAGGATTACAGGGAATGATTAATGACCTTATTCAGCGATGTGACTTCCCAACAGGCATGAATCTGGATGGCGAAGAAAACAGATTGGATACTTCACATCCAGGAGCAATAGCAAAACTTATTTCAGCAGCAGAAAATGATCCGGAAGGCAGCGAGCCAACTCTGAAGATCATTCGTGAAAGAGCTGAAAAGTCTGCAACACCTGTTTTAGGTATAACAGGAACCGGAGGGTCTGGGAAGTCCTCAATGGTTGATGAGCTGGTGCGAAGATTCTTGATGGATTTCCCTGAAAAAAACATTGCAATTGTATCTGTAGATCCGTCAAAAAGGAAAACAGGTGGCGCGCTGCTTGGAGATCGAATTCGCATGAATTCCATCCGGAATGAGCGTGTTTACATGCGCTCTTTGGCAACAAGGCAATCGAATCTAGCCTTGTCAAAACATGTGAACGAAGCCCTGGCAATCCTAAAGGCTGCCCAATTTGACCTCATTATTCTTGAAACAAGCGGAATTGGTCAGTCTGATACTGAAATCATGGATCACAGTGATGCTGCGCTGTACATTATGACTCCGGAGTTTGGTGCAGCTACTCAGTTGGAGAAAATTGACATGCTTGATTTTGCCGACGTTGTTGCGATCAATAAATTCGACAAAAGAGGAGCCCTAGATGCACTTAGAGATGTGCGAAAACAATACAAACGTAACCATCAAGTATGGGATGCCAAAGACGATGACCTTCCGGTATTCGGAACCATTGCATCTCAATTTAATGATCCCGGTACCAACAGGCTTTACCGCTGTTTGATTGATACAATTGGAGCGAATACAGGATCTACGCTTGAATCTACCTTCGAAATATCGTTAGATGAATCTGAGAAGGTATACGTGATTCCTCCAAGCAGAACGCGTTACCTCTCTGAAATTTCAGAATCAAATAGAGCTTATGACAAATGGGTTGATCAACAATGTGAAGTTGCTGAACAACTCTATTCTCTTCGGAATGTTAAAGCCAGTTTTGAAGCTTCCACTATGGATGACAAAGATCGTTTGATGAAAGGAGTGGACGAACGTTACGCAGAATTGGTGCTTGATTTCGACCCCAGAAACCTTGCCATGCTTGAGGATTGGGATGCAAAAGTAGATATGTACGCACAAGACGAATACGTCTTTAAAGTGCGCGATAAAGAACTTCGAATTCAAACAAAAACCCTTTCGCTCTCAAACCAAAAGATTCCGAAAGTTTCCCTTCCTAAGTACAAGTCGTGGTCTGCATTATTGAAGTGGATGCTTCAAGAAAATGTGCCAGGTGAATTCCCATATACGGCAGGTATTTATCCGTTTAAAAGAGAAGGAGAAGACCCTGCAAGGATGTTTGCTGGTGAAGGCGGACCTGAAAGAACGAATAAGCGCTTTCACTATGTTTCTCTAGGACTTCCTGCAAAGCGACTTTCAACTGCATTTGACAGCGTTACGTTGTATGGGAATGATCCGGGCCTTCGTCCTGATATAAATGGTAAAATTGGGAACGCGGGTGTAAGCATCTGCTGTTTAGATGATGCAAAAAAACTCTACTCTGGGTTTGACCTTGTAAATCAATCTACAAGTGTATCAATGACCATTAATGGTCCGGCTCCAATGCTGTTAGGTTTCTTTATGAATGCAGCAATTGATCAGCAATGTGAGCGCTACATCAAAGCGCATAAACTGGGGGCGAAGGTTGATGCCGTGCTCAAAAAGAAATGGGATGACAATGGTTTAACGAGACCCACTTACCAGGGAAGTCTTCCTGAAGGAAACGATGGCCTGGGGCTAATGCTACTAGGTTGTACTGGTGATGAAGTTCTTCCGAGTGCGGCGTATCAAGAAATTAAAATGAATACTTTGAGCGCGGTTCGAGGAACGGTGCAAGCAGATATTCTCAAAGAAGACCAGGCACAAAACACCTGCATTTTTTCTACTGAATTTGCACTCAGATTAATGGGTGATGTGCAAGAGTATTTCATTCTAAATAACGTTCGAAACTTCTATTCTGTTTCAATTTCTGGTTACCACATCGCTGAGGCTGGGGCGAATCCTATTACCCAATTGGCCTTCACCCTGTCAAACGGTTTTACCTACGTTGAATACTATCTTAGCAGAGGGATGGACATTAACAAGTTTGGACCAAATCTTTCCTTCTTTTTCTCAAATGGTGTAGATCCTGAATATGCCGTGATTGGAAGAGTGGCAAGAAGAATTTGGGCAAAGGCGCTCAAACAAAAGTACGGGGCCAATCCGCGGGCACAGATGTTGAAATACCACATCCAAACATCTGGAAGATCATTGCATGCGCAAGAAATTGACTTCAATGACATACGGACCACGTTGCAGGCGCTTTATGCTATTTATGACAACTGTAACTCGTTACACACAAATGCATATGATGAGGCCATTACAACGCCTACAGAGGAATCTGTACGAAGAGCGATGGCGATTCAATTGATCATCAATAAAGAACTTGGTTTAGCTAAAAATGAAAATCCTATTCAAGGATCATTCATCATTGAAGAATTGACAGAGTTGGTTGAGGAGGCCGTGCTGTTGGAATTTGATCGCATCACTGAACGCGGTGGGGTACTTGGAGCAATGGAGACTATGTATCAAAGAAGCAAGATTCAAGAGGAAAGCATGCATTATGAAATGCTAAAGCATACGGGAGAATTTCCCATCGTTGGTGTAAACACGTTCTTGAGCAAAACAGGTTCTCCTACAATCGTTCCTGGTGAGGTTATTAGAGCTTCACAGCAAGAAAAGGAATACCAAATTGAAATGCTCAACAACCTGCAAGCATCAGCACCAAATGAGGTTGCTGAAGCATTGAAACGCGTGCAAGAAAAGGCCACTACTTCAGCTAATTTATTTGAAGAATTAATGGAAGTTTGTAAAATAGCTTCTTTGGGTCAAATCACTGATGCAATGTTCCAAGTAGGTGGGCAGTACAGAAGAAACATGTAGCCTCCTTCTTCTATTTTAGTAGCAATACTTCATGTATTTTCATTGTAAATGATCATCCTCGCATACATACTTGGTCTCTACGCACTCATTTTCTTGGGGTACTTGCTCTTTCAAGAACAATTGATCTTTCGGGTGAACAGAAGGAGTCAAGGAAGTACGTTGCGAATTAATGCGAATTTTGAAGAGCATACCTTTGACACTCCAAATGGTGGAACCATTCATGGAGTTCTCATGCACCCTAAGGAAAAGCCGAAAGGGCTCATTTTTTACCTCCATGGGAATACAGGGAGTATAAAAAGATGGGGCATAGTGGCACAGGAACTTCTAGATCTGGGTTTTGACGTCTTTATAATGGACTACAGAGGATACGGTAAAAGCAAAGGGAGAAAGTCTGAGCGGGTAATGCATGGCGATGCGAGATATGTATACAACCAATTCGCTCCGAATTACAACTGCAATGTGGTCTATGGAAGAAGTTTAGGAACAGCCTTCGCCGTGAGACTCGCGGCTTCTGAACGGCCAGATAAACTTGTGTTAGAAACCCCCTTTTTTAGTCTACTCAGTGTTGCCCAGAAGATTATTCCGTTTCTTCCAATGCGCGGTATTTTGCGCTTCCCAATGCGTTCAGATCGCTTTATTGATAAAGTAGAATGTCCCATCATTATATTCCACGGGACCAAAGATCGAATCGTTCCCTATGCTTCTGGTTTTAAACTCTACTCAGTGGTGAAGAACAGGGAAGACGCAGAGATGGTGACCATTCCAGGAGCCAATCACAACAACCTCAATGCCTATCCAACATTTTGGGATAATCTAAGAGTGTTTTTAGGTTGAAGCACCCCTGAAATGGATGAGAATCTTATTTATACCTGATGAAAATCAGTAGCCAAATTAGTTGTTCTGCAGACCTTGGTTATTTAAGATCAATAAACTGAAAGCAATGAACAAAAATCAACTTAAAGCCCATCTCAGAGTACTCCAAGAAGAACGTGTTGGAAAAATGGCAGAAGCCGTTTCAGCTTACAATCACGCAAAAGACCTTGATGAGTCTGATACATTAGATTCAGAAGACTACTCACATCAATCGGAATCTGGAGATCTGGCAATGCAGCTTGAAAGACAGCTCAACCTCGAAAAAAATCAACTGGAGGCATTAAAAATTATTTCTACAGAATCCAATGCAACAGCAGATCTTGGAGCTGTTCTGCAACTAGATGATATGTGGATCTACGTGTCTGTTTCGGCTAGTGCATTTGAATTCGACGGACATAAGATTCAACCCATTTCTGTGTTGGCGCCTATCTTTGCTCAAATGCGCGGTAAAAAGGTGAATGATGAAGTTCAGACAAAGAATGGAAACAAGGTCATTCGAAGTATTATTTGATTGAAATGCTATTTTATTGAAAAAAAAGAGGGCTACAATTCAATGATTGTGGCCCTCTTTTTTAATGGTCTATACAGGTTCTAAGGACAAGGCTGTCCAAAGAACGCTAAGAACTCCAGCATGTCTGATTGAGAAATAATTCCGTCATTGTTAATATCAACTATTGGGTCGCAATCTACATCGCAGCCATAAAATTGAAGCATCATCAAGAGGTCAGAAATATCTCTGTTTCCATCATTGTTGAAGTCACCAGAACAAGGCAGAACTTCAACTTCATCTCCTGAAATAGCATTGTCACAGTTGTTGTCAATGTTTTCTCCTGTCCCAGGAGCAAGAGGGTAGACGTCGTCTCTAGTGTCATCACAGTCTTCAGAATTGGCCACATAGCCTGCTGGTTGAACGCAGGCCATTAAAGAAGCTCCTGCATCACCAAAACCATCATTATCACTATCAATGAACCAAGCACTTTGATCAATTGCGTCTTCATCAATTAAATCGTCGCAGTCATTGTCAACGCCATCACAAAACTCAGGAGCCTCGGGATAAATATCGTCTCTTGTATCGTCACAGTCACCTCCAGAGAGAACATAGCTTTGAGGAGCCGAACAAGCTACAACAGTGCTGTTGTCATCTCCAAAACCATCATTGTCAGAATCAAGGTAATATACGTTGCCCGCTTCTACAGTGATGTAAGCTGCTTTTGATTCAGTGTCGGTTTCAAGACCGTTTTCACCACTCAGAGTCACGGTGTATACACCAGGAGTGGCATAAACTATAGTAGGGTTTTGGTCAGTTGAAGAGGAAGGTGATCCACCAGGGAAGCTCCAAGACCAGTTCGTTGTTCCAATGTCACTGAGGTCTGTGAAGTTCGCTGCTTCACCTTCACAGATTACTGTATTGTCTGCAGCGAAATCTACAAACTCATATCCAGCTACTGTTTGACATGCGCCCGTTGTAGTGAGCGTATTATGGTAGCTCTCATTTACAATGTCCACGATATTAGCGATACAAACTTGAGTACCCGTAATAGATTGATAGTATATTCTTGCCAATGGAGTAGGAGCAAGGTATTTAGGTAGGATTTGATCTGTGTAACTCAACGCTGCAACCTTATTGCCACCCAATGAGCTTTGAGGGTTCACATCGAACACCAATGGGTCAGCTAGATTCTCTACGCTCAATATGGTCAATCCACTCACGTCAAATTCATAAGCAACAATTTCATTGTCAGGATTGGTAACGAATACGTCTACGTAACCTAGATCTGTATTTACGCTTCCAAGGCTTAATGTTACGTTGTGATTTGGATCTATGAATTCAACATCCCAAACACAGTGATCATGAATTCCGAGTTCATCTACATGGTCAGGACCGTAGAAGGTGCATCCTGCAATAAGCGCTGCGTCAGTGATGGTGATGTTCCCATCACTATCCATATCTGTACAAGGCGTAACTACAGCGTCATTACCAAGAATGTCTTGCACATATTGTTGTGCATCTGATGTTTCCAATTCACTAGAATTATTTACATCTCCTTGAACAACAATTCCTGGGCAGTTAGATGCACAGTCAGGTTGAGAAGTTCCAAAAGGAACACCTGAACAATCAAAAATGAGCGGACAGTCAGTGCTCTTCGTGAAATTGATGAGGTTGTTATCTGCATCGCGATCAAATGACACACATACAGCCGCCCAGTTGTTTTCATAAGAAAGCTCAAAAGAACCATTTGCATCAGGAGACTGATCCCAGTTGGTGCGAATTAATAGCGTGTAATCTCCTCCAGGCACATCCGTAATGTCAACCCACTGGCAAGTCAGTCCAGAAGAATAAATGTCTCCACAGCCTGCCGTGATTCCCATGTTACCACAAGTGTACTTGGCTTGTCCGCCATCAGAGCATTCAAGATCAAGAACACAGAAGCCATTTTTGAAACCAATTTGTGGCATCTCATTTCCAGCCCCATCATAAAGTACATATTCGGCATAGCCTTCATAGTGCCAGTGATTGTGACAAGCATCAAACTCAAATTGGTCTGGTTGATCATTTGGATCACCAATGAAATAATCTTCTGTTCCGATGTTCTTGATGTGCGTTGTGAATCTGAGAATCTGTCGTTCACCAAATCCTTGCATACATCCCTCATTCACATAACACGCATCGTTGTTAATTAAAGTGGTAGAGTACATGCTGTCATGGAAAACATCTTGCAACACTTCAAGATCAGGACCAAATGAAGGACATTGAATGTCGCCAGGGAAATAGCACACATCATCAATTTCTGCTATTGGCAGGTAGTTGCAAGCAAGAGGGTCTGTGCAGCCTTGAATTTGCCCCATGTATTCAATCATGAAATCAACTCCGTTTTCGGCACAAACATTATCAGCACCACCAATTCTCAAGTAATAGGTAATCCCTCCCTCTAGAAGAGGTGTGATCTCAGATTGAACACCACAGAAATCATCATTGTAAGTCAACGTTGACTCATTCGTGTCGTCAAAGTTTTCCATCAAGCAATAATCATACATCCAAATACGGGTATCACAAGTTGCTCTGTCACATGTGGTAATTCTATATTGTCCGTTGGCTGCCGGAATGAAAGTATACCAGGCATTTGCTGAGGCAGTTGAATGTTCTCCTTCGGCAATGAGAATGCTGTTGTTGCAATCAGACCCTGGAGGGCAGTTAACGCTTACGGCTTGCGCATTGGCAAACTCACCACCTGTTGCGATTTCAACGCCATTTAGCAAAAGTGCATAGGAACCATTGCCGTATCCACAGCAAATACCATCGCCGAAAGAATCATAAATAGTGAAAGTGTGGCAGTTGTCTGCTAAACAAACAGTTTCTCCAGCTGCACTGCCATTCGCTACGGTAACACCAAATTCATCAACTACATCCCAAGAAGTCTCTTGTGGGTAGTTGTCTTGATTGATCACAATTTCTAAAACGATTCCTTCAGAAATTGTTACATCTGCAGAAGCACTAAGGTTTCCGTTTTCATCTGTTACAGTCAGGGTAGCAGTATAAACTCCTGCACCAGCGTAGTTTACAGTCGGATTTAAATCAATACTTGATGCTGGTGAGCCTCCAGGGAAGTCCCATGCATAACTCAGAATGTTTCCTGTACTCGCATTGGAGAATTGTACATCCGTAGATCCACAGCCCGCCCCGGCGTCAAAAGAAAAGAGTGCTTCAAGGGGAGTGTAAGTGCATGAGCCATCGTCATTCAATGCGCATGCAGAATAATTCAATGCAATTGGATCTGTGCATCCGTCAATGGCTGCTCCTAAGGCAAACGACTGACTTTCTTCTGAACCATAATCTGCATTTGGAGCAACAAGCTCAACTACAATAGTACCCAGTGCATCTGTCAATGAGTAATATCCATCAATGGTGCAACTAGAGTAGGCAGAGCCATTCATTCCATCTCCATAAGAGTCAGTGATGGTGAGCGTGTAGCATCCGTCTTCTAAATCAATGTCTTCAGTGTAATTCGTCTGATTGCCATAAGTATTGTTTGGCTGACTGGCGAAAACAGTTCCTGTGTCATCTGTTAATTGCCAACTAACTTCTCCTCCCCAGCAATCGGTATCGATTGAGAAGGTCAAGACATTTTGCGCATTCAATGAGCCCACAAGAATCGTGACCGCAAAGAACGCTAGAGTTTTAAGAAATTTCATGGTGTTTGGTTAAGGTAAAAACAGTCCTGCGAGGAAGTTACGTATTTCTTCTGTGTTTTCGTTCTGAAAGTGAATTGAAGGGAAAGAAACCTATTCTTCGGGAACGAAGCCGGTTCCAGCGTTCCATTTCCAATGTTGCTGTATTTTTTCCCAATGTGAAGGGAAGGGGGCATGAATGGTCATTTTGTTTCCATTGGGATGAACAAAAGAAATACAAGCTGCGTGTAAATAGAGCGCTTCAATTCCAAGGTCATTCAGAAACATGTTGTTGTGTTTCGTGTCCCCATGCCTACGGTCTCCAATTATAGGATGCCGAAGATGTGCAAAATGCAGACGGATTTGATGGTAACGCCCTGTTTTCGGCATCACCTCAACGATGCTATATCTAGATGATGGATACCGACTCACTTCAATTGGAACCTCAACATGCTGAATGGTTTTGTAAGCCGTTGTAGCTTCTTTTAAAACTTCGGAATCTTCTGCCTTAAGTGGTTTTTCCACAATCCCCTCTGGTTCTGTATACCCTCTTACAAGCGCAATGTACTTCTTGGAAACAGTGTGATTTAAGAATTGCTCTTGAATGAAGACCAAGGCTTCTTTGCTTTTTGCAAAAATAACTGCACCACTTGTTGGTTTGTCTAATCTATGAACGGGATCAATTTTTACACCAACCTCGTCAGCTAACCATTTTCTCAAGTTTTCAGTCTCATAATAGTCTAGAGGTGTGCGGTGAATGAGCATGCGACAGGGCTTATTCACTACTACAATTAAATCATCTTCAAAAAGAATCACTGGCTTTCCAAGTGGAGTCTGTTTCATATCACGCTTATATCAGTCAATTTGGCTACTTTCGGTGCACGAATTTACCGACACCAGACAACCATTTCACCTTAGTATTGGAATATTAATAAAGAGGTTCAGTATCTTCGTGGCTTTTACTGTTCCGCTTTGCGCACTTTTTGACGCATTCACAACAGGAAATAAACATTATGAAGAGGATTATACTTGCTTTAACCATACTGATTTCGACCACTGCAGTTCAGGCTCAAATTACTGGTATTCAGATTGTTGTTGACACTGTCCATTGCGGTGTTGTTGGAGGTGTCAATGGTGTCGATCTGCAAGGATACGTCACCTACGATGTATTCGCTTGCTTAACCAACCCAGATGATTTTCTTTCTGCTATTTACGGAACTCTGGGAGCTCAGCCAGATTCAAGCGTCGTTTTTCCTGATGACGAAGACGTTTCAGCAATAGACACTGAAGGTTGTGGTTGTTTTAACGACCCCCTTTTTGGCAGTTTTCTTGGTGATGGAGTCTTGCCAATCAACGAATCAATTGAATACGATAGTTACTGGACCATTGGGATGGAAAGTAGTTCTGATCCAGGAGACGTTCAAATTGCAACTACCATACCCACCACAAATACCCTGGGTGATGACCCTTGTAGCCCTTCGGCAATCATTGATGATGGTGTAATCTTTACATTGAATGGCTCACCAAACGGTATAGCAGGTCCAGACTTGAAAGTACTTATAGGTCAATTCACCACCTGCAGTTCATCACTTGAACTCAATTTTTGTTTGCAAGTTTTTATCAATGGAAATGGAGGGACGCAAGATCAAGAATGCTTTAACGATGTGTTACTTGAGAATCCATGTAATTTAGACAATAGCTTAATAGTGTCAACCCCATTGCTCTGTTTCGGAGAAACAGCAACTGCTACTGCCGGAGGAAATGGAAATGGTCCAATCACTTATGAGCTCTGGGAAATTGATGGCCTCGATTCAACTTTTGTTTCAAACCAATTTGATGATCCAATTTTCGAAGGTTTAGGAAATGGTGTGTTTTATGCAACACTGATTGATTCAATCGGATGTAAGGATACATCTAATATTGTCACAATCATTGAGCCAGATGAACTGTTGCTGGAATTGGAGCTAACCCAAGACAACCTCTGTTTTGGAGATGAACTGGCCATTATTTGTCCCACCATAGAAGGAGGTTCAATTCCGTACACAATTCAACTAGTAGACCCTGTTTCTGAAACAGAAAACATAGCCCTTGGTGAGTGCTTTGAAAATTTAGGATGCTTTGATGGACAAGGAAACTATGAAATTAACATCACTGATGAGAATGGATGCATGGTCAATGATGAAATTGAAATCTATTGTCCGGCTGAAATCGAAGTAACAGCCATTCAGAACGACATTGAATGCTTTGGAGAGGATGATGGAACGCTTGCCTTGAGCATCACTGGCGGTACAAATGAACTTACAATCGACTTCTCGCACCCTGACTTTATTCAAATTGTACAAGAAGGACCTGTTGATCTATTGATCGAAGACCTGGAACCTAATCTTTATGTGCTCACGGTTACAGATGTGAATGGGTGTTCGTTTGAAGAAGAATACGAGTTCATAGAACCTGACGGAATCAATGTTGAGTATACCGTAACTGACATTCAATGTTTCGGTGAATGCAATGGAACAGTTTCGTTTTTGGCTTCAGGCGGTTCCGGAACATTGGATTTTACAATTACTGATTTAGAAGGAACGCCAGCTGATGAAACTGCTTTGTGCGCTGGAGATTATGAATTAATCTTAACTGATGAGAACTTTTGTCAAGCAATTGACACCATCGCAATCATTGAACCAGAAGAAATTCAGTTTACTATAGAAACAACAGACGTTTCGTGTTTTGGAGCTGGAGACGGAACTATATGTATCTCTGAAGTTAGTGGTGGAGTTGGAGAGGTGCAGTGGCAAATTTCTTCACCACCTACCGAAGCGACTGAACTAGGAACTGAGCCTTGTTTTGAACTCCTCTCGGGCGAAACCTATACGGTGACATTTGTAGATGAGGTAGGTTGTACAATCCCAGTGAACGGATTGGTGATTATTGAACCCGATGCAATTGAAATTACACTTTTCGAAACCAACGTCTCTTGCAATGGGTTTAATGACGGAGCAATCGTTGTAGAAACAACAGGCGGTACTGGCGAGTTGGAAATTACTTCTCCAGCATCCTTAATTGATCTGACTCCGGGAGAATACAACATCATCATAACAGATGAAAGTGGCTGTCAAGACTCAGTGTTAACCTCTATTACTGAACCTGAAGAATTGACCATTGGAGTGCTTTCAACAACTGTGATTGGTTGTGGTGGTGATTGTGATGGAACTGCAGCCATTGAAACTTCTGGCGGAACAGGAGAGCTAGTCCTTTTCTTAAATGAAGTAGCATCTGTGCCATTTGGTTTGTGCGCAGGCGATTATGAGGCTGTTATTGTTGACGAAAACCTTTGTTCTGACACGGCTTTCTTTGAAATCGTTGAGCCAGACCCAATTGAATTCATTTTCGACATTCAAAACGTAACGTGTACAGGTATGGATGATGGAACTGTAACCATTATACCATTCGGTGGATCTGGCCCCTTAAACTATGAGATCCTGGAAGATGTAGATATTCAAAACCTTTTTGAAGGAGAATACACAGTGCTTGCTGAAGACTCTACAGGATGTTTTGCTGATTCAACCTTTATCATTGGAGCAGACATTACAACAGATCTTGACGTGGTTCTATTCACATCTCCTGTAACCTGCTGGGATGAAGCAGATGGAACGGCAACAGCCGCCGTTTCAGGGGGTGAACTGCCCATTACTTACCAATGGAATGACGAAAACAACCAAACGACAGCTACCGCAATAGGATTGCCTGAAGAAGTATACAGCGTTACAGTTACTGACGCAATTGGATGTACACTGTCACTCTTAATTGAAGTTGAACCTACGATCGGTTGTTTCTTCATCGCAGAAGCAATTACACCAAATGGTGATGGTGCTAATGATGAATGGGTGATTGGTGGATTGGAGTTTTTCCCTAACTCTACAGTACAAGTTTTCAATAGATGGGGCCAATTGATGTTCGAAAGCAAAGGGTATCCAACCCGATGGAACGGAGCATTTAAAGGAAGAGTTCTTCCTGTGGCTGACTACTATTTCGTAATTATTTACGACCAGAGTAAAGAGCCTATTACAGGAACCGTAACGATTAAATACTAAGAGACAGATGAAAAAGCTATTATTCCTTATTGGAGCCCTTTTCCTTCTGGTCGGAACGGTTTCTTCTCAGCAACTAGCGAGAAGATCGCAGTTCATATTCAATACCTATCTGCACAACCCTGCAGTAGCAGGTACGAAGTTGTATACGCCCATTATGGCGTCTTACAGAAATCAATGGGCCGGTTTCGAAGGAGCACCCCAAACAACCATGATTAGCGCGCACACGGGCTTGCCCAATAAAATTGGAGTTGGTGCAATTCTGTTCAATGACAATGCTGGTGGCGCCATTACAAGAACAGGTGCCGAACTAACGGGGGCGTATCATGCAGATTTGAACAACAGAGATGCCGTATCATTCGGATTGAGTGCCGTTGTAAGTCAATTCAAGTTCGATGGAACTGACCTGCTGGTAAAAGATCAATTTGATAACGCACTTCCAGGCACACTAGAGTCTACGCTAAATTTTGATGCGACTTTTGGAATGATGGTATACGGACCTAACTACTACTTTGGATTCAGTATTCCCAACTTGCTTCAAACTAACTTGGGAATCGAAGGCGTACTTTCTGATGAGAATGAAAACATTCGTCACTACAATTTTATGGGGTCCTATCTCCATTTCTTCAATGAGGAGTTCTCTATTCAACCTGCTGGCCTGGTAAAACTAACAGGTGTAACTCCTGCTCAAATCGATGTGCTCTTGAAAGCAGCCTATCGTGAAATGATTTGGATCGGAATGACTTACCGCTATAGAGATGCGGTTGCTTTGGCTCTTGGACTAGAGTATGATCGTTATGCAGTTGGTTACTCATATGACATTACAACGTCTGACGCGGCGAACTTGAGTCCACATACTCATGAAATTACCGTCGCATACTTCATCCCTCGAAAGGGTGCCAGATTTAGCCAAGGTTCCCTTCAAAGTAGAAGAATATTGTCTAGAAGAAGAATCGTGAAATAATTTGGCAATATCTTTGCTATGACCTTAACTACAAAACGTACAACATGAAAAAACTCACACTTTCACTTCTTTGTGGAATACTCACAATGACTTCTTTTGCGCAATTTGCCAGCATAGAAGTTGAAGAAGTTCCAAACGCTGGTAAAGTTCCCGGAAAGACATTTCGCATTTATGCAGTAATGACTAGCCCAAAAGATCAAATTGACGCTGTCTTCGCTGAAGTTGGAAACCCGCTCTCAATTACCAGCACAAAACCTTTCTATCAGCACCCTCAAGGAGGAGCTCTTACTGCTGATCTTCAAAGATTTGACCTTCAGAATGACCCAATTTTGGGCTATGATTCATGGTTTACAATTGGTGCTACTGATAATTACAACAATTACCTGATGCCTTTTACAATGGACTCAGTGGCTGTTAGATCATTTGAATCAGGAAATGGCTTTGTCACTTCAGAAGGGGCATGGTTTGTTACTCCAGATAAAAGACAAACACAAGCAGACGGCAGCAAACGAATTTTGCTCATGCAATTAACTACGGAAGGTAAAATCACAGGTGTTATTAATTTGCATGGTCGCACCAAGACTGAACGTGATTCATCTGGCAACACAATCAATGGTGGAGAAATGATTGAAGAACGTGGAATCAAATTTACCGCTGGAAAATAAGATTATACTTTTTAAAAAGAGGCTATCCCTTCCGGTTTAGCCTCTTTTTTTTGTCCCTATAAAGTGTGAAAGAATGCAGTCAACTGCTTGCCCATAAATCTGGGAAACAAAAATTTCGTAGAGCGTTTACGCACTAGTTGCTGCAACCACCAATCCTTTGGTGCTGATCGCTCATGAGAATTTTGTTTCCATTAGCGAAGCTCCTGTTGACCAGTTCAGCTATACTGTTATCGCGCTAGTTTCACCTCCATTGGAAACTCTAAATGTGCTTTGTCTCAGTAGCCTTTTCAATAGCTACATCTGACCTCTCCTTGAATCTATAAAGAGTCCGAATAAGAATTTACTTCCTCCAAAAGAATTTGCGAATAGGGTATTTAAATACGCTGTTTTTTCAATTGTTCTTTTGTCTGTTTCTCTAGGAGTAGCGATCCTTGGAGATCATTATATTGGTAAACGTGAGTGGGTTGATAGCTTGTGCAATGCCTTAATGATCTTCACAGGAATGGGACTGTCAATTAAATGAATACAAGCTCAGCGGAAATATTCGCATCAGTATATGCTCTTTATAGCGGGGTAATCTTCTTAAGGGGACCTCTATTTATTTCATTTACTGAAATCAAATTCTTACGGTTTTTTTGCTGGCTCAAACTTTAAACAAACCCCATTGATGCAATACCTCAATCCAGTTGGTTTTGGTCCGTCCTCAAAGACATGCCCTAAGTGACTGTCACATCTGTTACAAACAACTTCAACACGACTCCATCCATAAGAAGTATCAGAAATTTCACCTACATAGGTTGAATCAATAGGGGCATAGAAACTAGGCCATCCAGTGCCCGACTTGAATTTTGTTTCACTTGCAAAGAGGGGTAAGCCACAGGCATTGCAAACAAAGGTGCCCTCTTCTTTTATATTTAATAGGTCGCTTGTGAATGCACGTTCAGTGCCTTCTTCGCGCATTACATGAAACACTTCCGGGCTCAATACCGCGCTCCATTCAGCAACTGTTTTCTCAACTTTTTCGCCCGTATAAAGATTTTGTTCTTCCACATTAGAAGAAGTGTCTTTTTGAGCGCAAGCAATAACGCTAAAAGCAATGAGGACATAACTAAACCAGTATTTCATGTTCTGTTGTTTAAGGTGTAGGTATAAATTTATAGATACAACAAGAAGAGAACATCACGTGTTCATGATCGATCCATCACAAATTTATCTCAAGCATCTAGTTTCTCTTTCAGGTAGGGTGAGGTGTAGGAGTCTTTGTGTTGAGCAAGGTCCTGCGGGGTTCCAGCGAATACAAGATGTCCGCCCGCGTTGCCACCTTCTTTTCCAAGATCGATGACCCAATCAGCACATTTGATCACATCTACATTGTGTTCAATAACAATCAATGAATGCCCTTGGCGAATCAAGGCATAGAATGCCGCCAAGAGTTTTTTCACATCATGAAAGTGCAGTCCCGTTGTAGGCTCATCAAATACAAAAACAGTGTGAGCTTGCTTATCGCCCTTCGCCAAGAAAGAGGCGAGCTTAATTCGCTGTGCCTCTCCACCACTTAGGGTGCTGCTACTTTGCCCCAGCCCCAGATATCCAAGGCCCACTTCTTGAAGCGGAAGTAATTTCTGTACAATGCGTTTGCAAACCGAAGAGCCATCTTGTTCGAAGAACTCAATGGCTTCGTCAACCGTGAGATTGAGAATGCCTGAAATACTCTTGTCTTGGAATTTCACTTCCAATACTTCGTCCTTGAAACGTTTTCCTTTGCAGGTATCACATTGAAGCTTAATATCTGCCATGAACTGCATTTCAATGGTAACCTGTCCTTCACCTTCGCAATCATCACATCTACCACCAACAACATTAAAACTAAAGTAGCTAGGCTTATAGGCCCGAATTTTCGACATCTGTTGATTCGAATACAAGGTGCGGATATCGTCAAACGCCTTCACATAAGTGACAGGATTAGACCGAGAAGATTTTCCAATTGGATTTTGGTTAACATATTCAATCGCTTTAATGGAAGAAATAGCTCCTTCAATGCCATCCATATCGCCCATCTTTTGAGAGAAATCATCAAGATTTCGCTTAATTGCTGGGGTCAACAAGTCAGTGACCAAAGTAGATTTCCCTGAACCACTAACGCCAGTTACAACACAGAGCGTGCGCAAAGGGAACACGACGTCAATGTTCTTTAAGTTATTCTCCCGCGCACCTCTCACTAGAACTGAATCTTTCCACTTTCGCAAGCGGTCTGGAACTTCAATCTTTTCACGACCGGTCAAGTACTTCGCCGTGAGTGATGCTTCAGTATGAATCAGTTCATCATGCGTGCCGGTGAATACTACTTCACCTCCATGGGTGCCTGCTTTAGGACCAATGTCAATTAGGAGGTCAGCTGCTTTCATTATTTCTTCGTCGTGCTCAACTACAATGACCGTATTTCCTAAATCACGCAATGCCTTAAGCACCTTAATAAGTCTAAGCGTATCTCTTGAATGCAAGCCAATACTTGGCTCATCAAGAATATACATGCTTCCAACAAGGCTACTTCCAAGGCAGGTAGACAAATTGATACGCTGACTTTCACCTCCAGATAAGGTGTTACTCAATCTGTTCAAGGTCAAATAACCTAGACCAACATCATTTAAATACTGCAGACGATTTTGAACTTCAATCAACAAGCGTTTTGCAATCTTTGACTCATTTGCTGAAAGCGCAACGTTTTGAACGAAGGTCAGAAGCTGATCACAAGGCATGTCTACCAGTTCATTAATGGAAGTGCCATCAACCTTAACGTAAGAAGCATCTTTTCGCAAGCGTGTTCCTTTGCAATCAGGACAGTCTGTTCTTCCCCGATAGCGACTGAGCATTACCCGGAACTGAATCTTGTAGCTTTTCTTTTCGAGGTAGGCGAAGAAGTGGTTAATCCCATCGAATGAATTATTTCCGCTCCAGACCAATGCTTTTTGCTCAGGGGTGAGGTCGAAATAGGGTTTGTGAATAGGGATGTCAAATTCCCTTGCTTTGCGAATCAACTGTTCTTTGTAGGCCGAAGTGGTTTCACCTTTCCAGCAAACAATGGCATTGTCATAAATAGAAAGCGATTTATTCGGAATCACCAGGTCAGGGTCTATTCCAATGACCTTTCCGAAACCTTCGCAGCGTTTACAGGCACCTACGGGATTGTTAAATGAAAAGAAATTGGGCGAAGGTTCTTCAAAGAGCATCCCGTCAAGTTCGAAGCGGTTATTGAATGCCTTCTGTTCTTCTTTCTCTCCTGTAATGAGTACAATGCATTCACCAGCTCCTTCGAAGAATGCAGACTCAGCTGAATCTGCTAACCGGGTATGATGCTCTTCAGTATCACTTACGGTCAGCCTGTCAATTACAATTTCAATCGAATCCTTTTCTTCAATGCGTTCAATTAATCCCGCCTCAATTCGTTCCATCTCCCCATTCACACGAACCCGAGAGAATCCCTGCTGCTGAAGCACTTCAAGTTGTTTTGAGCGTGTGCGGTCATCCATTTTTGGAACAGCAGAAAGCAAAATGTATTTCGTTCCAGTTTCAAATGTGAGAAGATAGGTAAGAATATCAGCTACTGTATGGCGCTTTACTTCTTCGCCAGAAACAGGGGAGAAGGTTCTACCAATTCGCGCATACATTAGCTTGATGTAATCGTAAATTTCTGTTGTTGTCCCAACCGTTGAGCGTGAATTGCGTGAAGTTACTTTCTGCTCTATAGCGATGGCCGGAGAAATACCATCAATGGCATCAACCTCTGGTTTATCTAACCGTCCTAAGAACTGTCTGGCATATGAAGAAAGGCTTTCTACATACCTTCTTTGTCCTTCTGCATACAATGTATCAAACGCAAGGGATGATTTTCCGGATCCAGAGAGCCCGGTAATAACCACCAATCTATTTCTGGGAATGACTACAGAAATGTTTTTCAAATTGTGCACCCTGGCCCCACGAATAATAATGTTCTTTTTTGGGTCTATCGTACTGAAATCGATGGTGTTAGGCTTTGATGTTACGGGGTTCGACAAGGGTTGTTGTTTTATGCTATTAACAGGTACTAAGTTGGGGCGAAAGATACATTTAGACAAGCAGTTGAGAATCCTTCATTAAGTTATTTTAACAGGCGAACAGACAAATAAGTTTTCGAGAGTCAAATGAAAAAATGTATCTTTAGCCTCAGCAAAGACAATAATCCATATTCGTCTGCGTTAGTTTATATATCATTCACCAAAAAAAGGGACGCTATTGATACACCTTTACTCTTAATATGTAAGATTGAAAGACATCCAATTTGATGTCAGTGTTTAACTAAAGAGCGAGGTAGTATGCGAGCAAATCAAACCCCTGACCGTGAACTTGTACGAGGGTACATCAACGGCAACGATTCATCTTTCGAAATTCTCTTAAATCGGCACAAGAATCAGGTTTTCACCAAGATTTTTATGCTGGTAAAGGACCACGATGTTTCAGATGACATTTTTCAAGAGACCTTTATTAAGGTAATCAATACGCTGAGATCAGGCAGATACAATGAAGAAGGAAAGTTTCTTCCATGGGTGATGCGCATTGCGCACAACTTGTCTATTGATCATTTCCGCAAAGGCAAGAAAATGCCAGCAGTACGAAGCGATGATGAAAACGATGTGTTTGCCACCATTGCCCAGGAAGACATGCACGTAGAAGATCAAATGTGCTGGGATCAAGTACTGAGTGATGTGAAATCGTTGCTTGATTACTTGCCAGAAGACCAGCGTATTGTGGTTGAAATGCGCCACTACAGCGGCATGAGCTTCAAGGAAATAGCAGAGTCTTGTGATATTTCCATCAACACTGCTCTGGGCCGCATGCGCTACGCTCTGATCAACCTTCGTAAGGTGATGGAAGAAAAGAAAATAAATCTCACGCTATCCTAGTGGAATAAGAACTTTGCGCGAGATGCAATAAGAGAAGAATGTGTGCGTTGTAATGTGGTAACCACAAATTGAACTGCATCGTATGGAAAATTATACTCTTAATGACCTTTCAAGTTTTTATCAGCGGGAAAATCAGCTGATTCGTAAACTGTTCAATGACGGAAAGATGGTCGAAGAACCCGAAGTAGGAATGAAGCCGAGTGATTCAGCTGTTAGTAGAATACTCGGATACAACAAAGCGCTTTCAGTGCGCAAATCGAAAAATATCAATTACATTCAACTTGTGTTGAATTAATAAAGGGGGCCTCGGCCCCCTTTTTAGTGTCTGTTATTTTTCTTCATACGCGTCTGTCACAAAATTTCTTTTCTCTGATTAAACTGCAGCTTACTGAAATCTTATCCCAGAGCGAGAAGAACCACTTAGCTACCAACAATTGTATTTGAGTGTTTTTGTTTAGGTTGGGTTCAGAGCGTTTCAGCGCAAACAAAGTGTTCATTCTCTGGTAATATTAATGCAGCCACTGCAAAACAAGCAAATGTTTAGCCCACAAAGAACTTTATTGTTTTCGGAATCTTTGAGCGAAAGGAATATTGTGCTTCAGTATTCAGGTTATGAATGGAAGGGGCGTACGTTTCTGTAACTTTTAGTTTTTCAGTTAAGCCAAGTAATTGAGTTCTGTATTAGAACTAACGTATTGACTTGAAGCAAAGATAGCACTTCAACCCAATACCACGCATCACCCTAAAGGGTAGTTTTTTGGATATTAAAGATGGTTTTTTGTTAAATATGACGGTATTTCACTGCTCTATGACCGTTACCTTGTAATTAGAGATGTTCGCTCGAAGAATGCTTTCAGTCATTTCACTCTGC
>Ga0208903_1000248_pt1 | contig 51045 bp, 31 predicted proteins | sample AntAceMetag02UKJ_FD_184769 | JGI IMG/M metagenome (GOLD analysis project Ga0208903, IMG submission 184769) | Saline lake microbial communities from Ace Lake, Antarctica - Antarctic Ace Lake Metagenome 02UKJ (SPAdes) (version 2) | ecosystem: Environmental > Aquatic > Non-marine Saline and...
GTTGTCAATTCAAAGTTACCGATATTATTTGGAGATGTGCCGCTGCCGCCGGTTGTTGTGTCATAATTGAATTTAACTGTACCCATTGCTGTTAACATACTGTTCCATTCAACATACTTTGCACCAGAGCCGCTGGTTAAGCTTGCAGCAAACCTAACTTCGCCGCCTGCATTAAAAAAGTACCTACGCTGATCAGGGCTACTAAATGTTACTGAAAATTCGTGGAACACTGTTTGAGGTTGTGAGCCGCCGCCCCAAGCGGTGGAGCGTTGATTGGTCAATTTTGCTTCAACACTGGCCTGCGATGCTTCAAATATATCATTCTTGTTGTTGTAAACAATATTTGTAATTGTTTCGTACTCGTTGTATACTATTTCGGTAATATCATCAGTTAAAATTATCGATGACAAACTCGGAGTCGACCCTGTTTGGTGTACATACAAATCAATTAAATCAAGTTTTAAATTTTGCATGTGCAATGCATTTACTGTATTAATAGACGAAACTGGGCTACTTTTAATAGGATCTTGACCGTATCCGAATTGACCTGTTGTACCCACGCCGCCTAACACGTTTTTAACTTTTACTTGCATTGCATTGTAACGTGCAACAGATATAATCTCGCCGACGGCCATTTAAGTCTCCTATAATATACTACTATATTTATACTTTAAGTACACACTCGACCAACTTTTCATCTTCGTTGAGGTTTGTTTCTAATGCCACTCCTACCATTGCTGTTGTTGCAATGGTTGTACTAACACCATCTGCCATAGCATACACTGCTTGTCCTTTTTTAACTGTGCCTTTGACTCTCACCGGAACGCGGCCTTTGAGTGCAATGTACTGTCCTTCAGCTTCGCTGTTCATCATGTATGCAGGATCGGTTGATACTACACCAATGCAGTGGTTGCTGGCAATAGCTGGTTCGACTTCGTGTGTGTCACATGCACATACTGCTACTGCTGTACCTGGTAGCAGTTCTTCTGCTGTTGAGTATTTTTCTGCAAGGTCGGCATAACGTGCTTTGGTTGCTGTACCATTAAACACAACTGCTGTCAAGTCACCGTTGTTGTCTCTTGCTGCAATAGTATTAGGACTGGCACCAGTTGATGACGACACGTATGTTGATCCAGTTGCACCTAATCTCATTTGATTTGTTTTAGTTGCAATTCCATCTAGGCTGGTTGCATAGACAGTAGCCCATTTTTTTGCAGCAGAACCCAAGTCATACGAATTGTCAGTGCCGGGTAAAATGCCTGTGTTTTCGATTGTAGTAATTACTGCACTTGAACTGTTTTTAATTCTTAGAATATTTCTTTCAAGCTTAATTACAGGAGTAGAACTATCCGAATCAATATTTACAGTAAGGTCAATGTCGTTGCCTAGAGTGTAGCCAAAGTCATTAAATGCTACTGCGGACACTCTGTCTGCAAAATTATTGTCAATGTTGTATTCGCTTGCATCGATGCCGTTAAGTGTTAATGCATTGCTTGCTGTTCCCCAATAATAATGATCACTGGATGTAACACCGTTGGTTGATGCAGTTGTATTAACTAATGTTGTGCCTTTTCTAATTACATCAAATCCTGCAATAGCATCAGAAGCCGAAATAGTAAACTCGTCGGTACTGATAATATATACAACTACGTCGTTGATTGTTGCAGCAATTACAGAATGCGACGTACTAAGTGTATCTTCCAGTGTAAGACTGGTCATTTGTGTTACACCAGTTCCTGCACTTTGTGGTCCAATTAGAACCCACTCGCCGGCTGCATTTTTTGCTTTTAATTGGTTTGATGTAGTGTCCCACCAAAAGTCGCCCTCTACCGATCCTGCCGGTGCTGTTGCAGACACTTCGGCCCCACCAGTGGTTTTCCAAATGTTGCCATCATAAAATCTTAATTTTGCGTTGCCGCTGTCGTACCACAGCATTCCACTTAATGGCTTGGTCGGCGCACTGGTATTAGCAAAACTTTCTAACAAAAACAAAAAGTTTTCATTTTGTGCTTCTCCATAACCTGCAAAATTTTTACCAATGAGTTTTAATTCAGTGGCATTATTTACTGTGCCGTCTTCGACTGTTGTGATAACAGTTCCGTTGTATCTATTAATAGTGTATGCCATTTTTTAAATTACCCTTGCTGTAATGTTAGTATTTACCTATTAAACGCTAGATACAAGATCTGACTCAAACGTCCATTGTCCTGCGCCATTGATAATATATCTTTTTAAACTTCTTGTTACTGTTAAAGTAACTGGCTGAGATGACTGCGTTGTAAAACTAAAGTCTTGCACAACTGATTGGTTTTCTGTACCGTTTTTATCAACTGCAACAAAGCTTTTTGTTACACCGGCACCTGCATTGTAATCATACGTTCCGGAATATGTAGTTCCGTGAACTACACAATAAACACCAGTGTTTTTTGTTATTGCTGGGACGAGGTCGTTGATTACTGCTGCGACTTGTGCATTACTTAATCCTGTAATATCCAATGCAAGAAATTCGTCCTGGTCTAAATATTTGTCGTCTACGTATTCTTTAGTAGCCACAACACTAGGATCGTCACTGACGTCAGGAGTGCCAACTCCAATAATTTTTCTACTGTTGGCAACAGAAATATCGCCGCCGCTGTCTAATGTCATTGAACCTATAACAGTAATTGTTGACCCATTTAAGTTAATATTGTCAACATCAAGATTTGTTAATGTTCCAATTTGAGTTAATCCGACTGCGCTCGAAACTGTTGCGCCCAACGTAGTAGTTGTTAGTATATCAAAGTTTGCAATCTTATAAGCAAATCCTGCAGGGATATTAACGTTGCAACTACTATCCCAACTGTTGTATGTGTTGTTCCAGGTTATTGTTTTATCGTCACCTGAAACTCTAACTGCAATGCCGGCGCCGTCAACTTCTACATCAGATAGTAATGCACTGTCTGATGTTACTGCTAATTCAATTAATTTGTCTTCAACTCTTAGCGTACTAACATCTAAACTAGTAGTTTCGCCCTGAACCAGTAAATTGCCCGATATCCTAATATCTCCGGCAAAATCGAAATCATACTGAGGCGAAGGTTGCCAAAATCCTATTCTACCAGTTTGGGTTTTAATTGTAATTGCATCTCTGGTAGTCCCGTCTTGGTTAACTTGAATTCGCAAGTCTGAATTATTCAGTTGATTTTTTAACAATACATCTGTGCTTAAAACTTTTATATTAAAGTCACTGTCGTCGCCAACAATTAGTCCATTATCATTTTTAACATGTAATGTACCAGTAGTTGTATTATTTTTAGAAACTTGCATAAAATCATTTGGAGTAAACGGATTGTCTGTGCTGTCCAACAGGTTGTATGTAAAATCTGCTGGGCCATAGAAAGCAAAATTAGCATAGTTGGTGTTGATGTTTACACCTACTTTAATTGATGTTCCAAAGCCTTCTAAATACCTTATATTGTCAGATATGTTTGCTGCTGTAAATGTTTCTTTACTATATAATGCTACCGGTGTTCCGCCTATCATCATACGAGAAACTGTTTTGTTTATACCAAATATATCTTTTAATGTAATAACAGACCATCCAGTTTCACCTTGGTCTACTGTGTAAACAGGTCCTGCTAAAATTATGTCCGTTCCGTCACTGAAGTAAATTTGGTTGTTTCGACTATCTATCCAAATATCGCCTGCTAACATCGACGGCTGGGTTGCTGCAACAACAGTTGTGTCTGTAGATTTCCAATCTTCGCCGTTGTATACTCTTAAACGCCCTTCGCTGGTATCATACCATAGTTGTCCAATCAATGGATTAGCTGGTGGTGCAACGTTTTTAAAATTTTCTAAAAGTCTTACAAAATTTTCATTAAACTGCTCTCCATAACCTGTGTAGTTTCTTCCTACTAATGTTAGATCAGTTGTATCAGTATCTATCTTACCGTCTATCAGATCAACTAAGAGTGTCCCGTCAGTTGTATTAATCTTATAACTCATTAAACGACTCCTGTATAGATGATATAATTAATTGTTAAAAATGGCGGTACTGTTGTGTATTTGTCTTGAGAAGACCACCCATCAATGCTGCCTGTTATTGTTAATCCAGAACCAGCGGCGCCGCCGGTGATACTTATATTAGTTGTATTAGAATCCGAAATGCTAGTAACTCCGGTGATTGCATAGAACTGAGTGCCATTGTCTCCCATCAACGAATGTCCGTGATCTGGCAGATTTGACAAACTGATATTACTGCGCTGTGCGCCGCCTACTGCGCCTAATATCGATGCTGCGCCGTCATTGTAGATTCTATCTTCGTCTGTAGACAATGTTCTAGTTGCACCGGCTAGATTTCCCACGGTGGTGCGTCCTCTAGCATCTGGAAGATTAAAGTAACCAAGTGCAATACTGCCACCGTATGTAAAACCAATAAGCGAAAACAAGCCTGCATATTGTGTGTCTGTCAACGATATGGGATCGCCGTTACACAATCTCCAGCCGCTGGGCGCTGTAGCTGCTGCGTACGGCATCATCATTCCGAGTGCAAAGGTTGGGACAGTCGATGCAATTGCTGCTACTGTGCTGATATAAAATTCATTTATAGTCTGCGTGTCACCAATTTCGGATGTGGTTTTACGTATTAATACTTGTTCAGTGCCGGATACACTATCAGCATACGATGATTTACCAGTAAAGAATGAATCGTTTAATGCAACATTAAATGTTTTTGTTAGGCCGCCGCTTTGACCGTCAAATGTTACTGGCGACGTTGTTGTAACATCTCCAGTGATTGAAAACGTAGTTGTACTGTTTAATTTTCCAGAACTACCGGATGTACCAGTTACATTTCCTATTGCATCACCTACCAAAGATCCTCTAAATGTGTTGGCATAGATATTGTTGTATACTAAATTGATAGATCCGATATTTCTTGAGTTAGTAACGTCAGGAGTGATGTTAGTGCCAGATATCGATCCAACTGATGAAAAGTTTCCGCCAACATTTAAGTTTTTAGCAATCCCAACACCGCCTGCTGTAATCACTGACCCTGTACTTATATTTGTGCTTTCTGTTGTATTATTATTAATAATTGTTCCAGAAGCTAAAATATTACCTGTAACATCTAATGCTTCTTGTGGAGATTCGTTGAGTATGCCCACTTTACCATCATTTTTAATTCTAATAGCAGTGGTATTACCGTGTACTCTAAGAGCAATATAACCATCATTGGACTTGTTGGTAATCAACGAGTTACTACCTGTAACACTAAACACCAATGTTTGTGTTTCACCGATGTCAATGCCACCATTGTTTCTAACTCGAAGAGGTTGTAAAAAAATGTTTGTTGCGTTTAATCTTGCAAATTGTGCTCCAGCAACTGCGCCCACTGTATCGTTGACATATAGTGTTTCTGCTTTCTGCGATGTTCCGTAATACTTGCCTGCTGTTCCGCCAATATTGCTAGAAAGATTATGTCCAGGATATATAACACCAAACCCCGGTATGGTCAACTTAGGTGTAAATTGTGTAGAGCTAATAATACTCACAACAATATTATTAACATAATTTAGTATACAAGGAACTGAAGCGTTAACAGTACTAATAATTGTTTCAAATCGAGAACCTGTGCCTGCGCCTTCAGCGTAATCTGGACCAACTAGTGTCCAGCCGCTGCCACTGTACAAGTAAACTTGTTGGTTACTTGTGTCCACCCAAAGATCTCCTATGAGACTTTGTTCTGCGGCGGGCTGACTGCTTCCTTTTTTGACGCCGCCAGCACTGACCCAATTGGCTCCATCGTAAAGTTTTAATTGATCTATACCGGTTGTGTTATCATACCATAACTGTCCTTCAACTGGATTGCTAGGACTGGTAGTATTGGCAAAATTTTCTAACAGATGCAAGAAGTTTTCTAATACTTTGGTTCCGTAATCGGTGAGGTTACGGCCCGGAAGTGTCAAGCTAGTTTCGGTATTGGCTGTTTGATCCTCAACTGTTATACTTCCTTTGTTAACACTGTCAGTAAAATTTATCTCATATGCCATTTATTATACCTCGTTGAATCCGCTTAGACTTTGTACTCTCACAGTGTAGTCAATCTGAATTAGTCTGTTTAAACTTTTCTGTACTGGATGAAAAATAACATGAGTTATCAATCTTCCTGCGCCTGAACTACTGTAACTACGAAGACCAAGTTCGTCGAATACATACAACTGCTCGGTATCACCAGCAGTATCAAAAGCGTCTTGGCCGTCTGGCTCTCCATAATCTAATAAACAACTTACAATAATATCGGTATAGTTGGTACCTGCAACATGCCTGATTTCTGTTTTATTTCTTGTAGGATCTAGATTATTAACACTAGTGTCATCTACAACCTTAGTATAAGTTTGGTTATAAAGACTTGCATTAGTACCAGTAGTATTAGGAGTTAAGTATGTTATGATTCCAGTTGGGTCAACACTGGTGCCGCCGTTTCCGAAGCTCATTTCATAAATGTATCCCTGGCCCTGATTTGCAAGACTTTCTGCTAACGCTAAACTCATATTTTCATAATGAATTGCATTTCTCTTGTTTATAAAAATTTCGCCTGTAGAAGGATCATGAATTTTAATATGACCTTCTACATGTATTCCGTTTAGTTCATTAATATCTGTCATGTTTACACCTTATACTGTATTTATTTTGGTAAGCGAATTGTTGCTCTGCGTAAGAATCTGCTTATTGCATTATCTGATTGTGCTAGTGTTTTATTTGGTTCGTTCCAGACTTGACCAATTTTTCTTACAACTTCAATGCGCTGATCGGCCCAGCGTTCGGGTGCAATTATTTCACCAGTTATTGTATCTCTGGGTTCGATGTAAAGGTTGTTTCCATCAATTCTAAAGTCTGCAGAAATAGTGATATTACCTTCATTACTGTCTTGTGCAAGAGTAGGCTGATAAACTTCAATTGCAGTATTTCTTAATCTACTGCCACCTAAGAACACATCTATTTCGTTAACACTCCCAGGCACAAAATCCAAAGAATATTCAGTACTGGTTCCGTTTGCTGTCATTGTTTGTCTCAGTATTCTATCTTGGTATGTAATAGTTTCTTCGGGACCTTGTCCTAACAATTCTGTGCCTGTGTCGTAGATTGTTTTGACGCCGGTGCCTAATGTTCCTCTTCTCAGCTGCAATAATGCGTTTCCTTTGATCTCAAAGTATTCTATACGTTCGCCTTCAATGAACAACACGCCTGGAATATTTTTGGCGCGGTTGGGTTGGAAAATTCCTGTGGTGTCATCAAGTAAAATTCGAGCATCGTAGTAATTAAGCGGAGTTGCTAATACATAGCTATTGTCTTGGTTGAGACGTTTGTAGTGTGTTCGGTTGAGCATGTCTTTGAATATACGATATCCGTATTTCGGAGTTGACGGTGCAGTACCAAATTGTAATACATCAATTCTATCATTTTCGGACGGAACAACTTTTAATTGCACGGCATCGAGAGAATCAACAACTGTATAATCTACATACGGTGTTAATAGAATTCCGTTTATTGCTACCCATGCATATGGAGTTCCGTAAACAGGCTTTCTTAATTGCAATATTCCTCGTGTTAGCAAGTTTCTCTTAACATATTCGTCTGTACCTTCGGCTACTGTAGTTTTTGAAAGTACGTCGTAGGTCATACGAGAAAAATTATTAATATCATGATTACTAAATGTGTAAATTTCGATGTTTTCACCACTGCTTGGCGGCACGGCAAATGTTAAACTGTCGCTTTCAACATAAAATACATCAGTAATTTTTACCTGTGTACTATCATTATCTGCAATATCAACCACAAATTCAGGATCTTTTATAAATGCATTTCTAATATCAGGTCTGTAAGTTTCGATAACAACGCTGTTACCAATGACTGATTTTACAATACCAATATAAACTTCATTGTCGTCAGTTGATGTCATTCTAAGTTCTGCCCCTACTGTTGCAAATCCTTCGATGTCAATTACACTGCTATCGACACTCTCAAAATCAATTTGTGTATCTACAAAATAATAATCGGCGTCGGAGATAACAAAAATATCCAATTTGCTTCCGATTGTTGCAATGTCATTTCTTAATATACGAATTCTACTGTTTACAGGATCATATGTTACTTGTTCTTTTGTGAGTCTAACACCATCTGAATATACAATAACTTCTGCCGACGGAATATAAGAAGGACCTGTAAACTGCCAAGATTCAATATCGTAATCGCGTTCTGTTGTTGCAGTATACGAAATACTATATCCCGGATTTAAAATTCGATTGTTGCTCTTAACCAATATGTTGTGAGAGAACGGTCTTGCATTAAAAGGAATAGGACCGTCTACATTGAACTTGTGATAATTATTTTCACCGTTTGATTCAAATGTATTATCAATTTGCATTCTGCTGTAAGTTTGCAATAGTGAATCGTAAATAGTGTATTGAATTAAGTCATTTTCAGTAACATTGTTATTGATTATAGTAACTTGTACACGACCCGTAGCATTTTCAGTAAGTGTATAATCTACATCAGGAAGTGCAACAACTCCATTTATTGTCATAATTGACGAAAGTTCTTCGCTGTAAACTGCTGCGGTGTCGTATGCTATAGTGCTACCATCATACACAATTGTATCAGTGTCAATGATATCAACACCATTGGTGCCTATGGTTGTAATTGTTAGATTATCCCCAATAGTACTATCGTCTAGAGTTAGTGTTTGAGCATTCCAATTTATTGAATAAAGCAACGAATCTAAAATAACACCGTCCAGTTTAACAATAACACTATCGCCTGTTTGCGGAATTTGAGGCAATGCAAATTCCGATGTGGTGCCGTCGATCTTGTAACTTGCAACCCCGATAATACCAACACCGTCGCTAGGTCTATGATACACTCTAATATCCAATGTGTCCATTAGCTGTCCTGGTACTAGTTCCTCTGGTCCTTTGCTGGTTGTTTCTGTAACAAGGCCGTCGCCGTCTACTGTTATATCTTCGCTTGTTAATCCAGTAGCAGTTGAGTATGTTAGATTACCACTGCTTAGAGCAGTGTCATAGCTATTCTCAGTAGGAGTGAAACTGCCGTCGCTGGTAGATTTTCTAATCACAACAATATCATTTGCACTAGTTGGAATTAATGATGTATCTATTTCAACTGTGGTTGTTATGCCGTCGCCGATTATTGTTTGCATTACTGCATTAGGGTTAGTAACAGCACCACTACCGCTATAATTAATGTCGTCGAGGCGAACATTATTTAGATAGAAATTATACTCAACTTCAGTTTCTAACGGACCAGCAAGCTCGAATATACTAGTACTGCCGTCAAGCACAAATATTTCGTCTTCATATGTATTGTCAAAAGTATCCCACCGAGTAGAACCAAATCCCTGTCCAAATTGTGGATCTGGATCCCATCCTTGAATATTGCCAAAATCTATACTTTCATAAATTGAACCACTGTACTCTACACCGTCCATTAACTGTGCTAAGTCTTTGCCTGGCATACCGGCAGTTGAGTTGTAAAATGAATAAATTCTATCTGCTGCGTCTAGCATCACAACATCTTTTTTATAGCTAATAGTTATCACACTGTTCAGCGCTGGTGCGTTAACAAACTCAACTTTTCCTAAATATCTATCATAGCTCTTAGTTGTATCAGATACATTAGATACAGCAAATGCACTACTCAATTGAATTTTATTATCTACATAAACAACAAAACTATCAGTTTTAATATTCATTGGCCATTTGAGATTGAATATTTCTTTTGCGCCAGTACCTGTAAATGTTTCAGTAACATTTAAATCAGTTAACAAATATGTACCTTTGATTCTATCAAATTTGATAATCAAGTGTGCTTTTCTTACGACGCCATTGCCAAGTATTGCAACTGCTTTAGCCGGAGTTCCACCTTCTTCTAATGTGCCGTCGATAGTAACAGTTGGTGCTTTATAAACCTTGCCACCTTTATTTGTAAGTTCTATAGTAGAAACTTTGCCTCGGCTTAGATATGCCTTGGCCGTTGTGCCGTTATTTTCGGAGATTGTTACAATTGGTGTTTCTTTATATCCAGAGCCGCTGTCTGCAACACGTATTTCAACTACGTCATATCCGTTGTTGTCAACCCAGCTCTTGTAAGGATAAGCCATGTATTTTTCAACAATATCGGTTATTGCATTCTGGTTTTGTTTTGCAGCAATTGTTTCAATTTCTTTAGTTACAACATTGTAACTAGGCGGTACATCGAAGTCAGTTGTTAAGCTTGCAGTCGATTCAAGCTGGTTGTAAGAACTGATGTATTCTCTAATTTTTGAACTAAATGGCTTGACTTCGTTAACATAATCTTCGTAGTTTTCCAAGTTGTCGTTTTGGAATGTAATTTTTTGTGCAAGAGTGCCAAGGTTGTGCTTTGCTCGAATAAAACTGGTTTTAAATGCCCAGTCAATATTTGATTGTTCGCTAAATGCATAACGCACACTTGCAAAAAATGTATTATTGTATTCTACTGCTAAATCGCCTACAAATATATCATCTCTTAGTGCAGCTAAAATATTTCTTAATTCTGTTACTGGTTCTCTATCGTAAAACGCAGCATCATAAATTAATGCATCATATCCACTTGTAACTGTTGCATAATCATAAAGCCTAGTTGCTAACTGTATTGTACCGTTTTGTCGGCCAATGGTTTTGTAATTTATTGTATAATCCTCAACTGGTTGGTTATTGATTTTTTCAAGTAACAGCCAACCGCCAGTTCCAATTGTGGTGATTTTTACAATATCACCAATTGAATCGTTTAATGCAAAAAGTTCATAACTTTGATCTACAATATGAGTAATTGCAGTTAATTCACTATAGCCTGTTGCATACCAGTCTTTATAATTCCAATAATTTGTTGTGTTAAATGACTGATTATCATTTCTTTCCCAAACCTGAGATGCCACGTTCCAATTGTATATTGCCCAGCGACCATTAATTTCTGAGTCACTGTTTACTAATACACTAAATTTACGTACAAACAATGTTGTGTCGCTACTGTATTTTTTACCTTGATTTTTTACAATTACATTAGTAACATGACCGAGATTGTTGATTTCTGTTTGTAATATTGCTCCAGATCCAGTATCGGTGTTTATAACAATACTTGGCGGAACTTTATAACTTCTTCCTGGATCCTCAATAGTGACACTAATAATTTTTCCGTTTTCAATAACCGGAGTCAGTGTTGCTTGTTTTGATTTTGCCACTCCAACAAAACGTAAATCATCAACGGTGTCTACAATCGAATCATAATTTCCGCTGGTAATAATTGGAGGTTCGTCCTTTAACATAAGTTGGTCAATTACAAAATTGTCTACTATTTGATTTTTAATCAGTACATCGTTGACTCGTTCAACAAACTGCTTAACTGCTTCAAGTCTATTAACAAACATACTCTGTCTTGGATTATTCAATATACCATATTTTTGTTTAGGTGATAGACCAGTATCCGGAACAGGATTATTAGACAAATCATACCCAACCAAGCTATCATACCATTTTTGTTCGATTTCTGAGTTTGGTTTAGATACGTCTAGCCCCTCGGTTAATAACTGATATTCTCTGTGTATATTGGTTTCTAGGGTTTCGTTTCTTTCAAACTCAATATGTAACACGGTATCGGTGCCACTTATTAGACTTTGAATATTATATAGAGCAAATTTATTTGTGTCGAGTGGTGCTAGATATCTATATCCGCTAGCAGCAGGATTTCTAATTAATTGCTCTATATCATACGAACTCAAACGTCTTTTGATATTTGTAGGAACAACTCTATTGTTCCTTACCCAATAATAATAATAAGTAGTTGTCCTGCCACTGATGGTATCAATATCAGTTGAAGAGCTATAAATTGTATCGTTGTACTTTGGAGTTCCGCTAATGCCTTTGACAAATCCTTCATTGGTGTCGGCTTGGTTGCGCCACTGCGACGGTGTTAACGTAGTTTTGACCCATTCGTAAATTTCAATACTGCCAGAATCAGCCAAGGAATTCCAATTGGCTGCTCTGTAATGTATATTGTCTTGATAAGGGTTTATCCATGTTGCACTGTCAATTGCCCACCATAGCTTTCCTACATAACTGTTTGTCCAATTCGAATTTACATCAACAGTTATACCAAATCTATCATTGTCGTTTGAACTATAAATTGCAGGATCATAAAATGTTTTAAATGAAATTTCTTGTTCTGCTGCGCCTGGTATTTTTCCTTGTCGTGGATCAACAACATCAAGATTAGCAATAATATCGTTAGTTTCTTTGCTGTACAAGAATACTCTAGAAATTTTATTTAAATTAACTTTTCCTGATTGTGCAGTTACTAGTTCCCAACTATTTTTGTTTATAGGGGCTCTCATGTCAACTAACATACCCAACGAACTGTCCTCTGAACTAATGTAGCCACTTTGTAAAATAGTGTCTGCATCGTCTGCTGGATTTATTTTAGGAAACCCTATGTACACATGATTATTATTTAATTTAAAGTTTGAAATATCGTTAAACTTAGTATTTCTATTATAAGAAAGATCTTCGCCGAATACAAAAGAATTACCTATTTCTTGGAAGATTGCAATTCTTCCAGTGTCTTTAGTAACTGTAATAAACTGTGTGTTGTTGCCATCATATGTTGTCTTAAATGTATTTTCTTTACTTGTTTCGTCTAGTACATATCGTGAATAAATTGGATTACTAAATCCATCTCTTGTAATCATTACAAATTCTGGTTGAGAATATCGATCAAAAGTAGTGGCTACTCTCTTGTCTGTATTCTTGCCGCTGATTGCTAGTTTGCTGTTGCTAAAACTAATTCCAGTACCAAATGCTTCGTTTTCTTCTGCAAAAGGACTTTGTAATGTTTGTACCAAATTGTACGAAGAAATGTTGTTTGAGGTTGTTTTTTCATAAATGTATACAACTCCTTGGTCTATTCCTCTATTATCATTTAATGGTGCAGCAATAGCAAGTTTGTTACCGGTATTGTTAAGAGAAATAACATACCCAAATCCGTCGACACTATCGTCAGCATCAACATACTGAAGGAACGACCAACGACCCGATTGGTTTTCAAAAATTGAAACTCGTTCTGTTTTAATTGTTGTATTCTGTGCTAATAGCCCATAATCAGCAGAAGCTGCAATTGAAATAATATCGCCAAAATCGTTAACATCAAATTTTATACCAATATTAGTCGAAAGATTGTAAACAGTGGAATCGTCTTTGTCCGAAGCAAGGTACAAATCATGTGGAATATATCCTGTATATTCAACCGAATCAATGGGTGTCCATTTTAAGCTAACTGTAGGATTTTCAGTAACGCCATTGGTTGTTGCTCGATAGAGATTTCCGTTAAGAAACACAATCTCGTTGTCGTTATATGTTACACTACTAGACCATTCGCCTTTGTAATTTCTATCTTTGGTGTTGCTCCATGCCGAGCTTGTGTCAGTTTCGAAGAAATAAATTTTACCTTGATCGATTCCAGCTTCGCCCGGGGCGCCGACAAATAATTTAGTAGTACCATACGAGGTTTGTCTTAGTTCAACTTTGTATCCAAAACGCTCTTCGGCAGTCGGAATTGGACTCATTATAACATGTTCTAAATTATAGTTATTTGTTATTGGATTTATTTTATAAAGATATACCACACCCTGATTGGTTAACCCACTAGAATTTCCAGCACTATCAGTTTCTAATAGATAGACAGGCTCCCAATCTTGTGTTAAATTTGTAATTGTACTGTTGTCGCCGTTTACAGCAATTTTAGCACGCCACAAAGTTCCGCGATCACTAACAATATCGCCTGCTGCATATGTACCAGTTGGTGTCAATTCGCCAACAAATTTTGTTAATGCGTTACTAGCATTAGGTGTACCCACTGCAATATAAACAGAATCTGCACTAATAGCTACGTCAAAACCAAATAACGAATCTTTATCAATAGTATTGTCAGGAATGAGAACTTGAGATAAATCTTTTGTAAAACTTTCTGAGTTACGCTTGAGCACTCGAACGGATTCGTCTCTACCGAATAAAAAGTTGTCAATAGAGTTTACTACCATAGTAGTATTAAATTTATTAACATCAAAACTTGATGCAAAGCCGTCGCCGTCGCCTGTTGGGTTTAACGTTTCTTCTTGCAGTGTAAATATTTTTTCATTTGAATAGATACCAAAGTTTCCATCGCCTTTGTTATCAATCCATACTTTATCGTCGAGATTTTCAATTATGTTTTGAATATTTAAATTTAAGTCATTTGCATTAACAAAGCGTCGTTTAACAAACTTGCTAATTCCGCCGACGCTACTGTCGTTGTACTCTTCTTCACTGATAGTAGTAGCAGTTAATATAACAACTTGATTTAAGAATACTTCTTTAACTTTGAAAAATCCATTGATTCCTGTATAATTAGAACGAATTCCGATAATATCATCAGCAACAAAATCAGTAACATTATTTTCAAAATATACTGTAAACCCTGTGTTAGGGTCGGTTGGTTCAAAATCAATTTCTCTATCATCTGGCAACAAAGGAATAATATTAATGACAGAATTTTCAACTGCTACATTTCTATATACATTCCAGTCTCGATCTTCTCTTAATATCCAAACAAAGTCTCCTACAGAAACACTTTCAATTGGCAATAATGTTAATTGTTCTTTGACAATTGAAACAAAATTTACATCATTTTCACGTACATATCCGCTGTCAAAACCGATAACAGAGGTATCTGCCTTTTCAATAAAAATTGAATGGGTATAATCTGTTGGCTTTATTATTGCTGCTTGCGGTGTAATTTCATAAACTAAATCGGTTCGAGTATTACTAATTGAATTTGTCAATTCAAACAGTTGAGGTTCTAAATTAAATTTTGTTTCATCTAACTCGTACTCTACTTCATACGTATTTTCAACCGAACCATATTGTCCTACACGAATTCCCCATTCTTCATAAAATTCTAAACTATCCTTGTCTGCATTACTAAGTGCATCAAACAGCTTTGTTAAACTATTTAATGTGCCTTTGTCCTGTATAAATCCTTGATAAAACTTATATTGACTTACACTATCTGTGATAATGTTTTGAAGGTAATTACGTTTTTGATATCCGATTAAATGCTGACCTAGACGCTGCTGTTCTGTATCAAAATTATCAGTATCAAGATCGTAAAAATCTGCAAACTGATTTACTTTATAATCCCAGTTAGGGTATAATCTAGCAACGGGCTTTTCATTTAATATATTCCAAAAACTAGAATCAAAAATATCTGTACTAGAATGTTTTTTGTTGGCTGCATAGTAAAACTCTTTGTATTTTACAACATCTCCAATTGCATAATCTTTCCATACACTCCACTCGGTTACTTTTGCATCATCGTAAAAGAACCCGGGAATGTACAATCCTCCAGTCCATTCATCAGTACGATAGCCGACTAGTTTTATACGCTCTTGTCTATAACCAGGAGCAACATCGTAGATAGTATCATTAAAAACAGTGTTGTTGTCAATTAAGATAACATGTTCTTTTTGTACTAGAGGTAATTTAGCAAGGTATATACCGTCATTGGTATTCTGAGGCTTGATGCCAAACTCGTTTTGGTTGCTTCTAAAAATATTACTAAACTCAGAATTAATTCTTGTACCAGACCCGCTAAGTATATTCACATCGTAAAAGCCATCAAATATGTCATCAACAATATAATAATCTCTAGAAAATTTAAGTTGATTGGCTGCTGGACTAATAGTTAAAACTGTTCCAATGTCCCAATTTTGAGTTACCCAAAACATAAACTCTTTTAAACAAAGTTTCATATCTTCAAGAGCTTCGGTGTCTCTGTTGTAAAAGCTAAAATCAAACCCTTGATTTATCAAATAGTGCTCGTACCCGAGCATAAAATTTGTAACTTCTTGTACTGAAGCAAGCACCGTACCGTATGGCAGCGAACTCACAGTTGGCGCAAAGTCTTTTCTAAGCAAAGTAGTTATGCCGCCGACCACAGGCAAACTAGGAAGCACTGCAAACTTAGTGACATCAAATTCAACTCCGCTGATGTGTGTAATAATAGTTCTAAAATACTTTCCATTATTGAATACAACATTACCAGCAACATATTGAGTATTACCTGTCCAGTTTACATAAGATTCGCTGACGCCGCCAACTGTAATTGCGCTATCTCTTTGTCTAGCAATTGGTGCATTGTAATTAAACACTGGATCTTCTTTATCATATCCTGTTACAATGTAACCAGTTTGACTTTTTTCGATCATAATGCCGCTGAATACCGGAGTTTCCAAAGGACTGCTTACATTAAAGAAGATTTGATAATTTTCATCAGGAACAAACACGCTGGTTTTGTTCAACGGACTTCTACTATCAAGTACCAATTTTAATTTATTTTTATCAGCAAATCCTCCTAGCTTAACTGCTAGTTGGTTAACACTATTTTTTATCTGAGTTTGATAAGTATCGTATCTAGTTGTTACTTTGTTAACCATATAATCAGCAATATAATTAACCAATCCACTAGTCAAAATCAAAGCATTGTCAGTACTAATAGTTGGAAACACCAAGTCTTCGAGACGCAATCTTTTTGCAGTAGGAGTATAAATTAAATTTCCAACTATGTCTCGCTCAATTCTCGAACAATCAAACCCTAAGCCAAAAATATGAGTCGGCTGCAATATAGTCCAAGCAGTAATCAAACTAAATGGATATTCGCTACTGCGCCTCCACGCTGTTTCTACAGGTGATTCGTCGCCAAACTTAAAGTTATTTTTAGTTGGTACCAAAGAATAATCTTGGGCTAAACCACAATCTACCGGACTTAACAGTCTGCCATATTCGTCTACTGGAATATTAGACAACAGGCCAACACGCTTGAACTTGTTATTTCTTATAAGCGGCTTCCCGGGTTCCTTGATTATTCCTTGTGCAAGATCTGCCCAAAGTATTGTATTGTCCTTAGTATAAGGAGCAGGACCGTAGGTGTCAGTCCACCATGTTGGCTTGATAGTGAATCCTAGCATTTCCCACGGATGTGTGTGAGGACGATCTGTATCAAAATATTTTTTATAGATAGCTCTCCATGTTCCCGGTAACGGATTTCCTGCTTTGTCTCCCATTTCGGAATAATTATATGTAAACCCGTTGAGGTCGTTCCACGAAATATTGCTGCTGTAATCAGGCGAGCCGGCAATTTCTAACCACTGTGCAAAATCAGCTAATAATATATTGTCAATACTATGTTTAGTAAATCCAGTATTTCTATCAATTCCTGATACAAAATCAAATACGTCAATTTTGTCTGCAGAGTACTGACACTTAATATTGTTGTAGATTCTCATTTCTAATTCAAGTATAAGTTCGTCTCTATAATCGCCGTATGCTTTTACCAAGCTACCGTCATGTCCTTGAATCATAGATGTAGTTTCAATGTAAGTGTTGTCTAGAATTAACATAGGTTCAAACAGTGGATACAACCCTAACTTTGTAGGAGTAGGAGGAATATAAGAACCATTGGTACTTTCATATTCGTATACTTCAACAATATCGCCGTCTTGCAGATCTTGTAAAACATATACAAAATTGTCAGTGAACACATAGTCTTTTTTGTGTAGTAACTGTATACTGTTCAAATAAACTGTCACTGATTTGTTTGATAATGTAGTTAAATTAAACGATTTACTCAATGCAAAATAAGCAGGACCGTTGTATTCAACTGTGTGGATTGTTTTTGTTTCTGCACCCACACCTACCATATCACTAAAATAAAATGGACGATACGAAGTTTTAGATTCTGCAAGAGTGCTTAAAATTAAATCAACGTGATCTTTAGCACTGCCGTGAAATCCGGTCTTGTTTGCTTCGTAAACAAATTGTCTTTTAAATTTTGCATACTCTTTTCTAGCAAATTTCAACGACTTTACTATGTTTGCATTTTTATCTGTTAAATTATACAACGATAGATTGAATGGCCCGCTGTGTTGTACAAAACGTTTTCCGTATGCAGTGAGATTGCTAACGTCTCTTAAATTGCTGGTACCAGGAAACACTCCTACAAATTCAGGATGGTCGTCTGTTATACTGTCAATATGATCGTTTACTTCACCAAGAGTAACTTCTGTGATGTTGTTGTTAAGAGGATTCTTTTCAAGGTTAATTGGAATTTCATAAAACCCGTTTGCATTTTTATTTGCACTGCTAAATGTCTTGATCAACAATATATCATCGACATTTAACGAAGTATTAAAATCTACATATGCAATACCATTAATTCTCGAAATCGAGTAATCAATTGTTTCATATTTTCTTGCACTGTTTACCCATACTTTAATAACTAGATCAGTTAAGTTACCACTTTTATTATACACATCAATTGGAAAATTATTCAGTTGTGTATTAAGGGTACGATTTCTAATCACACCTTGAGTACTTTTAGCAACTGCTTTTTTCCAACCATTTTCATAAGAAAAGTTTTCGCCAGTATTGTCAAACTTTTTTACAAAGGCAGTATCGGTATTAATATCAATTTCTATGTCCATGTCGGATTGATAATTAAAGCTATCAGTTAAAAGATTAAAATCAAATACAATATCACCTACGTTAGCAATATTACGGTAACTTAATGCAAATCCTAATTCCGTATCTACTGTGCCATTTCCAACTTTATAGTTGAATATTTTATTTCCTTTGAAACTGCTTGCTGGATAATAAATTTCGTCAGTGTAACTGAATCCGTTTTTGTCAAACAAGTCAAACAAGGGAAATTGATTTACTGTTGTTTTGTCCTGTGAAGCCTTCCAAGAATTTCCATTGTAATAAAACATATTACCCGAATAGTTGTTTCCTTTTAAAACAAGAACAGCTTCGTCTACTGTAGGAATAGTATCTACTGCTTCGACTAATGCAATTTGTCTACGAGCATTGTGTGTAATAAAATTAACTACGTATATTTTACCATTAACTAATATATCAGGATCGGCTGTGAATAACACTCTCATCCCGTCTACTAAGTCAATTCCGTCTACATTATATCCTAAGCTGCCTTCGATTGTACTAAACACGTCAGTTGTAAATGTATCAACTAAGTCAATATTTTGTTTTGCTTTTGCGCCGTGCTGAAATAGTTTCAACCCTGCATCAAACTCAATAATAGGACGCTTTGCTCTTGCATCCTGATCAAGCGTTACTTCAAGACCATTTGCTATTGCACTTGCTTCTACTACATCTTTGTGAAACCAACGATTATAACGTGTCCACGGATTTCGATCAGCACTGCTACGATTGATTACAATATAATCTTTTATTCCAGGAAAACTAGTGGCATCCTCAAACGGATAACGATCAAACCCGTAGTTGTCAAACGGAATATTAAATTCACTTGTAAATATTGCAGGAACTTCTAAGTCTTTTTCTGCAACCAATTTAATTGCACTTCCTACACCTTCTACGTACCAGTAACCAGTTTTGTATTTCTCAGGAGATACTACCCCTTGAAAATATATTTTCATTCCGTTGCTAATCTGTGCACCAGTTGACGACTTATAGGTTTTTTTACCTAAAAAATCTTTCTCAACATCAATCGAGGATGCTTCTGTGATTTCGTATGTAGCAATTGCGCCGCTGGTATCAATTGAATTTTCACTGAGATAATAAAGAGTGCTAGGAACGTCGTCTGGCACTACAAATTCTATTACGCCTTTTTCGATATAATTAGCAGTTGTTTCAACTAATTTACCTTCGGCATTGTATTCGTATTTTACAACACCTTTTTTATACAATGTGCTAAAATTTGCAGGATTGTATTCGAGATACGGATCCTGGTCGTTGAATACTCTGTTAAGTGTTAACGCAAAAGGGTGACCGGGGGTGTCGATTTCAAAACGATAAGTTTGTCCTTTGTAGAGTTTTACTGTTGGATTTCTTGTAAATCCGTTTGGTGTAAACACATAAGCATAGTTGTCTGCATCAAATTCAAGACCAACAGTGTATGTACTAACAATAGTTTTTGCTTGTCCAAAAATAGCAACTGGATCAGGTCCCATTGGTAACCAATAATATTCGCGAAAGTTTGCAAACTTGTCCCAGTTTATATGTGGGTTCCATGCATAAAATTCTTGACTGTTTAATACACTGTGATTGCTAGTGGATCCTTTAAAGCTGGTTAATTGCCCTAAGTAATCGTTGTAATCTTTGTAAAATTCAACATTGTTTAAATTATCTTTGTAAACCATTACAGGCTCAAACTGATAGTTTTCTCTCGATGCAGAAACATCTGATAAAAAGCTGTCTGCTGCTGTTGTAGCTCTAGCGTATCTTCGGCCAGCAAAACTGTTTATTTTTTCAACAACACCAGGCTTAATCATCTGATCGATAGTTGAATTTATAAATTTTTTATTGGTGTCTGTTCTAAAATACTTTGGAAGGAAATTTGAAGCACTGATATCTCCAGTGCCGTTAACAGGTAGGGCAGATTCATTTTGATCTTTATCATATGCCATTAGTAAATAATTCCTCCGGTTGTAGTTGAACTACTAGTTGTTGAGCTTTGAATTCCTGCGTTGTTACTAAATGCTGTAGTAACAATTGCGCCTGCGGCTCTTAATCTTTCTTGTGTGTTTGCCGTTATAAGTTCGATATCATCTACTGTTGCACTGCTAATAAAAATTTCGTCATTTTCACTTTTTACTTCAAATAGACTACCAAAATTTTGACTTGCATCTCTTGGCACTATGACAATACTAACAACATCAGGTGCTAATTGTTTCATAATATACGAAGACAATTCGCTAAAATAAAACGTTTCTCCAAAGTCCCAATTATCTAATGCAAAATATTCATTGATTGCTGTTATCACTTTTGATTTAATCTCATTGTCACTGACTACTCTGTTTTCGTTTTTAACTATTTTAAACACTGCTTGTAAATCTAAATCGCTATTACTTCCGAATAATGTTTTATATTTTACTGGATGATAAATTACTTCATCACTAATACTTTTTACTTTATTAATTTCTGCACCATATGCTTTATATAGCTGATCGCTGCTTGGCGGTAATGGTCTTGTTGCCACTATGTTGTTAATAAACTGTCTAAAATTAGTGTCGTACGACTTTGTTAAAATGTATGTGTCAATAATATTTGTACTGCTAGGATCAATACGAGAATTTTCATCAGCAGCATGTACATATTGGAATTTGATTTTGTCTCTTCCAATATAAGCATTATAATTGTATACTTCGGTTAATGATCTATTAGAACTATCAAGTTTTTTAAATACATCATCTGCTACAAAATAAAATATAGGATTATTTTCTGCTAACAGATTTGGTGATTCGCTAACATTAATAGTTTGTATATTCTCAACCTCGTGGTTGACGTAAACATAAAATTCGTTATTGTTTATTACAGATTTTTTAGTAAAAATGTAATTTGTATTATCTACTATTTCATTAAACAAATCTGGGTTATCTATAATACCGTCGTCGTCATTATCGTAGAATGTTACTTCAACTTTTTTACTGTCAACGTAGCCGCCTGCATCTCTGTACTCTTTAGAAATTTCCCAATCAAAGTCAACTGTAAATGGACTTGTTCCTTGTCCGGCATTAATATTGTTGTTGATATTTAAAACACGAAGTTTATCTTTTACAATTTCACCTGTTTTGCTATCATATATTTTTTTACTACCATCAAAATAAAATCTAACTTCTGCATCACTTTCAAACACATAACGTAATGTTCTGTGTGTAATATTGTAGGATACGCCGTCAGTTTCAAATAACAATAACCAACTGCTATCAATCTGCTGTCCTGACGCGTCTCCTGCTAATCCTAAACTAAAATTAGAATTTACATCAAGATCTTCTTGCAGAATAATATTCCACTGTCTTAGTTCTCTATCATAACGTAACCCAAAACTTCTATAAGCAAATACATTGTCAATGATTTGAGTTTGTACATCTGATATTAAATCTCTAACAAATCTAGGCTTAATAAATTGTAAAATAGAATTAGAAGGAATAATATCATTGAATGTTATTGGACCAGACCCGTCTGTGTTTAGTTCTTGGCCTGTGCCAACTGTACTAATTACCTTGGTCCACAGGTAGCTTGTTTCTCCCTTAACGCCAGATGACAACACTAGACGATCGTTTAAAAATGCATATCCTGCAGGAGCTATAAACTTAACCAAGGCACCAGTTTCTAAGAATCGCAAAGGACCTTCTGTAAAGCTACCTACTGTATAATAGATATTATTTTCATCATATACTCTACCAGTACTCCTGTTAGTGTCCGAGGTTGATTGTTCCCAACGTAAATTAAGTTCAGAATAATCTTGATTTGGATATTCGTTTAGATAAAAGTTCTTTGTACCGATATTTTCTAACAACGGAATGATTGTATTGAAAATAGTTTTTGAAATATCAGTTCTTGTAATAAACTTAAAATTTGTTAGTTTATTCAAGTATTCCTTATATATTACGCCGTCGGTTCCAAATATATTTGTTTTACTGTATTTTCCAGTAGCATCTAAAATATCGTAATATCTACTAATTCCGCTAGCTGTTCTATTGACACTTTTTGTTTTGATAATTTCTTGGCTAATACCTAGTGGACCTAAATTATAATCTTCGGCTGTAATAAGTCTATTTTGAGTATAATATGTACTAGGAGCATTTGTTTTAATACTATCTGTTGATTCGGTTGCACTGGCATTGTCAACTGGAGTTTTTAAATCCATACTTATTGTAAGTGTTTCTGTTTTGCCGGCTTTACTTAGATAAGGCACACGCACACTTATTCCTTGCATACTTGCAGGAGTTATAGTATAATCAGCATTAGCACTTGTTCGGTAATAAACTCTAAACGACCCCTTTGGCAATTCGCCAAATATTCCATCACTAAAAATTAAACTAATTCTGTCTTGTGTTCTTGTTAACACACTGTAAATATTTCTAATGTTTTTGCTGATACTGTTATAAACAATATTGTTACCTTCAACACTGTCAACCTTTGTCCACAATTCCTCTTCAATATTATCTGAATTGAGTTTGTATAACCAAACATCACTGTTGTTTATGTCTGATATATTGATTTCAATTTTTTGATTTGGCACTGGAGAATCGACAATAAAGTCACCTTTTTGAATATTGCCTTGTCTAAAGTGTGCAAAGAATCCAGTGTTAGAACTGCCAGCGCCCTGGCCGTTGTCTCTGTAAATGAATCCAAATTGACTACCTGGCAACGGTGCTTCTTCAACAATATCGCCGGCGCTGATACCAGTGCTGACAATTTCAAAATTTAATGTTTTACTGTTTATTGGTTTTGTGAATGTAAAAATACTACTTTTATCAGTTAAGTTGTTTAGTCTGTATTGTTCAGTTGCAATACCATCTACATTTTCTAATTTAATAGGGCGTCCTATCCGATTGTTTATAGGAAGACTTGCATTTAAAATTTTAGTAAATTGCTCAAACCAATCCGAATTAGTAGTGTCATTCCATGTGATATTTCTGTTGGCTAAATTAACGCCATTGCTGTCTATAATTTGTTCTGTTGTTTTTACACCAGTAAACTTTAACAATCCGTTTGCAGCTTGATTTCTTGTAACATTATAAGATACCAACCGAGCAAGACGAAGAACGCTTTCTCTGCGCTCTGCTAATTCAAGAAAATTTTCTCTTGCATTTAAATCAATACGAAAACTAATATTTTGTCCAAGAAATGCAATCATATCAATTAGCGCAAGATATTCGCTTGACTCAATATAGTCATTGAAATCTTCTGGGTAATTGGTACGCAGATACTCGATCATTGTACGACGAAGATTGTCAAAATCGTAGCTTTTGAAATCTGCATACTTAAAACTCTGATAGATTGTTTTCCAATCTTCAGCTAATAACAGTCTATTTTGTCTATCAGTAGATGACATGCGCACTTCCTCAGTTTATCTAATATTTATCATATTTAAAAAGTGCGTATATTAAATCAAGCCGTTTTTTTGGTCAAAATTAAACTGTAGCTTTTCGCTGATGCTGTATTCTAGATAAGTTAAATCGCATTCAATTTGTATGCCACTTTCGTAACTACTAACTGAAACGTTATTAACTCTTACACGCGGTTCGTGTACAGTAATAATCTGTGTTACATTTTGAACAATAACATCTTTGAGATTATCAGTCAACGGATCGTACAATACATCCCATATGATTGTTCCAAATCCTGGGTTTTCTAATTTTTCGCCTAGTCGTATATGAAAATGATTTACAATGTCTTGTTTGATCAGTGCAAGATCATACAGTTTAAATTCTTTGCTGTCGGGGTTTACTGTGCTGATGCCACGATAAGTTCCTTGAGTTACAGGAGGTGCTTCTCTTTTGAGAGATTGTATTTTTAAGTTCTTGTATAGATTTTTTTCTAAGCTACTCATACCGTATTTACCTATTTTCCTGTTCGACGAGGTGCCGAGAGATCGCTAACTACTCTGCGTATACCTGCTCCAAATCCTTCTTGTCTAAAAGTTTCAATAGGTGCTTGGCGATTCAAATCTAAATAACTACCTGCTGGTGGCGGGGGTCTATCCGCACTGTCTTGCAATGCTTGTCTGGCATTATAAATCAAAGTATCAGTGGCAATATTATTAGTTACAGCCGGAATTCCTGTGTCGTTTCCTGCTGCATCCACGTATGTCACAGCTATAGGACTTAGAGGGGCAACTCCCGGTAATGCAGCACTTGTAGGAAGTACCGCAGGCTGTTGCCACAACGGAATATTTTGAGAATCTGGTATTGTCCAATTTCTTCTAACATGAACTACGTAAAATCTTGGATCAGTTACACTAAACGGCATTTGTGTGACCTTAACGGTTTCAGCCTGATCGCCTCCTACTATTTCTAACAGTTGTGTTGTTTGATTGTATCCTTTAACAAAGCCGATGTGCTGTATATTTGCGTTGCTATTAAAAATTACAATATCCCATTTTCGAACTTTGAGCAGGGGTCCTCTTCGAAAATCTATTGGATTTCCGTAAGATCGATATGCTATAGGTGACATAGTTTGCAAAGAGGTCATTCCACTTTTACTCAGTATATAAGTTGCATAGGCGGCGGCCCAACTGTACTGTCCTGTTCCGCCATCTCTTGTAAATGCGCGGCCTGCTAAATTGTATGCAGCAATAATGTTAGGATTTCCAGGATCAGAATTTTTTGTTCTCCAATCTTCACGAAGTGTTTTATTGATCATAAAATCCAAGGCTTGCCACGATCCTGCTGCCAATCCTGCTTCTAGTACTGCATCGTCTGGAGTGGTTGACCCTACTTCTCTAATAATGTACGGAGTAGCGCCTGCGCCGCCTGCGGCTGCTCGAAATCCAAATCCTGTGCTACCGTTGTTGGCCAAATCAGGAACAATAAAATTACTAGGAGCAGTATTGGTGTTGATCAAATCCTCCAATGCCTTGGTAGCGGCGCCTGCTGCAACTGCTATACCGCCAATGCGTGCTAGTGTGTTGGTAACTCCGAGTATTCTATCAAATAATGATTTCTTTGTATCAGCGCCGCTGGGTTGCAACACTGTACTATCAGTACTATCATCGGGTATTATAGTGCTATCCTCAGCCATTATCCTCTCACCAATCTATTCCATTCAGCGCATACTGGATTTACTAACCATGCGTATTCTCTTCTCAATTCTATTTTTTCATCTTCAGATATGGCATTGGAGTTACTCCAATGCCATATCGAAAGTATGGTTGGGTTCCACCCTACAATTTCACTGTTTGATACAGTAGGATCTAGCTCAAACCCAGGAACATCTCTGTATCTTGATGAATCAGCAATAATCTGACCTAACATATCTACGTGAATTCCAGATATTTGCATATATTCTGTAGCATGGCCGATACCTCTGCCGCCGTGTTTTACAAATGCAGCACAAAATGCTGCAATTTTTCCGCGGCCGTAGTTTGAAGTATTAACTATTAATTCTTCTGTGCCGTTTCGCTTGACAAATAATCTAATATCGGCAGCCAATCCTGTGTCGTGTCGTTCGGTTCCAATGCGCCAACTAGCGCCGTTAGGACGAGTAGCCCATTCGCTGTTAATTAATTTTTGCCATTTTCCGTTTTCGTATCTCATATCAGTTCTAGGAAGACGTGTTCCCCAATCAGACAGCGGTATTTCTCTTGTAAGATCAATTTGTCTTACTGGTTCGTTAGCCGCAGAGAAATATTCAATACGAGTTATTCCAGCATCTCTTGCTGCTTTGTTTATTGCCGAGATTAATGCCCTGTTCAACAGATTTAAACGAACTGCAATTATTCCACGTTCAACAACATGTGGAACATTACTCGAAGAATCATCAACTGGGTCTCCAGGCACAGATGCAGTGATTGGGGCTGTACCATTTGATGTATTAGGATCGGTAATAGGATTAGTTGAGTACCCTCGTGCCCATGCTTGATATAAAGAAACTGCTGAGGCTTCTCTTTCAGGAATTAAAGCGCCGCCTGAACGCAAGAAACTTGATTCAAACGCTCTTGCAACTGCTCGAGCATCTGCATTTGCATTACCTGTATCAACAGTTTTAACATAATCACTGAGATTTATTCTACCTTGACTTTTTATTGCGTACTTTATAGTACCATTGTTCATTTCCCATTCCACCGCATCTAATTGTTCAACTAGAGTAGCAATTGATGGTGCAACCTTTGTGTCGGCGCCAGCTGACCAGGGTAAACTAGAAAAACTTTGAGTTGGTAGTCTTTCAGTTCTTAATCTTGTGTAATTTTCTGCATTAACATTTGTCTCTGGTTGTGAAAGAATAGGCTTGCCAAGATACCTTTCCACAAGTGTAAGACGGCCGCCAGCTTCTCTCCATAGCACAATACCTCTTGCTCCAAGGTTGTCACCACCTACCACTACACCGTTGCTTCTACTACCAGGCGCCCGCCAGGCACCCGGTTCTAATAAATTTCCTGATTCTTTGACCATTGCTCCGACAATACCTGCTGCTTGCCATTCTTTGTATCCTTTGTTAATAAAGAATTGCATTGCTTCCTTGGCAGGATCTGTAAACGTATTAAGATTTACAGTATTCCCATTACGGTCAGTTGCTGTTGTTTCTTCTGTTTCGCCATCTCCTGATACTGAATCATTTCTTCCAGCAGTGGATGACTGAGACGATGCCGGTATAGTAGATGATCTAAAAAAAGAAAACGGATCAGGTGTAGGTGTTACATAAGAATCTGTTGATTCGTCGCCTGCTCTAATATTACTATAACTTGCAGGATTAAAATTTTCATGCTGGAACCATGGCTCATGTTGAGGAACTCTTGGTGCAACTGCTGCTGGTGCTGCTGTAGTAGGATCTGGTCCTACTGTTGCTTCAGGAGGCGATGGATTTTCTGCAAACACTGCAATAGTCGCAGGAGCAGCAATTCCTGGATCGTGCAAACTATAAGAAGGCGTCGAAGCCGAGGCGCCTCCTGATCCAGTGTTTGATCTTATGAAATTAAGTTCTGCACTGGGTGCAGCAATAGATCCTGCTTTAATTGATAACGGTGTTGCAATATTTCCAGAAAACTGTAATGTTGAGGAATCAACACTTACGTTTGTGCTACCGACTTCGAATGTGCCGCTGGTTTTTAATTTAAGAGTACCATCTGCACTTGCAATCATTTGGCCTTTTGTTTGCATATCAATTGATCCAAACGCTTCGAGTTTAAATGCTGCTGTATACAAGTCAATGCCTGCGCCACCAGTCAAATATACGTTGTTTCCTGCAATTATGTTTGCAACAGATGTATCAACAAAATATTGTTCTGATTTGTTGTGAATTTCAGGTGAAGCTAATTCTATTGTGTCGCCACCTGTTATCTGTATCGAATCTGTTCCTGCCATTCTTACTGAGCCGCTTTGTGCTAGTATATTAACACTTGCATATGAATCTAATTCAATACCTGTTGCACCTGTAAGATTAAGTGTTCCGCTGGTTGCTGTTGCAGAAAAATCAGAACTAGCTCTCATTGCAATAAAGTCTCCAGCAGTTACACTAAAATCATCGCTGGCATTGGATGCAATATACGTACCGGCGGTGTTGTCTATACTATTACCGGCCGTAGATTTGATACTTTTTGTTGCATTTAAGTTTATATTGCCACCAGAAGTTAAATTAATATTGCTGTCAGCTGTAACATTGAATTCACCTTCGGTATGCATACTGATACTGTCTTGTGCATAAATGTCAATTTTTCCATTTGATGTTAATTCTATCCATGCGGTACCTCTACTATTTGAAATATAAATTAAATCTTCGGTGTTGTGTAATAATATTTGATGACCTGTTCTAGTACGAATTCTAAACAATTCGTTGGCCGGAAGTGTTCTCATCTCTTCAGAAACTGGCTCGTCTGTATTTTCAATGTCAACATATTCAGCTGGTGTTTCGCTGGGATGTCCTCTCCTCAATATATTAGCATCACCATCATCCATTACGATGCTGTGACCGCCTAGGCGTTGACTAAAAATTTGCATGTTGTGATCATCTGTGCCAGCAACAAGCCCTTTGGCGCCAGCACGTTTGTCCAACGGGCCAGGAGTGTTTATTCCAAACACAGCACTAGGTACTTCTCGTCTTGCGCTACTGGTGGTTAGTCCTCTAGTATCATCTTCAAGTAATCCTGCTTCTGTTAGCCTATCAACAAAATCGTTGTTTACAGGTTTTTGATAGGTTGTAGGACTGGTATTTCCGTTGGTTGCAGTTATCCGTTTGTTGTATTCTCCTACAGGAAGTTTTTTTCCAACTTGATTTGTGCCACTTCCAGGAGTAACCAAGGTAGTTGCTGCTCTGCCATCAGGAACCATAAAGTTCATGTAATCGTCAGGAACACAAGCAAACCAAAAACATATATCTGCGCGACCTTCGACAAACGTAACCAATACTCGTGTGCCTACATCAGGAGGCACAGCCCAAAAACCGTAACTTTGTTGTGTTTCTCGGTAATCGTCATTGGCTCCTAATGCTCTAAAACTGGTAACACCATAGAATGGACTTGCATAAAATGCTGTGAGCAAATTTTGATCATCAGTTGGATTGTTACCAGCTGTCATTGTTCGATCTAGACGAACTTTTAAAGATCCCATAAACTTAGTATCAAGGTGAGAAACAACTGTAGCAATATACGGGCCAGGATCTCGACGGTCACCTAAGTCACTACGAGATCTTCCGTCTTGTCCATTCATTTGTGCTCTGTTTGGGGCTCTCATAAATTATTCCTTATATATCGCATATACTGCTTGGTGAAGCGCCAGGTCTTGGAGGCTGAGCTCCAGGTGATGCTGTGGTGGGTGCTGTTGTTGTTGTGCCGGACACTGGCGTCAATGGATTACGAATAGCATTATCTCCAAACAATCTTGTTGCTCTCGGCGTTGTAGTTGTTATTCTGTCAAATGGATTGGTGTCGGCATTAAAATCTACTGCTTCTAATCCTTGTCTAAGCTGTGATATCTGTTGTCCTAATGCTCCTACTTGCCCAAATACAGCTTCCAGCCCAGCCAATCTTTCCACTGCGTTGTTGTAATCTCCATTTAACAAACTAGATATGTTTTCACCAATTGCAGTAATACCTAAAAGTGAATCTGCAACAGGGGCAGCTTCTGCCATAAAGTTGTTGATAGATTTAGAAACTTCGTTGGCTCCAACTACTCCTGCAAACTTGCTCAATGCCCCCAACACGTTAAAGAAGTTGTCAATTACTCGTTTAACTTTGCTTAATGTGCTTTTGTCAGGATTTGGTTGTCTTGTCAACGTTAAGGTTTGCGTAAATCTTCCATTAGAAAACGTACTTAACACAGTGTCCACCTTATAAATTCCAGTAACTGTATCAGCAGGATTTGGTAATAAAAGATTATCGCTGTTGCTGTAATCCACTGGAGTATTAAACTTGACCAAAACAAATACTTCAGCACGCTGAAAATCTGCCTTTAGATCGCTGTTGATGTTGGGACTGAGAGGGTTTGCTACATAATTGCCCGAATCGCTATCATTTAGATAATACGGATCTCCTATAATAGTAAGTTCTAGCTTTGTTAGTGCACCGCCAGCCAACAGTGCTTGTCTAAAAATAAATGCAGTTCGTGTTTTGTTGTTTTCATTGAAGTTACCGCCGGCTAATCTGTATATGTTGGTTATCTCTGTGAGTGAGCCTCGTATTTCTGCTACTCCACTTTCCAAGTCTTGAGCTAAGTCTTGAATAGTTTGATTTAGCCCTGTGGTGGTTGTGGGTCTTGCCACTGCTGGGCCACCGACTGAGATGTCATGTAGCCCCAGTTGACCTTTGTCTGCCTGTATCATTGTGGTGTAGGTGGTATCAAATGTTAATTCAAAATCCAATACGTCTCTGTTTAATCCTGTGTAAACATAGTTGTATGCTTTTACGCAATCGTCAACATTTGATTCGTAATTGTTTGTAGCATTTGGAAGACTAAAATTTGAATTGTGTACAAAATAGGGATACACTTCGTAAACAAATCTACGTGCTATTTTTCCTGTAAGTGCTAATTCAGCAGTTGACAAGATGTATGTTCGAGGATGAACTCTAAACGATTGATTATATCCAGCAGCATCAGTTGGTTGCCTTACTAGATTTTGCCCCCAGGTGCTTAGATATATTACAGTTTCGATAATTTCATAAATCGTAGTTCCTTGTTTAAATGTAAAAACTCGATCAGCAGAATTGAATACAGCCATTTCGTTTCGCTTGATAATCCCATCTTCAGTTGACCAAACAACATTTTCAAGGGCAAAAGGTATATCACCAAAATCGTTAAAATCTTCAATGATCGGGGCGCTGGCAATTTCGTTTCCAATTTGACTTATTCCACTGATACTTAAATTTTGAGCAAAGCTGCTAATAGATTCGCCGAGATTATTAAACACGCTGCTAACCACTGGTACAGCCCCTCGAACATCATCAATGTTTAATCCAGCAGTTCCGCCTGCATCTATTCGTTGTCTTGCGGCATCTGTTTGCCGCGCTTGTTGTCCTATATTTGAAAGTGCAGTACCAAAATTGCCCAACGCTGTACCAACTGTATTAACTGAACTAACTGCCGAATTGATTTTATTAAATGTACCTTGAATTTTTCCCAAGGCGCCGCCAAATGCACTTTGCGTTGCTCCATCTGCTCCAATATCAAAAGGAAAGTCAATTTGAAAAACGTTGGGTACCAGCCTGTTTCCTAGTATTCCTTCTCGTGTTTCGTAAGTGTTTAGTAATGTTGCCAAACTGTTCGGACCGTAACTCAATACCTCACCTACTGTAGATCCTTGCAGTCTTATATCTTGCTTTAGTTCTGTTATACTGTCCATAGATGCATTATGATTCCACGGAGTTGCAATACAGTCATAATAAGATCCTGATGCTGTGACTCTCATTGTTACAGTTGCTATTGTTATAAGAAAATTATCAGTTTTTGTTTGTGAATATGTTCCATCCTGTAGTTGGCCTTTGAAGCTTACTGACAGCATAAATGGTGCTTGTGTATAATTTGAAAATCCTGCTTTTTTAGCAGCAACAGCAATACTTTGCATAAAAAGCCCTAAACTATAAGGCTCTTGAATTGTAAAACTTATTGTTTTTACCCCAGTAACAGGTGATTGTGTAGTAGGAATAACTGTATTTAGAAACTCTACATCTTCTATGTAAAATTCCACATTTGTTTTACGCTTGTCTTCGGCATCTGTTGTAACTGTTTTTCTGTTTCCGAGTCCGCCTGATGACGCAATGGGTAATTTTCCTGTTTTTCCTTTGTACAATTTTGGATCGTTTGTTTCGCCAGGGTACATTGCACTCAATGTCCATGCATAATTGTGCGTTGCAAAATCATGAAGTTCATTTTTTAAAAGAGGCATATTATACTCCTATTGATGCAGTTAATGTTGACTGTTTTGGTAGATATATTTTTGTTCCTGCTACAAAATCAAACACAGGATCTTTTAACACCTCGTTGTTTCTCATAGCAAACACCCACCAGAGCTTTGGACTACCATACAAGTCAAACGCAAGCAGGTCGGGTCTATAGGTGTATTGAGGTTTTATTTCATAAAGTATATCGTTAGGATCAATTGGTATAAATTGCTTTTGCATAAAGTCTAGATACTGACCGTTTCGAATTTGTGTTGTTGCCCATGGGCTATTTGATGCATATTTTGCCATTATATTATTCCTTGGCCGCTACCGATATATCCGCCCTGTACAAATGTATCAAGGCTAAATCTTCGTGTTGTGTCTCTGCTGTATGTTGGAGACACTGTAACGTTTATTCTGCTCATTGTTGGAACATAACTGTATCCTCCAGGAACATTTACTCTCGCTAGTTCAGGAGTCATTGACAAATCAGATGAACTAGAAATCGGTACTTGAATGTAATCAACATCGCTGGGTAGGTCCAATGTAAATAATTTAACCACACAAGGTACTCGATCAAAAACAAAATCTCCGTACCCGCTCAAATGTATCAGCGGCGGAGGGGCACCAGTGTTACTACTGTTTCCGTAAAACATTTTTGTAACGCTTCTTAAAAAATGAACAGTGGCTAGCCAATACCTGCCGTCTGCTTCATTTTCTACAGGAAACTCACCTGTGATAGTAATGTCCTCAACTGTGCTATTTTGATATATTGGATGCGAATAGTTACTGTGCGTCGGAGACATAGCACTATAATTGGCAGAATGAGAAACTAATATCTGCGGAGTTGTGGGGAACACCATGCTATTGCTTGAATCATACAACGGTTGTAAAATAGGAGAACTTGCAAAGCTAGAAATACTAGTAGGCAGGTGCAATCGAACACGCCAGTCTGTTCCTGAAGACTCTGCTCCTTCGTTCCAAGCAATTGGTGTATAACTTTCATAATTTTCTTCAGCGCCTGCTGGCAATGAACCTAGTCGTGCCAAGGACGATATTCCAAGCGCACTTCCTAGTCCTCCTAATGCACCTAAGACGCCCATGCCTGCGCCTACAGCTCGTTGTGCTTGTGATGCAGTGCTGTTAACTGTTTTTAAAAAATCACTAAATCCTCTGGTGTTTACTTCAGCCATAATACAATTCTCCTATAGTATTTAGTTGACAAAATTAACTGCATATATTATTATATTAGTAACCCTAGGAGATAAAATGGTAAAACGAGTAAATTATTTAAACAACAAAGACATGCTTGCAGAAATACACAAATCAAAAAACACATTTGGTAGTTTTGTCGATCCTGAATATGCCACATATGATATTATTTTAGATGATATTAGCAAAATTAATATAAGAACTATTGCTGAAGCAAAACGAAACAAAGCAAAAAAGTTGTCCACTGAGGCATACGAAGCTTCAAAGAATGCAGGCAACCGACTTAAACTATCAGAATGCGAAGTTGATTATAAAACTATCGAAAAAACTGAACTTATTTTTAGGATTATAACATTTGATCATATTCCTGACGAACCTGGACGTAAAAAAACTCCTAAAACTGTTGCTGATCATAAAGTAAAACTAAATTTTCCTCCATATCAACATTATAAGTTTGACGAAAACAATAATCTCGTTTGTGTGGGGAAAAGTCATTGGACTGGCGGTATGGAAAACGGATATTTTAGCTTAGATCACGGACGGGCCACAAACAAACTTGCACTAATGTGGATGAAATTAGTTGATCGCTATGCTACTCGTGGTAATGTTCGTGGTTACACATACAATGACGAAATGAAAGGACAAGCTATACTTCAACTGTCGCAAATCGGGTTGCAATTTGATGAGTTAAAAAGTCAAAATCCGTTTGCATACTATACAGCGGCAGTTACGAACTCGTTTGTTCGTGTAATCAACTTAGAAAAGCGTAATCAGAACATACGTGACGATATTCTTGAGATGAATGACCTAAATCCAAGTCATACTAGACAGATGCAAGGCGAATTTGAAGCTGGACAAGCTAGATTCAAAAAAGATCACGAATAAGTCGTTGACATTGATACATATTTTAGTTATAATGTAGTTCTACATGGAGAAATTTATATTGTTTAAAAAAGCAGCGGTGTTTACCGACATACATTTTGGTATGAAAGGTAATAGCAAAGTACACAACCAAGATTGTGAAGATTTTGTTGATTGGTATATCCAAACTGCAAAAGAACACGGGTGCGAAACTGGTATTTTTTGCGGAGACTGGAATCATAACAGAAATAGTTTAAATCTTACAACAATGGACTCGGGTATCCGCAGCTTAGAAAAACTTGGTTCTGCTTTTGAAAACTTTTATATGTTTGCTGGTAACCACGATCTGTATTACAAAGACAAGCGCGACATTAAATCAACAGAATTTGCTAGGCATATTCCTGGTATCACTGTTATTGATCAAATGATAGTACAAGACGATGTTGCATTAATTCCTTGGTTAGTAGGAGACGAATGGAAAAAAATTCCAAGTATGAAAGCAAAATATTTATTTGGACATTTTGAACTGCCTAGCTTTTATATGAATGCCATGGTACAAATGCCCGACCACGGAGAGCTCAAGAGCGAACATTTTATTAATCAAGAGTATGTATTTTCAGGACACTTTCACAAACGTCAAAAACAAGGTAAGATACATTACATCGGTAATACATTTCCGCACAATTATGCCGATACTTGGGACGATGCACGTGGTATGATGATACTAGATCGTGAAAATGATCTAGAACCCCAGTATGTTAACTGGCCAGATTGTCCTAAATACCGTACTATTAAACTAAGCCAGTTGATCGACGAAGCAGATACTATTATCAAGAGTAAAATGTATCTTAGAGTATCACTAGACTGTCCTATTAGCTATGAAGAAGCTAGTTTTGTTAAAGAAACATTTATACAGCAATACAATTGTAGAGAAATTGTATTGATACCCGAGAAACAACTAGAAGACCTCAACACCCAATTAGATATTGCACAATTTGAAAGTGTAGACCAAATAGTCAGTAACGAAATTTTAGCTATTGACAGTAAAAACTATAATAAAAATCTGCTTTTAAGCATATATGGTGAACTATAACTATAATGATAAAGATCAAGGATTTAACCGTTAAAAATTTTATGAGTGTAGGTAATGTTACTCAGGCAGTAGACTTTAATCGAGAACAACTTACCCTTGTATTAGGAGAGAACCTGGACCAAGGCGGAGACGATACAGGATCACGCAATGGCACTGGTAAGACTACTATTATCAATGCATTATCGTACGCATTATATGGTCAAGCACTCACAAACATCAAAAGAAACAACTTGATCAACAAAACCAATTCAAAAGGCATGTTGGTTACTCTTAATTTTGAAAGAGATGGCAACAATTATAGGGTAGAGCGTGGAAGATCGCCTAATATTCTTAAATTTTATATAAACGATCAAGAACAAACCGATACTCTAGAAGATAACAGCCAAGGCGATAGCAGGAAAACACAAGAAGCTATTAGCGAACTGTTGGACATGAGCCATAATATGTTTAAACATATTGTTGCTTTAAATACCTACACAGAACCTTTTTTGAGTATGCGTACCAATGATCAAAGAGAAATTATCGAACAATTACTAGGTATTACAATTCTTTCTGAGAAAGCAGATGCTCTCAAAGAACAATTAAGACAAACCAAAGATAGTATTACCGAAGAAACATTGAAAATTAATGCTATTCAAACCAGTAACGAAAAGATCAAACAGAGTATTGAAACACTGATTAGTCGACAACGTGCATGGAAAAACAAACATGCACAAGATATACAACGTTTACAGAATAATATTGCAGAATTAGAGAAACTGGATATTGATTTTGAGTTGGATGCCCACGACAAGTTGTTGAGCTGGAATGAGTTTAATAATAAAATAACTGCCTTAAACAAAGAAAAAAGCACATTAGAGTCTGCACTACTACGAGCCACTGCTAGTGTTGATAAGGCAGTTAAAGACATCTCAAATTTAGATGATGCAACATGTTATACATGCGGACAACCGCTGCACGAAGACAAAAAAGCCGAAATTCAAACTAAAAAAGACAAAGAATTGCAAGATGCAACTGCATATCAAGAAGAAGTTGCAAACAAATTAATTAATGTTATGAAAGAGCTGTCTGAAATAGGAGATATCAACGGAAAGCCAAATACTTTCTACGAAAGTGCAAAAGAAGCATACGAACATCGTAACAATGTTGATAACCTTAAGGCAACACTAAGAAATAAACAAGAAGAAGATGATCCTTATCAAGCACAGGTCGATGATCTCAACGAAACTGCTATGCAAACTATTGATTGGGAGATTGTAAATCAGTTAAACGGATTAAAAGACCATCAGGACTTCTTATTGAAGCTGCTAACCAACAAAGACAGCTTCATACGCAAGAAGATTATTGATCAAAACTTGATGTATCTTAACAACAGACTCACATATTACCTTGACAAACTAGGACTGCCTCACCAAGTTCGATTTCAAAACGATTTGAACGTTGAGATCACACAGCTGGGTCAAGACCTTGACTTTGATAACTTGAGTAGAGGTGAACGAAACAGACTAATACTCGGTCTAAGTTTTGCTTTCCGTGACGTTTGGGAAAGCCTTTACCAAGGTGTTAACTTGTTGTTTATTGACGAACTTATCGACTCAGGCATGGACACTGCTGGCGTTGAGAATTCGTTAGCAGTTCTTAAAAAGATGGCAAGAGAACGCAATAAAAATATTTTCTTAATCAGCCACAAAGACGAATTAGTCGGAAGAGTTAATAATGTAATGAAAGTTATAAAGGAAAATGGCTTTACCAACTACGAAAACGATATTGAAATTATAGAATGATAGAAAACGATACACACGACAAGCTAATACTAGCAGTGTTGGAATATTTTGCATTAAATGAAATATTCCAACAGCGGCCTGCGGAACTAAAACGCCGAAGGGTTAGAAAGAAACTAGGAGAGATTAGAGATTTATCCAAACTTAGGCGCATCGAAATATTAGAAGAACACATTAGGCATGTAGAAGACGGCAGAAAAAATAATAATCCAAAAGAGGCACGCAAGGCAAATCCTAAAAATAACTAATGTATGAGCTGGACTTATCAAGGAAAAGAAGTTACCGAGATACCTCAGGGTGTTGAAGGTTTCGTATATTTGATAACCAATCTTACCAATGATAAGAAATATATAGGCAAAAAATTAGCCAAGTTTAAAACTAGCAAGCCACCACTCAAAGGCAAAAAAAATAAAAGGCGCGGAACACAGGAAAGTGACTGGAGAACCTATTGGGGATCATCAGATCATTTGAACGCAGATATTGCTGCATTAGGCGAAGACAAATTTACTAGAGAAATATTATATTTTTGTCCCAGTAGAGGCATACTTAGCTATATGGAAGCCAAAGAACAATTTGATAGGCGAGTTTTAGAATCTGACGAATACTATAATGGTATTATTAACGTTAGAGTAGGCAGTTCAAAAATATTACAAGAACATTTAAAAAATTTAAAGGCTATATAGGACTCTGTAAAAATCCAAGAATCAGCCGAGGTAATGCTCGTAGCCGGTGGTGTGGATCGTCCAAAGGTAAGAACTAACTTAAGGTTTAAATGATACGGGCTCTGAGAAAAAGCAACCCGTAGGTAAGTGATTTCGCTTGATAGGGATCAACTGCCTTCCGTTGATAAGACGAAGCTAGAGTAAGGGGTACAGGTCAACCGCCTCTGTTAAAATGTATTATACATTTTAAATCTCTTTTATTAAGTGTGATGAGAGCAACTCGAATAATGTTCAAAGTCACTTCGTCCTTGAGCGGGCGAAGTATGACTACACAATCTGAATAATATTAAATGCATATGCCTACAGCATATGCTCAAGTGCTATACTAACTAAGTAATCTTAGTTCATCTAAATTAAATAAAACGTGTTGAGCGATAGCGATAACACAGTTGAACAAAGTTCAACTCATAAGTATAAATAACAATATAACTTGAGCAGTGAGTATGAACTAATGAAAATCGATGATCTAAATGAAAACTTTGAACTTGATGAACTTAATCTTGGATTAACTCGCAAAGGTCGTGAAATCAAAAGAGCAAACAAAGTAGCCAAAGGAGACATCAAAGACGAGATACGTCAGATGGAAGTTGAGCTTGCTGTATGGATGAAGCAAAGCGGAATCAAACGTCTTACTGCTGACGATTTACAAAATTATTTTGGTCAAAAAGGATTAGGAGACACTGCTCGTCCGATTATCATTGGATTTGCTACCAAGTCAGGTAAAAAAACAGCCAAGACTGCTGCTGCTCGCAGCAGTGCTGGATTAACACGTCAACAGCCGCCTCCACTGGCTACACCCAAACCTGCTACTGCTCCTGCGTTTAAATCCAACAGACGACCAAACTTAAAAGTGGTCAACAGTATGTATGAAGCCGAAGGTGCAGATGCGTTAACTCGTAGAGAAGTTAGAACCATTGTACAACAAGTCATTAGAGCTGCATACAAAGGCAGTGCTGGATTTGGTCAAAGTAGATTTGCAGCTAAGAAAACAAAATAATTATTACCAGAATGGCTGATTTGTTTTCTTAGCTGTTTCTAAATTTTCTTCTATGAGTTTGAACATGACTTCACGATCTTCTGGCGAAGTGTCGTATGCTTCTGTTAAACTTAGTCCGCCGCGCATGTACCAACATAACTTTGACAATTCAAACTTAATTCTTTTGGATTCATTTTCTAGGATCTCAACCTCTTCGAGGATTTTTTCAACGGGCCAAGTTAAGATCCTCAGGCGAAAAAATTTGATTGATCAAATGTAATTGGAATCTCCATAGTCTCTGGAGCACCTTTGGCAACATCTTCTTCAAATAATTTCACAGTAAAGGGCTTGATTGAAAATCTTTTTCTTTGTTCTCCAATGTGGTCGATTACACTTTTGAAAACATCTTTGTCTGCATTTGCAAAAAATTCTATAATGTGATCAGTATCAGTTACGGGTTCCTCCCCGTCAAAAATCACACACTTTACGCTTTTTACAATACTACTGATGTTCAAATCAGTCAATCTATTGAAGGCTTCATTGAATTTTGAAAGTTTTTCTTCTTCTGTGAGTTCGTCGCTGTTGATGATTTTAAACATTCGTTGCTCTTCAAATGTTTTCATAGCAGATTCAGTAAACTCTCGATAGGTCAATGGAGAAATCTCAACACTGAATCCATTTAGCTTGATGATGTTTTCAAATTTTTCAGCCAACAGATTATCTAGTACACTGCGCAGATCGATTTCGTAAGAACGTTCTTCGTTGATCGTAGGAACCTTAACTTCGATCTCCATTTTTTCTCCGTAGGTTGCCATTCTTATTGCAACCAATATGGCATCTATGTCAATGCTGGGTATGTGCCATGCATTTTTGATATTTGGAATACAACTTTGTATAACACTCACTGTGGATTGACCGTTGAGAAGAGCATCTGGTGTTTTGAACATCAATTCGTCTTTGGCAGTCATTGCATACACAGGAAACTCTCCTGTTTCGGTTGGTTCCAAACTTCCTTGTGGATAAAACATACCACCACTAGGAAGATTTACATATAATTTGGGCTGTCTAAAATGTTTTGCCAGCGGATTTGATGATGTAGTGTTCATGTATTTTTTCTCCAGGTAAATACTTACAAGTATATATCTGAATAAATTATATACGTATTTAATTTGGAAGTTGGTCCTAATGAGTAATGTTGTTATTGATAATGTGGGTGGTATTCGTGGAGTAGCCAGTGAAGCCACCCTACAATCACTAATTGAAGCAGTAAAACAAATCAACGGTGGCGGCGCAGCAGGAAATGCCGCCGGCAATAGAACACGAGATCTTCATAATCGATCAGTTAGAAACAATTCAGCTGCAATAGATAACAACACAGGCGCTGTTAAAGATAATATCACCAAGTTAAAAGAATTTGGTAATCAATTGGTGTTTGGAGACGAACGTATTAGAGACTTTTCTGATGCAATATTTGGAAGTACTAATATTGTGTCAAGGTTTGCTGGATATGTTGACGGAGTAATTGATGACTTTAGAACATTGAGCAGTGTAGGCGCCTCTTTTAACAACAGTTTGTTTGATATGGTTACTTCCAGTGCAAATGCTGCAATGACATTCGATGGCTTCACTGATATGATAAGAAGCAACAGCACTGAATTAGCGAGATTTGCTGGCACAGTGACCAATGGTGCAAAATTTTTAGGAGAATTCAGTAGAGACATACGATTGGGAATCGGCAATGATTTTTTTGCAATGGGTATGACCATACAGGACATCAATGAAGGACTTGTTGGGTTTATGACCATTGAATCTATGAGAACTCGGAGATCTTTGCGCAACGATGCAGCCACTCAGGAAAGTGCTACAAATTATATTAGACAACTCAATTTGCTTTCAAAACTAACTGGCAAGCAAGCAAGCGCATTAGAACAAGATATAATGGCTATGCAAACTGATACCAAGACACGAAATATATTTGCAGAAATAGAAAGAACTCGTGGAGTAGCTGCACGACAAGAAGCCGAAGCAATCTATGCATTACAAAAAAATGTATTACCAGGTTTTGAAGACGCACTTTTAGATTTGTCTGATGGTGTTGCACAAAGCGACATAGGCAGAGCACTAGAAAACATGGCGCCGGGCATCACTGCCTTCCAACAAAGACTTGCACAAGGCGGCATGAGTTTGGAAGAGTATCAATCAGGCATGTCGCAGTTTGGATCTAGGATCAACGAATATGCAAGAAGCATCGACGGAGCAACACTGGATGTGTATAGACAGAGCGGAGGATTTGTAGGAGAACTAGCAAGACTTTCTGACAGTGCGTATCAATTCAACCAATTGATGTTGTTGGATCCAGCGGCTGCTCGCAGAGAACAAAATCGCAGAGATAGGCTGACTGCTACACTTGGAAAGTTTGAACAAGCTGTGATTGCGGTGAGAAGAGCCTTTTTAGACGCATTCCTCAACAGTGCCTTTGTTACAAAGCTAGGAGAGTTCGGACAAGAATTGATAGATATGTTTGATACCAGCAGCGGCAACAGTCCATTTAGTCAAGCAGGATCTGTGTTTAATCGTTTCTTTAATGGTATATTTGGCGACAACGGAATAGCAACAATAGGCCTAACTTGGCTTGCCAATTATGTAAAAAGCGGCGGTCTTGGCCGTGCTTTGAATTGGTTAGCAGAAAAAGCTACCAACATTGGCAAATGGTTCAAGGAAGTATACGAAGGTGAAAAATTTGCCAGCGCAATAAATTTTATATCTACACAAATGACAAATTTTGGTAATTGGTTCTTAGAATTTACCCAAGAAGCCAACAGAATAGGATTATGGGAAACAATTAAAAATAGTTTTATAGAAACAGCAAATTCATTAATAACAACATTTTCTGGATTGTGGAACGACCCACAAACTCAAAACAGAATTGAAACATTTTTTGATAACTTTACAGAAGCAATGGCAGATATGTGGCAAGGATCTCGAGCTCGAGAAATGATGAACAAGCTAACTATTTTTTTGCAAGATTCTCTTACTACGCTAATGGAAACACTGAATACCGGACTGCTTGGTTTGTTTATCGATGATACTGCATTGGAAGCTCGTCGACAAGAATCTCAAGACAGAAGATTTCTCTCTGGAGAAATGGATCGACAAGAAGGTAAAGACTACAGAGCCGAACTAGAAAGACAACAGGAACTATTTGAAACAGCAACCGGCCGCGCACGCCAGGGGATGACCCCAAATGCTATCGCCAGAGTAGAAAATTTACTTGCAAACGCTCCAGTATATGCCCAGGGAACCGCTGGATTTCAAAATTTTGGAAGACAGAGTTTGGCAATGCTGCATGGTAACGAAGCTGTAATTCCAAGAAATACTCCTGCAGGCGACATGCTTGCTGAATTTTATAAATCACAAAAAGCACCAACTGTCTCAGCAACTACTCCTATCACGACTAACAATCAGTCTGACTTGAATAATAAGCTAGATCAGTTAAATAACACTATGCAAACAGTAGCAGCATTGTTAGCGGAAAGTGTTGGTGTTCAACACAAGATGAGAAAAGGTATCGGTAACATGAGTACCGATCTAACGAGAGGATAACAGATGAGTTGGAAAAAGCACTTCACTCCAGTTCCAACTAGTATGAATACTTCAGGAAGCTACAGTCCTTTTAGTTTTTCTAAAGGTACTGGTCTTGGTCCAGCAGCAGCAAATTACAGTTCTCATTTGCCAGATGTATATGTTGGTTCTCCAAATCGTATAGAACGCTACGGGCAGTACAACACAATGGACAACGACAGCGAAGTCAATGCTGCTCTTGACATTCTTGCTGAATTCTGTTCACAAAAGAACAAAGAAAACAGTACTCCGTTTCAAATCAAGTTTTCAAAATCTGCAACCAATTCAGAAGTGCAAATACTCGGACAGTACTTGAAACAATGGTGTAAGATACAAGAGTTTGACAAAAGAATATTTAAAATTATTCGCAATACTTTTAAGTATGGTGATCAATTTTTTCTTAGAGATCCAGAAACACAAAAATGGTTTCATGTTGATCCGGCTAATGTTACAAAAATAATTGTAAACGAATCAGAAGGCAAACGTCCTGAACAATATTTGGTAAAAGATATCAATATTGCATTTGAAACGTTGAGTGCAACAAAAATCAACACCACTAATGCTTACGGTCCTGGCGGCAATCATCCAGGTTATCAAACCATGGACCAAAAGTATATGACTGGGCAAACTCCTCAAGGCAACGCCAGTAGATTCAGCAACGAGTCAAACGAAACCGCAGTGGATGCACAACACGTTGTTCATCTCAGCATGAACGAAGGGTTGGATCAAAACTTTCCGTTTGGCAACAGTTTGTTAGAAACTATTTTTAAAGTGTACAAGCAAAAAGAATTACTCGAAGATGCGATTATTATCTATCGTGTCCAGCGTGCGCCAGAACGCAGAGTATTCTATGTTGACGTGGGCAACATGCCATCGCACTTGGCAATGCAGTTTGTGGAGAGAGTAAAAACAGAAATACATCAAAGACGTATTCCATCAAAGACAGGCGGAGGTCAAACTGTTATAGACAGTAGCTACAATCCGTTGTCGATCAATGAAGATTACTTCTTTCCACAAACAGCAGAAGGACGCGGATCAAAAGTTGAAACATTGCCAGGTGGTACTAATCTAGGCGAGATTGATGATTTAAGATATTTCACCAACAAGTTAGTACGTGGATTACGTATCCCAAGTTCGTATCTTCCAACTGGCGCTGATGATGCAGCCAGTCAATACAACGACGGACGTGTGGGCACAGCCTACATACAGGAATTGAGATTTAATAATTACTGCGAGCGTCTACAAACTCAAATCACAGATATTTTTAACAATGAATTTAAATTGTATCTAAGCAAAAAAGGTATAAACATCGATCTTGCAATGTTTGATTTAATGTTGCAACCTCCGCAAAATTTTGCAAGTTATCGTCAAGCTGAGTTGGACAACAACAGAATCAGTACCTTTACAACTATGCAACAAGTTCCGTTTATTTCAAATAGATTTGCAATGTCAAGATTCTTAGGCATGAGCAAAGAAGAAATAGCAGAAAATGAACGTCTATGGAAAGAAGAAAACGACGAAATGTTTGATGTAGGTGCACCTGATGCAAGTGCTAGCATGAGAGACGCTGGCATTACCGGTGCAGACATTTCTGGAGATTTAGAATCAGCACAAGGCGACGAGATAGCAGGCGATGACGACATCGCGGGCGGCGCAGGAACATTAGCAGGAGAAGCAGGCGGCGCAGGTGAAACTCCAGCACCTATTGCATAAATAATACTATGATAATACGAGAATTATATTATTTTGACAAAGACACAATGGAACCTGTTGACGATCATCGCTACAATCCCAGCGACGATACTAGTATAATGAAAATAGATGATACTCGAAAGACTCGATTAACTTTAAAAGATATTAATAGAGCCAGACGTGCAGACGATATGCACAGAAAAGAATCTTCTAAAGATTTAATTCATGTGCGTGCAATGTATGGAATTGCAGCACAATCACCTGAAGAACCAGCAATGTAAGGCTTGTGAGTTGGTTAAACAATTTATTCATGGTGAAAGCAAAGAGCAACGAAAAAAACGTAAACAACTGGAAAAGTCAAAAAATCAAACAGTTGTAACTAGTATTGTTGCACCGATAACATTAGAAACTGGTACAGCAGACAATGCAACAAAAAAAGTTGCATTTGTTTTGGGCAATGGTGTCAGCCGTGCTGATATAAATCCTGCAGACTTAAAACGATACGGAGTAATATACGGGTGTAATGCCTTGTTTAGATCTTATGCTCCAGATCATTTAATTGCAGTTGATACTAAAATGATTAGAGAAATTACACAAGATGGTTACCATAATACTCATTCAGTATGGACCAATGCAAGCAAGTATACCAGAGAAATTCCTAACTTAAATTTATTTACTCCTACACTAGGATGGAGCAGTGGACCTAGTGCATTGAATTTAGCCAGTAATCACGGATACGATACCATTTATATTTTAGGGTTTGACTATGTCGGAGTAGGAAAAAACAACGAACTGGTAAACAATATGTATGCAGGAACGCATAACTATAAACAGATATCCGAACGGGCAACTTATTTTGGCAATTGGCAACGACAAACAGCAACTTGCATTAAAAAAAATACAAAGGTTAAATACATTAGAGTAATTGATACACAATCAAGTTACGTACCAGAGCCGTTAATAGGATTAACAAATTTAACACACTTTACTGTAGAAAATTTTAAAAATAGATTCAATATAATGTAACTGCTTTTAAAATAGGCGGTTTTACCACCATTATAAGCATGTATTTTGTGAATTGAGTAAATATAGTTGACAGCCTTGGCTATGAAGGAGAAAAACAATGACTGATCGAAATAAGTTTGAGGAAATGCTTGAGCTTCTTATTAATGAAGATAAGGATGCAGCAGAAGCATTATTCCACGAAATCGTGGTAGAAAAATCACGTGACATTTACCAAAGTATTCTTGAATCTGATGATGAAGATCTTGATGAAGCAGATGATGAAGACCTAGACGAGTCTGATGACGAAGACCTAGACGAGTCAGATGATGAAGACCTAGACGAGTCTGATGACGAAGAACTTGACGAGTCAGATGATGAAGACCTAGACGAGTCTGATGACGAAGACCTAGACGAAATGTTTGGCCTAGACGAGTTTGAAATGGAAGCTGACCCAATGATGGGCGGCGACGCAACAGACGATATGATGGGCGACATGGGCATGGACGACGAAGGCGGCGACATGGGCATGGACGACATGGACGGAGCAGGCGATGTTGATTCTCGTGTGGACGATCTAGAAGACGCTCTTGAAGCACTTAAAGCAGAATTTGATGCAATGATGGGTGGCCAAGACGACGACGAAGAAGGCGACATGGACGACATGGACGACGAAAGCGAAGAAGGCGAAGAAGGCGAAGAAGAGCCTGAAAAGGAAGCATTTGCTTATGAGTCAAAGCACAACAAAGCAGATAAAAAAGATGACAAGAAAGAAAAGAAGTCATCAACAGAGCAAATGCGTGAATACGTAGAAAAAGTTGGCGGCGATCGTTACGACTCATTTGGTAAAATGGGCGACAACGGTGCAAACACCAAGTCAACAGTAGCTGGAAAAAATGATATGGGCGGCACAACTGCTAATATCGCAAAAAGCAGCACTGAAGCAGGTACAGAAGCTAACAAAGGTCAGTTAAAAGGCAACGGACTACTTAATGGTTCTCCAAAGCCAATGAATACCAAGAACGTAAACGTTGTTGGTGCAAAAGGGGCGACAAAAATGTCAAACCAACCTGGTCACGGCGCTGAGAAAAAGGGCAAGCCAGAGACTGCTGACAAATCAGCCGGCAGTATGTTAAACGGCGCTCCAAAAAGAGCAAAGTAAATTAGGAACAACTGATGAACAGACTAACCGAACATTTAAGTTTCGACCAGGCTAGAATGGTTGTAGAATCTGCTGATGAAGGCAAAAACCTTTATATGAAGGGTATTGTTATTCAGGGCGGCATACGCAACGCAAATCAGCGTGTTTATCCCGTAAATGAGATTAGCAGGGCTGTCAACACTCTTAACGACCAAATAACTGGTGGATACTCTGTGTTAGGTGAAGTTGATCATCCAGAAGGACTTAACATTAACTTAGACCGCGTAAGCCATATGATTACAGAAATGTGGATGGATGGCCCAAACGGTTACGGTAAACTAAAAATTCTACCGACTCCGATGGGACAACTAGTGAGAACAATGCTGGAAAGCAGTGTCAAGCTAGGTGTCTCCTCGAGAGGCAGCGGAGAAGTAGACGGATCCGGCGATGTTTCGGGTTTTGAAATTATAACAGTAGATGTAGTTGCCCAGCCAAGTGCTCCGGGCGCCTACCCAACTCCAATATATGAACACCTGATGAATACTAATGGTGGTTATAAGGCAATCCTCACTAGTAAAGAAGTACAAGGCGACCCCAAGGCACAAAAATACATTGCAGAGAGCTTATTAAATATAATAAGCAGGCTCCAATAAAAGGAGAAAATTATGGACGCACTAAAAGCCCTTTTTGAGAGTAATGCAATTTCAGAAGCAATGAGAACTGAACTTGAAGAAGCATGGAACAGCAAGATTAAAGAAAATCGTATTGCTGTTACTGCTGAACTTCGTGAAGAATTTGCTACAAAATACGAGCATGACAAAGGTGTTATGGTCGAAGCAATCGAAACTTTAGTTGGCAATAAGCTAGCTGAAGAATTAGAAGAATTCCACGAAGATCGTAAACAACTTGCAGAAGCGAAAGCACATTATGCAGTTAAAATACGTGACCATTCAGCCTTAATGAATAGATTTGTAAAAGAATCATTAGTTAAGGAAGTTTCAGAACTACACGAAGATCAAAAAGCTATTGCAAGCAAATTTGCAGTACTAGAAGACTTTATTGTAGAACAACTTGCTAAAGAACTTGCTGAATTCCAGGAAGATAAAAAAGATCTAGCCGAAACAAAAGTACGTTTAGTACGTGAAGCTAAATCACACTTGGCTAAAGTTAAAACTAACTTTATTCAAAGAAGCGCAGCAGCAATAACAGAAACAGTTGAGAAAGGCCTTCGTTCGGAGATTACTCAACTCAAAGAAGATATTGAAACAGCACGTAAAAACGATTTTGGTCGTAAGCTATTTGAAGCATTCTCATCTGAGTATATGCATTCTCATCTTAACGAAAAATCAGAAACTAACAAATTACTTAAAGTACTCAGTGCTAAAGACAAGCAACTTGCAGAAGTAAAAGCATTTGCAAGCAAGGCAAAATCATTAGCAGAATCGAAAAACGCACAAGTTAAGCGTTTAGTAGAATCACAAGAGCGTGCTAAAGTATTAAACGAACTTACTGGACCTTTGAACAAGGAACAGAAAGAAATTATGACAGACTTACTGGAATCAGTACAAACTGCAAAGTTACGCAATGCATTTGGAAAATACCTACCGACAGTTATTGAAGGTAAATCTCCAGCCAAGCAGAAGGCAATATTATCAGAGGCAACAGAAATTACAGGCAACCGCAAACATAGTTCGAACGAAGCAAGCGTATTTGACAACAACGTTGTTGATATCAAACGACTTGCCGGTTTATAATAGGAGATTAAAATGTCGGAACTACTAGAATCACGCTGGCAGGAAACTAAGAACGCACTTCTTGAAGGCCTACAAGGCAACAAGAAAGCTGTTATGGCAACCACGCTAGAAAATACTCGCAAGTATCTTTCAGAAAGTGCATCATCAGGTGCAACTGCTTCTGGAAATATTTCAACACTTAACCGTGTAATCCTTCCAGTGATTAGACGTGTTATGCCAACAGTTATTGCTAACGAACTAGTCGGTGTGCAGCCGTTAACTGGTCCAGTTGGTCAAATTCATACTCTACGTGTTCGTTATAGCGATAGCTATACTGGAGACCAGGGTGGTAATATAACTGCCGGCGAAGAAGCACTAAGCCCATTCAAGATTGCAGAAGGCTATTCGAGCACTGCAAGTAACGACCGTGCCGCAAACACCGCTGCACTAGAAGGTACTGCTGGTAATCGTATGTCGATCCAGATCTTGAAGCAAACTGTTGAAGCTAAGTCACGTAAGCTATCAGCACGTTGGACTTTTGAAGCAGCTCAAGATGCTCAAAGCCAGCACGGCATTGACGTTGAAGCAGAAATCATGGCAGCACTTGCACAAGAAATCACTGCTGAAATCGACCAAGAAGTACTACGCTCACTAAGCACACTTTCTGGTTCGGCTGTGGAAACATACAATCAGGCTGCTGTAAGCGGTACTGCTACTTTCGTTGGTGACGAGCACGCTGCTCTTGCAGTTCAAATCAACCGCGTAAGTAACTTGATTGCACAACGTACACGTCGTGGCGCAGGTAACTGGGCAGTTGTTTCACCAACAGTACTTACACTTCTACAGTCTGCAACTACCTCGGCATTTGCACGTACTACAGAAGGTACTTTTGAAGCACCAACCAACACTAAACTAGTTGGTACTCTTAACAACAGCATGAAAGTATATGTTAACACATATGCATCAAGCGATGATGTAATCGTTGGTTACAAAGGCGCTAGCGAATCAGATGCAGCGGCATTCTATTGCCCATACATCCCGCTAATGAGCTCAGGCGTTGTGCTTGACCCATCGACATTTGAACCAGTAGTTAGCTTCATGACACGTTATGGTTATGTAGAACTAACTAACACTGCTTCGTCGCTAGGTAACGCAGCTGACTATCTAGGTAAAGTTGGTGTTACAACTGCAAACCTAAGCTTCAGCTAAGTTTAAAGTTATACTTTATTAAAATAGGCCCTACGGGGCCTATTTTCTTGAATAAATATTCATATGATACATACTGGAAAAATATATAAATTTATAGGAAACATAGGGCTGATTAGACCTGACACGTTTGGTCAATCTCGTATAGATGTTCAATTTAACAAAAACGAATACAATTTTAAGTTAGGAGATAGTGTACAGTATCAGTATGTCCAAAAGAAAAGTCGAAGACATGCTACAAATTTACAAAAATGCTAATTGAAAAGTTACAAGCTGCTGCTGCTGCTAATAATAATTTTCTAATATTTAATTTCTGTAATCAAACAATACACAACATTGTGTCGAGTATTTCTTATAAAAACAAACATATTAAAAAAATATTAGTTGTAGATGAAACTTGGTATTTTCAAGAATCATTTGACTTGGATATTAAAAATAATTTAAACTCTGATTTAGTTTTAACTTTTTCTTTTATGGATCATAGTCATTTAGATTATAAAATTGTTAATCAACATAATATACCCATGTTCAACATTGGCTATTATAAAAACAGTAAATATTGGTGCGATGTACTTTCGTTATTTGTCTCTAAGCATTTTTCTTTAGATGAAAAGTTATTAACAAACGGAAAAGAAATTGATATTCCTTTTATGAGTCTAAATGGAAAACCGCATCCGCATAGAACTGAATTAATAAACAATTTAAAACAATTACAGTTGACTAAAAAAGGATATGTTTCCTATAATCCTTTTGGATTAGAGAATTGTGATAGTATAAAGCTTGACATTATAATAGATAACCAAGAATTTCCACCCGGCGACAACGCTACTGCATCTGGTGCAATGTCTTTGGGTAATATCAAGTACTGGAACAAGCACTTTTTAAATTTAGTTACAGAAACATTACCCGATCCATCAGAACTTAACTTTTGGACTGAAAAAACGTGGAAGCCTATATTAGGACTACGCCCGTTTTTAACATACGCACCTAAAAATAATTTATCAATGATGCAACAACATAATTTTCTTGATTACGCAAACGATTTCAACGATATTACTGATTTGGATCTTTTGAATCATTATAATCAACCTAAATTTTTAAAGGTGTTGTCTGACCAGTCAACCGAGTATTTTCAAAGCAAATACAAAATTTTACATGAAAAAACTTTGTTCAATAGAAGAAATTTTAAGAGATACGTCGAAAAACAGCATAAAATTATTTCTCAACTCAAGGAAATAGCAATATAACCCATTTTATTTAAAAGGATAAATACTTGTGTCACTTGAGAGCCAGTATACACTGGACTTATGCGGTACCCACCGCGTATGACCTAGAACGTCAAAGGAGAAAACAATGGGACGTCCACTAAAGAAATCGCAACTAGGCGTAAATGTTATCGGTGAAGCAACAGCCAACACTGGTGTAAGAATAGAATTTTACGATGTATCACTAAGAACAGACGGCGCAATTATTAAACAACGCGGCGCAAAAACTTTCGTAGTTACACAAGAAGGTAATGTAGACACTACTAACTTAAAAGATTCAACCAGCACTGCGGTGTGTGTTCTTAAAGATGGAGCACCAAGTGCATCAGGAGAAATGAGACTTTGGGGTTATGTAACTTCAAATTCTAGTGCAGAAGTTAATATTGCAAAAATTACAAAGAGAGTTGCAACAGACTTTTCAGGCAACAGATATAATTGGGTATTAGAAAACGATTCAACCAACGACTACATTGTTCTAACTGCTGTCTAAGGAGTAAAACATGTCGACAAGCAAGGTTGCCAAATACGGCGTTGATCTATATAAAATAATATTGAACGACAGCGGTGTCTTTGACATCGACTTTGTCGGTGCAAATGGTAGCGTTAATATCAACGGTAATCTAAATGTTACTGGCGAAACTACTACTATTCAGTCAACTGAGCTTGAAATTGCAGACAACACCATCACCGTCAACAGTGGAGAAACTGGACCAGGAGTAACACTTGGTACAGCTGGGATCATTGTCGACAGGGGTGTTCTTTCTAATGCAAACTTTTTATACGACGA
>Ga0208903_1000253_pt1 | contig 50871 bp, 52 predicted proteins | sample AntAceMetag02UKJ_FD_184769 | JGI IMG/M metagenome (GOLD analysis project Ga0208903, IMG submission 184769) | Saline lake microbial communities from Ace Lake, Antarctica - Antarctic Ace Lake Metagenome 02UKJ (SPAdes) (version 2) | ecosystem: Environmental > Aquatic > Non-marine Saline and...
ATTAATACGGAAGCACCAGGAGCTGGAGAGTTTGGCAGTGTTACAGATATAGGAACAATACTAGTATCTATTAGCAATTTTTCGTTTGCTGATGCTGTATATGTGTTATTAATTAGTGTCCACATTTATTGAATCCTACTTATGTTTTAATTATTTTCATGGCAGCAGCTTGCCTAGATTTTTCTAGTTTTAAATATTCTGAATCAGAAAGACTTGTTGCAATCCCTAGAGTAAGTTGCCTCATATGACGTAAAATCATCCAATCGGTAGAATTTAAATACGCTTGCGACTTATTGCTAGAATCCATGGAATCCAATATTTCCTTTTTTACCGCTTTTGTTTTTTTATCAATAGAGTCGTAATATCTTTTACCTTGATTTAATTCTTCTGCTTCCAAATCAGAAATTTCCAATACTTCAACACTTTTGGGAACATTGGGCACATAATCAAGCATTGATATTACTTTGCCGTCTTCAATACATAGATATTTCATGTTAACTCCTAGTCCATATTGCTAACCAGTTTGCAGCTGGTGCTGATCTCTGTTCAGTATTTTGAACATACACGCGTATTCTATCTGAAAGAAAACCATATGTGTTGCGCATTGAATCATCGCTATTTACATCACCGCCAAAATGTATCACGTGTATCGAAGGTATAAACGCTACGAGATTACTCATGGTCCTACCTGCCGGTGGAAATATATCAAAATAATTCGATCCATCATTAAATGACCCGAGTTGATTTGTAAAACCTATTGCGTGCGCCGCGCCAGATATAAATTCAAACGGAATTCTTGCAGTGCTAAAAATACCGGCATTAATTTTTGATGCGTTTAAATTTGGTATTATAGAAGCGCTTATAGCCCCAGTTAAATCCGAAGAGTTTAATGAGCCAGAAAAGCTAGTTGCTGATATAGCACCACCAGTAAAAGTATGGCCGCCGGCGGCATGGTATTGTAATGCGCCGTTGCCGACCGAAGCATTACCGCCGTATGCGATGATTCTGCTATCGTAGTCAATGTTGTTACCACTTGAATGAAAATCAATAAACGGCGAGGAAGCAACTCCGTCTATTCTACCATGTTCTATTGCAGCGTTAGTCGTGGGTCTAATTGTTAGTGAACCAGTTAATGCAGCATTAGCAAAGTTAACATTGCTTGTAGTTGCTACTGGTTGGCCGATAGCTATAACACCGGTTGAGTTATTATATGTTACACCAGTGCCACCAGAAAGTGCAGCTCGTGCTCCAGCATTTGTAAAATAACGATTAGTTGAACCTTCGGGGAGGCCATCAGTTGTATGATTGGCTATGCTACTTACGGTGCCTGTTACATCGCCTATTACATCGCCTATTATATCACCTTCTAAAGCGGTTACTGTTAGAATACCCCCAGTAGTTAATCTTAGTTGTGGGTTTACACCAGTACCAGTTCTTATTACAAATGGAGAACTTGCATCGGAAGTTTCTACTGCTACTTCCCATTTTCGATTGGCACCATTTGTGAGTCCTACTATAGGTCTGAAACCAGCATTGGTTTTCAAGTCAAGTATAGTTTCACTAGATCCTGGGGCATTAATCTGTACTGGAGAATTTATAGCAATAAAATCTGTTGGGTTTGTTTCCCGTGTTATTGTGCTTAGAGTAACATTAGATAATGTTGCAGCATCACCTATAAATGCATCTGCAGTAAATATCCCTTGTATTTCGGCATTTCCTATCCGTGGGTTGGCAGCACCGGCGGATACAAGTAATGCATTATCATTTATAGTGTCAATTACTTCGTTTGTGCGATTTAGCCAAACCTGAAATGTATCAGAAATTACAACGGGATTAATTGTAGACATTTAATTACCTGCTCTCTATTCGCAAAACGGTTTGTTCGATTCTATTTATACACTCACTAAGCATCTTTACTTCCGTCCTAAGATCTTGTAGTTCTCGTTCCCTTCGTTTATCTGCTCTATACCGCTTTAGTTCTTGAGTGTCGGTTTCTAATAATGCTTTTGAATTAATATCTCTAATCATTCGAACGAAATACCTCTGTAATCTAGTAGTTTAGGTACACTTGCAACATTATCGGAAAGAAGATCAATTCGTATTGCAAAGGATCTATATCCTAAATATGTGCCAGTGTCATTTGTATATTTTACTACTCCATTTTGCTTTTCACCATATGGCAAGAATTCCTCTGGTATTTCGTATACAAATTCCTTGTAATCATTTACATTTGATCTGCTGGAAAATAGCGCCGAACCTTCTATTTTAGTCAATTCGATCCATTCATTATTACGTAGTGATACTGGATCTGCTTCATTTTTTAACTTGATGAAGGCTTTAATGTCAGTACCTACAGGTCTATAGCCTGTTACATATAATCTAAAGTCTTCAGCACCAAAGCCTTCCTGCAGCTCAACCTTTTTGGATACATATTTTGATGACGTATCTACGCTTTCTGTTACGTTATAAATGTATGTAAATAGCTGGGCAGTTTCAACATCTACTAGGGGTGTAGTTGTAGGAACACTATCCTTTTCCAGTGTTAAAATAATTCGTAGATTTTTTTCGCTTGCTGTATCATTTGACTTACTGAATACTAAGCAACCAATTTCGTTAAATGATTTTTTGTTTGCAAAGTCAAATTCTTGTACATAAGGAACATTAGTAGGAGCTGTTGGATCAATTGCTTTAATTGCAATCTTTACGTTATTGTCTGCATCTGTAATTCGGTTAATCATTGCTTGTATATAGCTAAGCTCTACGTTATCGACGGAAGCAATTGTAGTTCTTGCATCACTGTTAATGCCAAAAATAATACCAGAAGGTAAAAAGATACGTGTTTCCCTTGCAGATGAACCTTCAATTACCATAAAATCTGGCTTTCTAGTATTAAAATAGTTCAACCTTCCAGCTACTACAGGTCTTGAGCCAAAAGTACCTGCAAAGGCCGGTATTTTATCAACTATAATTTCAGTGCTACTTGTTACCGAAACAACTCGCAGCAGATCTCTTTCAGCGGAAAGATTTTCAACATAGAAATAATCGCCCGCACTATAAGCATTTAGCGCAGATCCGGTTACGATATTATCGGTGGAATTAAGTATAACTTGATATGTAGTTATCTCTGGTGCCGTGAACATATATAGCAATTCATTACTGTTAAATTGACCTACTGTATTTTCCACGGAAAGGAATTCAACATTATCAGTTTCCAATTCTGCTATACCGGAATCAACATTGAAATTATAGCGATAAAGATCGAATTTTATATCTTCATCCTGATATGATTTCCAAGCGCGGTTATTTGTAGATGTAAATAGCACACCATCACCCCAGTCGGAGTTTACATCCTGACCAGTAATTAAGTCACGGCCACCTACCTTTTGAGTAAAGATTAGATAATCGGGGTCATTTGCATCAGGCATTACAACTAGAGCATATTCTTTTTCTGCATCAAGTCGGATAGGAGCATCAAAGATAATAGATGTTGCGACTGATGCATCATCCGAAACATTCACGTCTACTGATCTTAGGTGTTTCTTCGCAAAAGGTAAGATCTCAAAGCTAGGATATCCGTTTTCAACTTCACGAATCATTATTGTAACGCCGTTAGTTAGACTTTTTCGCTTAAAGAAAACATCTACTCTTCCGAGGAACAATGTATCAGCACCTTGAGTCATAACATCTTTCACAAAGAATGTCTGTGAAAGCGGATCGGTTGGGCCTTGGCGAGGCCTTGCTGGTGGTGGTGGCGGCGGAACCGTTCTAGTGGTAACCGAATTATTGGTAGTAACAGATCTTGTTGTTTCAACATCAAACTCAGGTCTTCTGGTAGATATAGTTAGACCTGTTTTATCTATGCTGAAGTTGTAAGCATTGTATTTTAATTTGCCACTAGATGCAGATGCAGTATCAATATTTTCAAATGTTTCCACATCGGCAATTATCAATTCTCTTTCGCCTACAATAAAGGTGTTTTCTGGTATATTGAATACTGCGAAGATTTCACCGTTGACATTTGATACAACCGGTGAACCAAACGCACCTGCCCTACGGACAGTCGCGCCAGCAGATATACCAGATAGATCCTGATTTAGAATTCCAGGTGCTATGAAGGTATCTACATTTACTTCATCAAAGAAGAAATAGTGTGTAGTATTTGGACGAAGTCCGAACATCTGAATTGATACTTCAATGGAGCGAATAAACGGCCGCAACTCAAAATTTGTTACAAAGTCGCCAACAAATTGTTCCTGAGTGACACCTTCATTTACGGTAAGTTCTCTAAAGATATTTTCGAATGATTGGCTTGTAGTGGTAGTAGTTGTTCTTCCGGTTGTTGTTGCAGAAACAGCAGTGCTCAATAGATTTCTCTGGGTAGAGGTCAAAGGTACGAATTCACTCAGTGCCTCCGTAAATTCGGAAAATGGTGTTACAAGATCAATCTCAAAATTTACTGGTGTAGTTACTGTATCATATCCAACATCATAGTCAGGTGTTATGAAACCAGTTCCTTTGTATGAATAAAAGTTACTGGTACATGATCTGAAGTTTGTTGCATACTGCTGTCTTAAGAATCGCACGAGTTGATTCGCACCAAGTGTTACAACTCTATCATTAACATCAAAAGATTGTGTATCTGTTAATTGTTTTACCTTTAGATTTAGTGGGAATTGCTTAACACTTGGGTATAGTGTAGTTTCTGTGAAGTCAACAGATGAGTTGAAAATAGGGTCGGTAACATCTGCAATTGAAAGATCGTTAAATGGATCCACTACAATGCCATTTTTAAATCTGTTTAAACCGTTTTCATCTTGGATTAGAAGATTTCTAGTTGCAGATTCTAGTGCACTAAGTTTTGTGTAATACATTAGACGATCTATCTTATCAGATATGTTATGTATATCTTTCATAGTGTATGTTTTTATCATCTTTCTTTTTATCTGTAGAGTTTCATTTCTACGATTTAATTTAGATGCTTTTTCTGGCGAAAGAAGAGGATAACCAGGCACAATAATTTCAGCAATTATTGAATTTTCAGTTTTATCAATTTTACCTATTGGTGTTCCCGTGATGTCACCTACGATGTATTTAAATCGACCGTAAGAACTTCCTACTATATGGTCAACTCTACTGCCATAATATTCGATATCGATTGATGCACTTGTATCAACCGCTGGGACTATATGATTAATATCAGTTGAAAACAGTTCAGCATTATAGTCAGGCAATGAAACTCCACCAGTAAGTAGAGTTGCACCGGTGGTTGTTGTGGAATATGCAGATATAGGTAGCCTATAAGGTCTGAAGTCAAGTGATGATTTTAGATCATAAATTTGACCATCTTCTGTCTCGAAGTAGGTAATATAATCACTATCAATATTTGCATAACTATCTACTGTAAAGAAGTTTATTTCTGTACTAGTATCTACCTTGAAAACCCGCAAGTTTATAGTAAGTACTTCGGTATCAGCAGGTAATGGTCTGCCTGGTATACTTTCTATATATGAATGATCATAAAAATCATCCTTTTGATTTTTTTGAAGTCGGAAGCTATTCGTAAAATCATTACCTAATGAATCTTCGATGCTTATAATTTCAGCAACATCTGGCAAGCCAAGTTTATATTGTGTTTCAATAGTAGAATAAGTAGTTTTTACATATACTTCAAGAAGCTGTTTTAATCTGTGTTCGGCATTTGTAATTGTAGCATTATAATATACAGTAATCTCTTCTGTGCCAGATGAAGCTGTTATAACAAGATTACCGCTAGTAAGTACAGCATCAGTAATTGTCGCCGGGTTATTATCACTGCTTTGAATTACCAAAAGATTAGCTAGTGTGTTAGCATCAAAAACCTCTTCTGCTGATGGCTCTACTGTTATGGTGCCCGCTGAAGAAGGTGTTATTTTACTTCTTCTTACCGAAAAGGAAATATCAGATACCGATTTAACAAACGATTTATTTGCGTCAAACACAAGTCTAGATTCTGATGAATTAATTACCCGAGGTAGAATTTCAATTTCACCTTGAGTCGTTCCTTCTTTTACATATACAACATCATCAAATGTTTCACCTGCATCCATTCTTATACCAAAAAGATATATTCTTTCTGGTGTATAGTTCTTTACGGTAGCCGATCCTATTACACCGAAACCTGAATCTAGCAATGATACATTTTGCATACTTCCTATTGTAACACTACCAGTTGCTGCGATAACATTACAGTAGCCGCCATAATTAAAGTTAACAGGTTGGTTGTTTACATCAAATGTTGTTGTGTTAGCATTCGGCACCTCAAATAATCTTTTTGAGTCATTAGATACTCTGTAACCCTTTGAGTATGCAACGCCCTCCCCCATTTCCACGAAGAAAGTATCGGTGACATCATTCTTTAAGATCTCAAATTGAAATTGATTTTTTGTAAAATCACCGCTTATTTCATAGGTTCTTCTAGCAAGTTCTTTACCAATTGAGTTAAAGTCAGAAACATTTCGTGTTTCAACCGCAAATCCGTTCTCGTATCTACGCAAAATAAAGAACTCAGGGTCTGTTTCTGCGGTAGGTGTATCTCTTGCAATAAGTCTAGGTACCAATAGTAATCTATCAGCACCAGGTGCATTTTCATTTGGAGAACCATTGGCATTATCTAATAGTGATGTATCTTGCTGCGAGTTTACAACTGATTCATCTACTGCATAACCCACAGAAATATCATTTGGCTGTATTGTGAAGGGATCTATGGAATCAGTAAGATATTTCTTAACAACAATGGTTTGGTCATCAACAAATAGGAAGTAACCGCGCTGGAAGATAATACCTTCAGATACGTTTAAGCCGAAGGATGCACCAATTGGAGTTGAAAAACCCGCGACCGCAGTACTAGCAATAATACCGTTATCAATAACAGTTTCCAGAACTTCTTCATCGATAGTTTGTGTACGTAAAATGTACTCTCTTATATTTAAGGTATCATTTGGCTCATAGACTTTCTTTTCTATGGTACCATTTACCAAGGCGGTATTAAGATACACAACAAAGAATGTATTTAGATCTGGTGCACGGCTTTGAAAACCTGCACTTCCCTGTATGATTAAGGACTTCAATCCATTTTCGTCTTCTATTTCATAATAGTATTCATCGATAGTACCATCTTCTTGTATAACAGTGCGCTCGATAAATTCCTCTGGTCTTGCCCTACTGGAATCTTCCTCAAATAGAATATTATCAACTACTTTAATATATTGCAAATTTTTCAATTCTGTAAAGGTACAACCCTTGATAATCGAGCCTTCCTTATAGACATTTTCACCAAATTGCTCAATTTGGTTTTGAAGACTAGTCTGTAATTGTGTTAATTCTCTTGCCTGAACTGCAAAGCCAGGCTTGAAAAGCACTCGATAATATTTGTTTGCAATATCGTAATCATCAAAATACGGCGCAATATTAAGATCTGTTTTAATGCCCATTGTGTGCCTTTATCCTTAAAAGTCTATTATAAGACGTATTTGTTCAACTTTATCTTCTGTTCTTTGTATTGGTACTGAATCCGCAATAAAAAGAACATCTCCCGTATCACCTATATATGGCGAATATTCTATTGTATTTATACTAATACCACCAGTACCGATATCAATGGGCGCCGTATCAACGAATGTTTCCGAATAGGGCCCTGTATAATCTGAAACATATATTGTATTTGTACCAGTGTCTACTTCATGGACAATACCCTGAACATTGCCTTGCCTTACTGTTTGTCCGACTGAAATGGCAGCAACACTAGAGTTTGATGTAAGTTTAATTCGATTATCAAATGTCGATGAATCAAATTCTGTTTCAAACACTGGCTTTTTAACAACGGCTATTTTACTATATGTACCGACAGAAGGTATATCAAATCCCACACCGCTTGATATGCTTTTAGCAATACCAATTTGTTTGCATTTAAGTTCTCTAAAGATATTTGTGCCATGACCGTCGTCTGGTGATATAATCGCGCGTAATGTTGCGCGGGCAGCGCCCTGGGTAACATCAAATGCCTGTGTTGGATCTACTATCGTTGCTGTAGCTCTAGTATATCCCGTTCCGTAAGATAACATTCTTGTTGATACAATTCTTCCAGCCTCAAACACGGGCATTGCAATAGCACCGGTGCCATTTCCTCTTATCTGGATTGTAGGGGCTATTTGAATGATGTCAAACGCTTCAATAAATGTGTTCGGTTGTACTCTAATAAATGGTCTCGAATTTAGTATACCGGATTCGATAATCTCAAAAACTTCAGTTTCTAAAATAGAAGAGGTTTCATTTTTTCTTATATATAGAGATCTATTTAGATAAAAGTTAGGTGTAGAAAAATCAAATGCTTGTATAGAAGAAAACTGCGACCCGTCGGATGAATCTAATTTTGCAGTTGAGTTTATGTATACAATGCCAGTTATGCTGTCAAAACTTTCGACGGTACCTGCTATTAATTCATAACCTTTATTTGTGTTTGTATTTTCAACTACTACCGAAAAGATGCCATCATCAGCTACTGCTTCTACACTGGCGTTTCTTACTACGGGCATCAAATTTCTAGCAGAAAATCTTCTAAAACTAACAAATGGCGTCGATGACATATATTTCCATATATAACCGTCTGGCAATTCATAGATACCGTCCGCAATGTTATTTGTAAATTCTGGTTTATTTACTGAGGTAGTATTTCTTGCGTTTGAAATACACTTAAAGATATGATAGTCGCCGCCGTCAATTTCTGGCTCAACTACGACATAGAAATTTGTGCCATCTAGAATAGCTTGATCATCATATGCAGCATATACTACATCTTGTCTCCACACAATAATGGGCAGCATAAATGAAAGATCTCTTGGTTCTATTTGTATACCAAAGATTGTTTTATCTATAAAATCTCTTGCTGTTTTTGGGGCATTTGTTGAAAGCGGTTTAACACTCACGCCTGCAAATGAACCAAACAACCAAAAATCATTTTCTATTAGGTTTTTAAGATAATAGTTTTCTGTGAGATCATAATCGAATTTATCTAATTTTGTTGCCACTTGTAATCCTCGATCAGTGTTAGGTTGTTAGGTATTGGAAACTGGTATTTGCTACATATATAGCATCGTCTGTAATATAATCATCACCGATAATCAAATCTACTTCCGTTATTCTCCCCTGTGGTGTCGTAACAGTAACATCAATTATATCTGTTTTAGTAAACTTTGTAAATAACTTCATTCCGGATGGATGTAATAGTTCTCTATATTCTTTTTCATAAACCTCTGGCGACACATCTGTATTTATTTCATATGAATAATCCTGGTAGAATAAACTATCCTGAATTACTTTATTGCCATTGATATTTGAAATAAAACTTACCCACTTACCTTCAGTTAATCCTTGGTCTCTGGATCTTGCAAATCCCACAGAATCTACCCTGCCTTCGTCAATGATAAATAAATCGGTATTTTCTTTAAACCATTCTGTGTTGATCAGCGGCGGTACAATTACATCATTCCACCTGGAAATAAATCTTACAGGTGCAGTTCCCGCCGCAATTTGCTCGAAGATTGCTGCATCGGCTGATGTGAATTTTCCAGTCTGATCGATGTCACCATATGAATATCCATCTAATGAAATCGATTTTAAGAATAGATCCAATTCTTCAGATTTACTAGGATCATCTGTTATAACCTTAAGAACCTCTTCAGTAAATGTGCCACCGTCTGATTGGGGTATTGGTACAACCGGATTTATATTGTCCCGAACTGCTTTTGTAAGATTGTAAATCTCTACTGTCGATTCATCAGCATACCCGAAACCACTGTCAATGATATCAATTTCTTCAATTTTACCAGTAATGGTCTCTACTGTACCGTTTATTTTTGCATTTAAACCTATAGGTAATGATTCAGTATCCTTTGAAATTGTCAATACAGTTATAGGATTCGGATTACCTAGTTTAAATATAGGCTCTGACAAGATAAATGATTCAAATGTCAATTGGGTAACATATAGGTTACTACCCTCAATTTTAACTACTCTACCCTTTACTTCAGTGTTTACAGTTCCGCCTACAAATGTTTCAATTGTTTTAAATTGTCTGATCTCATCACCTTCAAATAAAATTATGCCTGCTACTGGTATAATTCTAATGATTTGATCTCTAAGGTTAAATCTGCTTATGATGTTCTCCCGCGCGGAAACAAATGTATCGCTGAAGTAATCTATTCCAGGATTTATATTAGAAAGAGATGATATGACACCTAGTGTAAAATCTTCTGGTACGAAAGCTTCATTTAAAGCAGTAGTTAGTGAAGGTATAACACTGTTAACTCTAGTTCCGCTCATTTCTAGTAGTGCTGGTGGTACTGTGGAATAGTTTAATGAGTCTAAAGTAACATCAAGATAATTTCCAATACGATCCACAATTATAGAAATATCTTCTGTATCTCTTATAGTACCTATGTCAGCCGCTGCTGTATCATTTGCCTCAGTTATAAAAACTGGCTCTACCGAGATATTGTCTAATCTATCAATTGTTGCAATTTCAATACCACCCTCAAAGAAATATGTATTTGTCGAGTTTGCGGCTTCTGGGGTGGATAGATCTAATTTAAGACCTACTGATGTTGAATTTAAGCCTATTACAGATCCAGTTACTAGTGTGCCTTGGCTATTAGTTTGCTGCACTGTTTCACCTACTATAAACACTACGTCAGTATTCGCTGCTGCTGTTTCTGGGTCAGCAAAAAATAATGTCTGATTTGATAATTCAATAACTGTATTTGCTAATGTATAGCCATATCCACCGGACACAATCTGGAAATCAATTTCACCTGATAGCTCCTGTGAAATTTTTGACACCCGACCTTTAGCTCCATAGCCAGTCGGTGAGCTGATATCTACAATATCACCTATTCTATTACTGCCAGAAACAAGAGCGGTATTGTCGATGTCCACACTTCTAAGGGAACCATATACTCTACCATATGTTACATCTGGATCTCTGCTGTAGATTATATCAAACCCACTGAAGCGACCGCGAACATCACTAATGAACAAAATAGGTATAGTTGATTTGTTTATCTTGATAAAATATATATTATCAACAAAAGCTTCAGCCTGGCTTTTATCGCCGAATATTTTCTTATTTGCAATATCTTTAAATACGGCTTTATTATCTACCGCATAAAGTTGAATAAAGGTACCAACATTCCATTGTGATGAAGAAGGCTTGAATATATCTTCTGATGGGTAATATATCTCGACTTCAGTATCAAAGAATAATTTAAAGAATAACTCAATACCTTCCTTAGAGCCTTTTCTTCTATAAAGATCTAATATATTTTTTACTAGGAATCTAGTATCTTCTTCAAGAAAAAGACCATTCATATATTTGTTCTTGAAGAAGATTAACATTCTATCAAGTGTTGTATCTATGTTTCTGTAATCATATATTCTTCTAATATTATATGATGATTGGTTTGTTTGCGTCTCAAGGAACTCATAATAGGATTTTACGAGCTCAATTAGATCTCTGCCCTCTTCTCTGTATATTGCAGGAAATTGATTTTCTACAAAAAATGATGTTATTTTTGATTCTGATAATGCATAATCTGCAAGTCTAACATCGTTTATATCTTCTATTATCATTTACTAGACTCTATTACATTTATGTTAACATCTTCGTCACGAAGCATAAGAACTCTTACCTTAGGAGCAGAAACATTTCTTTCTTTTGTATTTGCTGACACCCTAATACCATTGTCTTGATAGGAATCTACTATAAAATCAGATAGACGCGCAATACCTCTTTCATAATCAACGGTGCCTGCTTTTCGCCTGATAATTTCAAATATACCTTCAGCTCTTCTGCTGGCATTTATGATGTTAATTTCACCCAGACCGTTGTCTTCAAAAATTGCATTTGTGCCCTCGTAAACAAAAACACTGCTGCGTATAAATGAGTTGTAGCTTTCAGTTCTATTTGCTTGTGCAAATCTACATGGACTTTCTAGTGAGGATCCAAAGTCGAAAATAGGGTTATCTTTTAGATTAAATTGCGGTGAATATAGAATGTATGGAGTAGCATCCATTGTATTACTTGAAATTGCTATATTACTTTCATCTATTAATGAAGAAACTCTTGACACTTCTAATACCGCGCCGAATTTTTCAAGTGTAGAGATATTATATTCACGCAATACATCGCGGACTGCATGCTCAAGTTGATCCTTGGATTGAGTAGTTTGATTTTGCGAATAGAATACATTGATGACAAGAGACACATACATAAATGTTGGGGGAATAAAGATCGGCTGAATTGCAACCGGTGTCTTATCTCGCAAATATTCTTCATATGTTGCCGCAGCAACATCAGACAAACCACCATCTAGATTTACTGCAATTGCAACTTTTCCGAAGCGCGGTGGGTCTAATTCATCACCACCGAATACTGAAATATCTCTAATCTCATTAAACCGTTGTTTCAAAAGAACTTCATAGTCGCGTGACGTAACTGCGCGCTCCTGTATCTGAATTGACCGAGGTGCAAAAAACTTTATATCCTCTAGTGATTCCTTTTCGGCGCCGCCAATTGCATTTGATGTAGTAATAACCGGTGCATTTTGTCTAAACGATGTAGAGAACCTACAAGCGCCATTAGCTTCAATTCCGCTTGAAATTCTATAGAAAACTCGTATCTGCTCATTTTCCGCTGGAGTTCTACCGAATCTATTATTGCCGAATAAAACCTCGTATGTTCCATCAAAGCTTGGTTCAATGTAAAATACAGCATCTTCAGATTGAACACCAAACACATCGCCCTTGTACACATATTCGATACGATCTAGTGGCTGATCAAATGACTCGAAAACCTTTATGCTTGATGTATCGATATTTTGATTTAACAGTCTGATTGATTTTCTGTTTCCAGTAATTAGAAAAGCTTCATCTAACAATTCACCTTCAAATATTTCAATTCCGGAGGCTACAAAAACACCAGCAGATGTTCGTCTTGCAATGTATGTCTGATTAGTAAAGAAATTAAATCTTGCACCCTCATGTGTCGTAGAAAATCTTGTATTTTCTGGAATTGCAATTGTGGATGCCGTTTCGGTTAGATCATTAATTGTTACTGTAACTACTGCCTTTGCCGATTTCGCAGATCTGGGCAGATAATTTAATTCTTTTGCATGAGATACAACTGAATTTTCCATTTGAGCACTATCAAGAAACATCTCCGAGATTGCCATGTTTGTATAAAAGTTGTTTTGATAAGTATTGTATGCAAGCACATCAAGTAATACTGACATGTTGGAGCCTTCAAAGTCAAAATCTTTGAAGCGACCAGCGGGGTCGGCTCTTAGGTAATCTTTTAGCTGAGTTTTTACTCTAAAGAAGTCTAACTCTGTGATTGGTGTCTTCAATGCCATTTTCTTACCTTACTCGCTCTATAAACACAGTAACTGATATAGGATCTTCGCTATTCTTTACATAAAAGTATATAGTAACTTGTACTCTATTATCATCATATATAGAAGTAACATCAACATCAATTAGTGATACCCTAGGTTCAAAGTTATTTATAACATCTCTTATGCGTTCTTCTAAAATCTTTAATGTAACTGGAGTTGCATTTTCAAATAAGGAAGCTCTTACATCAGATCCAAGATTTGGTTGAAATAGTCTCTCACCTCTGTCGGTAAGTATTAAATTTTTTAATGATTCTTTTATGGACTCTTCGTTTGTCTTTAATGCGATATCAGCCGACAAAGGATTAATGGTAAGATTTTTATGAAAATCGGTATAGATTATCCGCTTTCTTCTAAGCGGGGATACTCTAGGTATTGGGCTGAATGGATCATTTAATGTAGACATTGGTTTTAATTTCCTTTAGTGCCCGCAGGACCAGATAAGTTATAATAGTTGAAATTTCCCCATGCTCTAGTACTTCCTGTGTCAATGTGAGTAAATGTTCCGTATGAACCAAACCCTCTAAAACCTACTTGATATGCAAGGTTCATAAATTGTATCTGATTTGATCTGCCTGAGATACTACAATCAAATGCCTTTCCGGCAAAATGTTGACCTCTTCTACCGGTTCCACGCCCATATATTGCTTCTTGTGCTTGAATGTTTCTATATGCGCTATTTATAATTATTGTTTGACCCCATCTGGTTGCAAGTAAGTATAGCATATATAGTGCATCTACATCTACTCCGCCACCTACAGACTTCGGAGTAAAACCTGCTTTACCGGATAAACTAGATGCCGGCCCAGGATTATATCGCACACCGTTTCTGCCTGCAATTGCATCGTCATAAGAAGGAAATTGATAACCCGATGGCAATTTTGGTGTAGGGCCATAACCGTCATACGGCACAGTACCTTGGGGTACATTCGCAATTCCGCCATTAGCTGTAGTTGCAGGTATCAAGCCAGACTGCCTAGAAGCATCTGATCTTGCTTGAGTATCAAATCTAGTCGCGCCACCATTTATTGCTTTTAGTGTATTGTTATTGCCGGCAGCAGATAAAATTCTATCTGTTTCTCTGAATTGGGTGTGCACTCTTTCTAATGGCTTTGCTGATTGATCAAATAATCGCTCTACTTCTCTTGCAAGGCCACCGAATCTTAGAACTACAAAATCAACTTCTTCCTTTTTAGGATCTCTATATCTTTCTGACGCAATCACAATCTGGCCCTGTATCACAATCTTCATCTGATCAGCTGTTTCATCACTTGCTGCTTTTTCTGTTGATGCAACTAACCCAGCATTTTTACTATAGATAGGACCCATATTAAAATTAAAATTGTTATTAAGTAATTCCGATGTAAAAAAATACAATTTTGATTTCAACTGCGATGAAGAATTATCAACTACTGAAGATAACTGTTGCTCTAGATTATTCAAAACACCAACCGCTGCAAACGCACGCATTAATTCTCTGGTATTATCTAAATCAATTTCTAATAGCAATCCCATCTGCTTCGATGTTTTCCCAAGTGTTGAGAATGTATCTGATAAATCCCCGTTCATAGTTTGTTTTACCAAAGTGCTTATCTCCTGTGTTCTTGCAGGATTTGAAACCGACACACTTTCGGCTTCTGCATATAGGCTTATAGTAAGATTATCAAACGTAGTTGAAACATTAACATAATCACTGTACATTTTTGTATTTAATTGTGCGGTAAGATTAGAAAGTTGAGTTAATTGTGATAATATTGAATTAATACTAATTTTCGAGATTGGGCATGTGCCGTCTTTATTAATATCCTTTACACTCTCTATGAATGAGATGATATTGTTTACAATAGATATTAACTGTATTGCTTCTGCAAGACCGAAATCCGATGCAAAAATACCACCTAAAGAAGCAATAACGGTTTGTATACTCTGCTGGATATTTAATAATAATTCCTGTGCAGTTTGTATTAGTGCTATTATGTCCTGAATCAAATTAAGCAGATTGCTAAGTTTCGCACCTATTGAGTTTATAAATGCAGAAAATTTGTCAACAAAGCTACCTGCATTGTTAAATGGGTCTGTTTGCCCAACAGTTTTGGAGTAAACATTATTAACCGTAAAACATGAACCAACTATATCAATTCCGTTGTTTCCTAAATTTTCAAGATACTTTTCAGTAAGCCTAAAAATGCTTATAGGGCTCAACCGTACTTGTACTTCCACCGTTCTTGGATTCAGACCGTTGGATGTAATAATTTCAGATACTTCCGCACTTGTCAAGTCACTTAATCTAACGCGTCTGTCGATATAAGGAAAATCAGAATCAAATGTTCTGAGTTCTGTTCTTCTTTGATTGTCTATAGTTTGAGTGATATGCTGCGGTATTGATATTATCGGCCCAAAAGCTGTTGTAGTTCCAGGGCGGTCAAGTGTCTCTGATCCTTGCAATTTTGATATTGCAAGGTTATTTCGTGTATTTCTATACTTTTTAATTTCGCTATTAATGGCAGCTGTATTTTTATTTAACAGCTCCGCATCTATATTGCCCACACCTAAGGGCACCGATAGCAATTGTTCAGATGCTGCCTGTAAGCTTTGAACTAACTCTTCGGAATATTTGCAATCATTTATGGTCATTAGATTATAAGTATCCTCTATGCAAAACTTGTCTGGTCAGGTGATATTATTGATCTTACGGGCGGCTCAGCTACACCATCCTGCTCTGGCGTTGTTGCTTCAATTGGTAGTTCTGCATCCTCTGCACTCTCCGATGAGTTAGCTGGATCATATTTAAATTCGGGTGCTTCGATTTTCTCCTTAACCTCAGCAGCTATAGCACCGTTATTTGCTAGCTGCACGATATCATCAACATAAACTATAGGTGCACGGACATGCACATTACCATCACCAGTTAATCTTAATTCAGATCCTGCATTAGCATGTAATGAGCCACCGCCAGAATCAAGGAACATAGTGGACGATTTAACCGAAAGTATTCCACTGGAATTTATGTTTGTAGTCGTCTTCGAATCTAAAATCATTGTGGATTCTGAACTCAGTGACATGAAACTTTGAGAATTCATTACTATAGCCTGTCCGGCATTTATACGCAGATTACCTTTTGACTGCAACGAAATAGCACCTTCACCTGAATTTAAATATAGATTTTGGTTAGGGCTCATGAAAATATTACCCTTGGATTTTACATGAACACTATCATCGGATTGTAGATATATACCCTGAGCACCTGTGATGCTAGTCCATTCTCCACCCAATCGAACATTTTTGGATTTCATGTTTATAGAATCAGTTGATTGCATTACTATATTTTTTGCCGTTCTGATATTTAAATTTTCTACATTTGCATCTATTCCTATAGAAGCACTTCTGATATCAGTTCGGTCGGCGCCGTTTAGTTCAATTTTACCTGCACTACCTATCATAATATTGCCATGAACAATTTGCTTATAATCACCTTGAATTTCTTCGATCTTGTTTCCCTTTACTAGAACATGACAGTCGCCATCTATAGTAACAAGGTTATTGCCACGAATATAAACATGGTGGTTTCTCTCATGGATATCATATGTATCACTTACATTCTTATGTGTTGTACTTGTTGCTGCTATTTGGATATATGAACCATTTTGATGCCATATCATAATTCGCTCGGCACCTGGTGTATCATCCAACTCGACCGAGTGGCCGGCAGCTGTTTCGATTACTCTGTTATATGGATACTGCGCGGCATATGCTGACGGCGGTTCCTCCCACGAATTTGTTTCAACCTCCGGTGCTGGTGTAGAGTCCATGTATCCAGCATACGGCTCACTTGATGCAACTTGAGTACCAGCAACGGCTGTGGGCTGACTACTACCATCTTTACTTGGTGGGTTTTTTCTAGTGTAATATGCATTTATACTATTTACAGTAATTCGACCGTCAGTACCTCGCCAGCCTGGATTATTGCGCCAAGCGGAAGAATTTATCGGATATACCTCGGTATTACCGGAAGATGATGCAAACGCGGGGGCGGCTTGCATAACACCTAGACCCGATGTATTTTCAAAATTCCATCTATCTAGATACTTGTCATAAACCTTTAGTTGTTCTGCCGGGGCTAATTGAGCAACTGACTGCGGAGTGTAGCTTGTACCGTTTTGTTGGTTTATATCATTCAGCGCATCAGCACCAAGCTGGAAGAAACCGGCATATCCAAATCTGTTTATTACAGATGGATTATAGCTGCTTTCACCTGCAATAATACCATAAACTTGCTCTCTAGTAACACCGTGTCTTTGCCGTATGATTGATAGTTCTCTTTGGAAATCTGGGTCCGAATCTAGTGCATCTATTTTTGCTTGTGTGCTAGCATTTGTCGTTGATCTAGAACCAGCTGATTGGCCCTCATTCTCACCTAAATCATTTTCCCAAGCATTTCCGTTACCTATGCTATTATGGTTTTTAATCTTACCCCCACCGATAGCAATATCACGGGCTCTATTTGTTTCTAATGCTTCATTGTATGTTTCATTCAGGAATTCACCCGATGCAAGTTTTGATATAGGTGATAACCCAAGATCTCTTGGCCGAGAGCCCTGAGCCTGTCTGTCGTAGTTATCTAATGGTATCGCACCCCAACCCGTTGTTGCAGGATCAATTACGGCTGTCAACTGTGTAGGTATCAAGCCTAGTATCATCGGCTGTTGTGCATCACGACCATCAATAAAGAAACCAAATACCCAAGCATTAAGCGGAGGTATGTTGAAATTAACATCATGGCTTCCTATAATTAATGTTGCCCACGGCAAATCTTCTGTGGGTACATCTTGATTGGAACCGTGTACACCAAATGCTCTTACCTGTACTCTACCTTCCGCTCTAGGGTCATCTCTGTTTTCGATAACACCTACAAAGAAAAGTGGTTGAATAAATCCTAAACCTGTGTCCATTATCTTCCGCCCCTAGATCTTCTTATATCAATTGCTTGGGACCAATCCTTTTTAATTAACACATAGTAATTTTTCATTTCTTCCTGCTCCATAATATGATTAACTGATTTAACAATATACTTACCGCTCAAGTGCTTATTTTGCTCAGGCTCGCTTGAACTTTTGCCATCTGGTTGTTGAAACTTTTTTACATCTAGATCAATAATGTCACCAGCTGTAATGTCAAGCCTGCCCGGACCTGTTGCATTTACAGTTATACTTTCGATATGTTTTGAATATGCTTGTCTGTTTGATATAATTTCGGAATAATATGTTTCAGCAGTCAAAGCACTTTGGTCCTCGGAATTTTCTCTATTTTTATCATAGTTTACTATAACAAGAAACCGCTTTTGTATATCTTCATCACGACCACTAGATGAAAGTGCTCTATGGGATTCGTCAATGAACTGTCTTGTGTGTCTATCTTCTAACTGCTGGAATGCTTTAACATCAAAATACTTTCTTCTATTCACAAAGTAATTATACTGACCATCTTCATTGAGTAGGTTTGTTTGTCTTCTTAAGATATCAAGTTCGATTACTTTATTGCGATATGCCCCATTATATAGATCATCAAGACTGTTTACTCTATGTGTGTTATCAATTGTTTCTATATTATTAAGTTGAAGATCAAAGTTATCCAATGTATCTGGTATTGCATCAAGAAATGTAAACTCAAATAGCCTTGTTGGGTCATAATCTGGGTCAGTAATATCCTCTGACATTCTAAATAAATGCTCGTCTGTAACGAAATGGTAACCACGTGACGACTCAAAGAATCTATAGGTGCAAGATGGACTTTCAGATGCAGAATATGCTCTTCTGGAAAGAAATTGCATTGCTTCTTCCGGTCTCATTCTTGGGATAACACATCTTGTTCTGCCATTGGTTTCTTCTACTATCAATTTTCTTTTTTGATCTGCCGATAAAAATGTATCAGCTACATTATCAAAGTAATCGTTAAAAATATTTCTGGCGATATCCGAGACTTGGACATCGCGAAAGGGTCTAACTACCTGATATGTGCCTGCCTGATAAGATTGATATGAAATAAAGTGTATATCGTATTGTAAACCGTCATTTGTATCTTTAGTAGAAACATTATCAATTTTGTATATAAACCCTACGAACCGATACGGTTCTGATACTATACCACTAGTGACTCCTCCATTTTCATTTATTAATCTAGAATCTGCAATCTCCAATATGATTTGTTCCTCACCACGTAAAGGAGGATTTTCATCTATACCTTCCAATAGACCAACAGAATCAATAATCCTAGCTGTTCCGTACATTGTTTCGCTATCAATAGATGATGTTATGCTAAACGATGGGATTAAGACAGTAATATCAAGATCAATTTGAGTTGGAGTAAATTCAAATCTTAATGTTGCTTTTTGAAGATTATAGTATGTAGGATTTACAAATGTCTTACTCATTCACGAAGCGACCTTCTAAATTCCTCTACTACCTGATTGCGATGTAATTTATCGATCAATATAATTTCTCTTTTATTTTCGTTTATCTGTTTTTCGTATTCATAAACTCTAATAGGTCTCCATTCCTCAGGTATTATCTGACGAATTGTCATTCTTCTACCTTCCTCAGTTACTATAATAACCTCATCTTCTCTGCGCAGGAAAAGTGTTCTAAATGACTCAGGGCTAATTCTTACTACATCAACCATTATCAATTTCCTTATAGTAGTATACGATATTTTCTGTGCTATTTTCGTTTTGCCCCCACTGAAGAACATCAAGTCCTTCACGGCGGGAAATCTTAGCATATTTGTTTATAAAATATTGATTGAATTCTTCTTCATTCATAGGCCATTGAGTGTAGGGATCAGTTATGTTATTTGAGAACAAGACTAACCAGGTATCATCTACCGATCCGTAATAATAATATGCAATATCTTCTGGCTTTTCACCTTCTCTAACCGTATATGGCAAAAAGATATAAGGGTCGCGAAGTGTTTCATCAATTACTTTACTGCGTCTAGTAATATCACGTACTGCTTGCCCTTGATATTGTATAATGGGATAATTTGAAAAATATTTTGACATTTATACCTCTAAATTTTTATCATTATGGCTATTAAGCATCGGTGTTTACGTCAATGCTGGAACCACCATAATCTTCTGATGTGTGTATATCAGACTCAATAAGATTCATTTGCATCTGCACCGCAGCTGGACGGCCGCCACGTAACACAGCATTACCGTTAGGAGTAAAGTTAACTGAGAACGTTTGTATCATAGCAGTTTTAAAATGGAAATAATATCCTGGATCAATACCCACGAAAAAGATGTCAACCATGGCAGGATATTTAAACATAGCCCTTTGAATTACTGATGTGTTTACATAACTAGGTAACATATTTCTTTTTATTGTATCAGATATAAGTTGAAGATTAACGGACTCTTGAGAATTCTTAGGTACCAATGACCAATCAAAGCTATGAGTTTTCATTTCAACTCCATCAAATGAAAGAGCGGCCTTGGGGTTTACTAATGTTCCTGTGCCAGCATCTATATTTCTTCCTTGATTAGGAAATGCTTGATCAATACCCTTTCTTGCTAGAAAAGCAAGATCCTTTGATAAATTACCAGTTATTTCTTCCAGATTAGAACCTTGTACTGATGGCATATTTCTTAGTGCACCTGTAGTTATTGCACCTGTTATATTGCCTACACTAAGATCATCAATATTTATTCCAGAAATCAAGCTAGAAATAACATCTCCCGTAGTACCTTGTTCAAATCTTTGTACTCTAACATTAAATGTATCTGCTATATTAGCAGGCAGCGGCAAAAAGATTGTATCAGTCACGTTTGATCCTGCGCTATTTATTTGCGAAAATCCTCGTTCTGATGAGGTACGATACTGATATTCCCTGAACATTAACAGCATACCATAATCGTTATCTTCTATTGGGAATGAAAGATTAGCAGACACCTTTGTTCTTGCCGCTATTGCAATTTCGTCCCTTATTGGCTTAAACCGTATTCTATCTGGCATTTGATCCACTGTACTGTTATAAATAGTTTTATTAGTAATTCTATTTATACAGAAAGATTTGATTTGGCTTACCGAGGAAGATTTAGACCTAAGAATCCTAGTAAATATAAAGGCGATCCTACGAAAATCATTTACAGATCACTATGGGAATTAAAAGTATTTAGAAAATGTGATGAACATCCTGATATAATAGAATGGCAATCCGAAGAGATTGCAATACCGTATTTGAACCCAGTAAAGGGCAAGACTAGTAGATATTTTCCAGATATTGTAATTAAAAAGAGAACTAGCCCGACTACATATGATATGATAATGATTGAAATTAAACCTAAAAGTCAGACGAAGCCACCTGACCCATCAACCAGAAATAAAACACCAACTGGAAGGGTTTCTCGAAGATATATAAATGAGGCCGCTACATACGCAGTAAATGAGGCAAAGTGGAATGCTGCTCAGAGATATTGCCGAGACAGAGGTTGGATTTTTCATATTATGACCGAAGACGAAATAAAGCCATTGGGGAAATAAAATGCCAGCATCATTATTTGATGATCTATTACTAAAAGGTGTTCGTGCAGGACAGATCCCTGCTCGTACTTCTACTGCTCGTGAATGGTTCCGCGACAAGGCAAGGGACCTCGGGAAGGTATCTGAAAACACAATAGCTAAAGATGATAAAAGCAGACTTAAAAATAGATTTGCAATAGGCAAAATGTATTTCTTTATGTATGACCCAAAGCATAAGAAAAGTCTACCATATTATGATACGTTCCCATTGATCTTTCCAGTCGACCGCGCCGAAGGTGGTTTTTATGGGTTGAATTTGCACTATCTGCCACTGCAACTACGCGCACAATTAATGGACTCGCTATATGATATTACTACAAATAGCAGATATGATGAGAGTACAAAATTGAAACTTTCATATGGTGTGCTAAAAGGTGCTGAAAAATTTAAATTATTTCAACCTACATTTAAGCGATATCTAAGTAGTAATGTAAGAAGTAGATTTATTCAGATTCAACCATCTGAGTGGGACATTGCGCTATTTCTAAATACAGAACAATTCGTTGGTGCTTCTAAGACAAAAGTCTGGGCAGATTCTAAGAAAATCATAAGAGGATAACGGGTATGTTTAATATATCTGAATTCAAGGCAAGAATGGATAGACACGGGGGACCTGGTAGATCAAGCCTTTTTGAAGTTGCGATATCAGCAACTAACCGAAGAGGAGAGGTCATCGTACCTGGTGTTATCTCAACAGATGATCTTAGATTTTTCTGCCAAACTGTATCAATGCCAGGCATTAACTTGGAGGTAATGTCCTACAAGCCAAGTGGAATTGGGTTTTCGGAATCAATGCCGATGAATTCATCGCCAGACCAATTAAATGCTGTCTTTATGTTGGATAGCAATCACCGAGTTATAACATATTTCCATAGATGGATTTCATCTGTAGTTAATATTAGCGGAAACCGTGGCGATAATACCAACGGCCTGGCGCCGAAACTTATTGAATATAAGGATGCCTACTCAGCATCAGAACTTACTATACGGCATTATTCTACACATAATCCTTTTCAGTTTTATGAATGTCGGTATGAAGGAGTTTACCCTACTCAGGTAAGCCCAATTGATCTTAGTTGGGCCTCAAACGACTCGCCGGCAACAACTACAGTCAATTTTTCATACAACCGAATGATATACTCTGGCTTTTCTGATACAAATTTTGAAACATCAAGCACATTTATAGGAAGACAAAGATCTCAAATAAGAGGCAATACAATAGCCCAAACAATACAATCGTTTAACAGCAGTTTAGTAGATGATCTAACCTCTGTACCATTTTCGTAATAAAGGAGACTACATATAATGGCACTACCTAAAATTGACCTTCCAGTTTACCAATGTGAACTTCCATCCACTGGCAAAAAGATTAAGTTCGTACCCTTTACCGTAAAGGAAGAAAAAATACTTCTCACCGCGCAGGAATCTGGCGAAACCGAACAGATGATGATTTCAATTAAGCAAATTTTAAATAACTGCTTAGTTGAAAACACTATAGATGATCTTTCTGTTTTTGATATTGAATATCTCTTGATCCAACTAAGATCAAAATCAGTAGACAATGAGATTGAATTCGAAATAAAGGATCCTGAAACTGATGAAACTGTGAAACTTAAATTAGATCTTGGTTTAGTAAAAGTATACAGAAATGAAGCGCATACCAATAAAATTAAAATATCAGATCAATATACCTTATTTTTAAAATATCCAACCATCGATCAATTTGGTGAATTACTAGGCAATGAGCAACAAACAGCCGAGGATAGTTACACTATAATGATTGCATGTTTAGATAAACTTGCTTCTGAAGAAGAGGTATATAACTTTAAAGATTTTCCTCAAACTGAAATTAATGATTTTGTAGAAAGTCTACATGCAGATACCATAAAGAATATTAAAAAATTCTTTGATACTATGCCTAAAGTAAGACACGAAATCGCATATAAAAACTCAAAAGGTGTGAATAAGATTTTTGTAATGGAAGGAACGCAAACTTTTTTTATCTAATGTTGAGTCATACTAATTTGTCATTGTATTATCAGAAGATTTTTGCCATGGCTCAACATCATAAATATAGTATTACAGAATTAGAACAAATGATCCCATATGAAAGAGACATTTATTTTGCGTTGTTGGTTGACTTCATAGAAAAACAAAGAGAAGAACAAAGGAATAAGCAATAATGGCCGAACCGACATTGAAAGACGTAATAGAACGGCTAAAAACCGAAGGTCAGCTCGTACGTAATACTGGTACTAATTCAATTAAAGCAGCAAAAGATATTTTAGTTGATATATCAGCATCATTATTTGACCAAACAAATATACTACGAGAGATGTTGGATCTCAATAAGCTTGTGTATGAAGAAGCCGAGCAAAGAAGAAGACTTGGGGTAGCAAATAGAAGCGATATACTACCAAGCCCAGCACCTGCTGCAGCAAGCGACTCACCCGCACCTGCGGCAACACCTGGTCTTGGCTTTGATAGTTTGCTTGGCAATCTTTCAAAATTAGGTCTAATATTAGGTGGTCTTGCAGTAGGTATCGGTGCCACAATTGGTGTAGTTAGCGGACAATTAAAAGCAATACAAGCATTTTTCCCAAAAACATCTGCTGCAATAATAAAATTATTTGATGATCTAAGAATATCAATTGCATCTCTTTTCACTAGATTTAGATCATCAATTTCTAATCTTTTTACAAGAACTATTAAGATATTTGATGATTCACTTGCGTTTATTAGAGGTATTTTTGCAGTCGACTCAGATTCTAGAATAGCAAAGATACTAACCTCAATAAAAGGCTATATCAGCAGTATCATAAGGCCGTTTATAGTCGCGGCCGATGTTTTAAAAGATATAGTAAAGACCGTTACGCCTCTATCTGGTGTATTTTCTTCTATTCGTTCATTATTTTCAACATTCGGAAGTAGCATTGCAGGAGTTGCAGGTACAGTGGGTAAGTTATTTGCGCCTATTGCGATTATAATAACAGTATTTGATACAATTAGAGAAGGTCTGAAAGGATATGCTGAGGGGGGTATTTTAGGCGGCCTAGAAGGTGCGCTTCGCGGCTTTCTTAATTCATTGATTGGTGCTCCACTGGATCTCTTAAAGAATATTATATCATGGGCCACGCGCAAATTAGGCTTTGAAAATTTTTCAACTATATTGGATAGTTTTAGTTTTGGGGAGCTGTTTACTAATATGGCGGCGTCACTCTTTGACGGTATTGCAAAGGCTTTTAGTGTGATAGGCGACCTATTCTCATTCGGTGAAGATGACTTCACTGCCCTGGGTATGTTAGGAAAATTGACGGATTTGGTTTTTGCACCTGTAAATATGGCAATAAATTTTGTAAGAGGTATATTCGGATTTGATGACTCTGAAGAGCCATTTAAATTACAGGACTGGATAAATGAAAAGGTAACTGAAATATTCGATTGGGTAAAAAACCTGTTTTCATTTTTACCTTCAGTTGAGGATATTAAAGCAACACTACTTTCATATCTACCAGAATGGATGAAGCCAGATTCAGTTAATCAACAGAGACAGGAAATTGCACAGGAAATAAATCAGCAGCGCCAAATGATTGCCGAAGGCGATGAGCGTAATTGGCGAGGCAAAAAAAGGGAAGCAATTATACAGGAACTAGAGGAAGACCTTTCATCGCTGCCTCAGTATAATAAGGGTAGCCAAGGGTTTGTAGATTTTGGTATGGGAACACCTGCTGTTCTGCATGGCATAGAAGCTATAGTACCCAAAAATACACCTGCTGGTGCTTTTTTGTCTACTAATTTTGATGAAAATTTTAAACCAATTACACAGCGAATTGAAACCGTGCAATCATCTGCAATATCTAATACATCAGCACCTATTATTATTGCATCAGCACCTACCATAGCCCCGGTCAATAATAATGTTAGGGGAAATACCAACTATAGCAGCCAGAGAATAACATCTGTTGGCAATGGTCCGGGAAGCTCTGGACTTGGTAGATTTGCAAATTAAAAAGGGGAGCATATATGCTCCCCTTTTCTTATTCTGTGAGAAACTTCTTATCGGCTAGCTTTGTGATAGGAATTTTTTGGGGCTTCTTTTCATCTGGGATATTGTCGACTAACTTAACAATCAACATGCCTTTATCAAGTGACACAGATTCAACTTCTATTGCATCAGATAGCGTGAACTTTCTTTCAAAAGCTCGTTCAGCAATACCTTTGTGAATGAAATTGATACTCGGACCTGCATCCTGTACCGAACCTTTGATTGTAAGTATGCTATTATGCAATTCAATATCAATCTGATCTTCATCAAAACCAGCCACCGCTATCTGGATTGTATAATGGCCTCTAGCTGCCTTTATAATGTTATACGGGGGATATTTTTGTGATATTGGCATTTGCTCATTTGCGCGGCCAAGTAATTTATCAAACCCAATGAAAAATGGGTCAAGTTCTGTCTTTAGATATGTCATCAGTTTTCTCCTTATTAAGCGAGTTTTGTTAGTATGGGCCGTCATATAACCAGCCCGTGATAAAGCAGGAACCCCTAAGGCATTCCTGCAATTATTTATATCAGTTTAGTCTTTTTTGTTGATAAAACCGTAAAGTTCTTGTGCTTTATCCATGATCTCTTTTGGAGAGTACATCGCAGGCTTTACTGCTTGGGTTTGCTTGATAAGTTCCTCAGCAGATTTGCCCCAGTTCTCAGCCATGCTATTGATAGTACTCCAATAAGCATTCGATGTCTCATTGTATTGCTGATCCATCATTTCCTTGGCCATTTTTAGAACTTCAAGGCGTATTTCATATGCATTCTTATTCATTTGTATCACCCTTCATTTTCATACCAAGCTGTTCTACTTTCTGGTCCATTTCCTTAAGCTGTGCTTTGAAGAAATTACCAGTGTATTCGTTTAGTGCTGCTGAATAGGTATTCCAGCCAGTTACCTTTAGATCAATAAAGGCATCTGTAAATTTTTTGTTGTGCTTCATAAGCTGATCAAAATTGTAGATCATTATAGTCTCCTTTGTGTGTATTTGTGTTGCGGATGAGAAGGCACCGGCGACCTATTCTATTTATGCGACTCCGGTTGAGCCCATGCCGCCATCACGATCAGTCTTTTGCTTTGGCTTTGTCTTGCTTTCGGATAAGGTATATGTCACAGTCTTTTCCAAAATACCTTGTGCGATTCGATCGCCATGATATAGATTGATAGGAGTATCACCCATGTTATATAACATAATATATGTAGGGTCGATATAATCTGAATCGATGATTGCAACATTATTTGCAAGGGCCAGCCCAAACTTTAGAGCCATACTCGAGCGTATATATAGTTTCAATACATGCTTAGACGGTATATCAAAAATTAGCCCAGTAGGTACTAGTGTTCTGAATTGTGGCTGAATCTGAAATGTCATCTTTCCATTGGATGCCATACGAACAGGTAGATTCATTTCTTTATTATGTGGATTAAATGCCTTAATTAGGCTACCTTCGGTTAGACACGCACGAAGATCAAACGCGGCTGATCCTTCAGTTGCAAATGCAGGCAATTCAGCTGCGGGATTATCAATGTAAACTTTCATAGTGTAGTTCCTTTCAACGTTTCTTTCCGATATTATATTTTGACTCTAAAGACCATTCGGCTTTTTCTTTATGAGATAGTATCTTGATTTGGCTTAATGGGGCAATAGGATCTTCAATCCGTGAGGAATCCAGAACCTCTAGTAACTTCCATTCTTCTAATAGATTCACAATTGTATTGCGGCGAGCAATATCATCGTCGGTAAGATTATTTTCCTTACCATCTAGGATGAACAATTCCTTAAAATGCAAAATTGAATATCTGCCCTGTTTGTGCAGAATATGACAGGACTGATATAGCTTTTTGTCTTTTTTGGATGCTATACCCACACGAGTTAATGTTTCTTTTATTTTTAGAAAATTATCAGGGGACGGCAATATAATCTCTACACCTACCCCTCTGAATATATCTTGGCCCATTGTATTGATCACCTTTATTTTTATTGTTATAGATCACTTATTTGTTCCACCTTTGGATACCTTGTTATTTATAACTATAAGTTCTTCGGGCGGCAGAACCTTGATATATTGCTTAGCGATCAACCTATTGCACTGATAATATTCTTGAATTGCATCGAGATCACTATCCTTTTCCAATTTGTGCCATTTTGACCTGCGGTCGCGAGCTCTAAGTGAGCCTAGGTAATAATGATATTGAGCACCTTTAAACAAGTGATGCCGCATATTCATTTCGTTTGCATGTAGAACAGTATCACTATGTAAAGCAAAGCCTCTATTTACAATATATGGGTTGTATTGTTTTTCGATTACATCAGGCTGATCATCTGATAAAATTAGGTTTTTCTTATTCTGTGATACGCTATTAATAAAGTCAAAAGGTGTGTACTTAGTAGTAATTCCAACCTCTTCATCGAATTTATCACGTTCAGCCTGTTTAATCTTTGCTTCTTCGATTGCTGCTAGCATATCATATTCGTCGTGGTTCATCATATACTTCCTCTACATTATCTGCCAATTGATTTAGATCCTTGGAACAATCCTCGCAAAGCTGCACATTACCCATTCCATCCGCAGCAGTGTACTGCAAGGTAAATGCCTTCTTTCCATCGACCTTTGTTTTGCAATAAAAACACTTTACAAATACTCGCCGAAAGATACTCATTTAAAACTACATTCAACCATAATGCTTGTAAGGAATGCCATAAGATTAATCTCTGGATCAGCAACAAAAGCATGCTTATATTGATAATCTGCAAGCTCTACCACAAAGCCAGGCATACTTTTTAATTCGATGCGATCTAGTGACTCATCATAGAATTTACGAAATAGCTCGGTTGCATCCTGGTCACTGTTATCGGCAACCCACTTACGCATTTCAGTAAACTTTTTTGCCTTTAGGAACCCAAATAATTCATCTAGGGATTCAGTTTTCTTTGCTGAGAGAATACCCTCATCAATAGTACCAATGGCAGCATATTTCTGAAGTTCGTTTAGCACACGCCGAAAATCTGGAAAATACTTTTCGATGATCTTGGCAACTACCTGTGGATCAGCCTCAATGTTTTCATTTTTCAGTATGGTCATAACACGCTTAAAAAACTGTGCTGCAAGTTTAGGGCGTTCTGATTTTTCAACCGCAAAATCTACTACAGAGAAACGTGACCCGCGAAGAGGTTCAATGATTCTGTTTTTAAAGTTGCAGGTAAAGATGAAACCGCAATTTTTGCTATAGTCTTCAATGAAACCACGAAGCGCAGTTTGAGTATTAATAGTAAGATAATCTGCCTCATCAATAATAACATATTTGCGCCCGCCGCTGAATGAAACGGCAGACGCAAAGTTAGAAATTTCAACCCTAAGAGTATCAATACCGCCGCTTAATGAGCCGTTAATCTTTATGTAATCACAGCCAAGTTGATCTAGCATTGCAATAGCGGCAGTAGTTTTACCAGTTCCAGGTGAGCCGGCAAGCAACAAATTAGGTACATTCTTATCGTCGACAAATTTCTGGAAGATATTCTTAGTCTTTTCGGGAAGGATAGTATCGGCGACTACCTGTGGGCGGTAGCGTTGAGCCCACAGGTATTCGTCTTCTTTCATTTTCATAGCAGTCATAATATAAGTTTCCCTTGCAATTTTATTCAGTTACTTCTTCAGTTTTTTCTTCCACTGTTTCCTCGGGTGCGTTTGCTTTGATAAATGCATCAAATTTATCACGAAGTTTACCCACGGAAGTAAGTTCCTCACCCTTAAAGGCACCTCTCTGCGAACAAGCATCAATAATGTTGACGACAATGACAAAATCGTTTAGTGCGATATTTGTAGGTTGGTCAGCCATGCTTAGTTTCCTTTCTTATATGTTGATTTCGATTCGATTGCAATAAAGTATTTAATGCCATTGCCTTCGAATTTGGAAATACCCTTGGAACAAAGAGTGACTTTATAGTCCTGCGGCAATAGCTTTAGGTTTTCAGTCTTAATAACCAACTGGAAGGTATCATCAGTAGCACCGATTTCAATCTCGTGATTATCTGATGTGGGGTTTGCACTATCAACCGCACTGATGTAACAAGCACCATCACGACCAACAAACGCAATCTCTGGCAGATTAAGAACACCGGCCGCTTTTAGAACTGATTGGATATCATCCCAGGCAACATTAACTTTTACATCCTCAGATGGAACATTAATTTCCTTTTCAGGTGGTACAATTACCATTGAGATATCAGCAAACACATATTTGGTTTTACGCTTACCGTCTTTGATATAGCAAACTTTGCTATCTTGAAAGTCAATTTCGGGATTTTCGTATAGACTACACATAGACAAAAAGCGTGATGTGTCATAAATGCACGCTTGTATCGGAAATTCATCAGTAATAGATGCAATTGCCATAACTGTTTTCTGTGGACTGATTGTGCGAAGTTCCGAACCTGGCTTGAATACAACCGATGGGTTGATTGTTGCAAAATTCTTTAGAATTGTGAGCGTCTGTTCTGAAAGTTTCATAGTTTCTCCTTATTCACTTTTTCATAATATAGGCAATTGCCTTAGGTTTATAATATAACATTTGTATATAGATGTCAATCATTTAGTTCATGAAGACATCTATATTTACTTTGGTCGAAGTTTTATTAAACTTTTGCTTTACAGCTTCTTCTAGATCAATGCCGTAGCAACTAGCTAGTAGATCAAGAGTTATAAGAACATCGCCCATTTCTTCCAGTAGGTTTTCGAGTAATTCTTCTTCTGTATTTTTATTCCCGATAATACCATTTCGAGCTCTATAGAGTTTCTTTACTGCATTTAGTAGTTCACCAGCTTCACCTGAGAATTCGACGGCCCTGAATAGCACATCTACTTTATCAGAACCTACCCAGTGCTTTTGCCGTTCTGCATTCTTTTCTCGCAGTTCACGTAGAATACTCATGGTCTAATTCCTAACTTTTTCTTTTTGTAATTTTTTGGATTTGATTTTTTAGTCGAAGTAGGTGACGCACCTAGTTTTGCAATTGAGGACATATCACCCCTAAAGATATATGTACCTACATGGTTTAGTTTAATCCATGGGCACATATAAACTGAAAGACCAATTTTTCGTGTATTCCAACAAAAGAAATAATCCTCTGATAGATATCGGCGAGTTTCAGGATCGATTCCGCAATCAAAATATGCCATAATATCCTTAGAGCCATCAAAGTGTGCAGTTCGTGCATGGTCGGGCTTGTAGTTTAGTTCAGGATAAGCATTTTCATATATGTTAAAAGTAGTTTGTGGAATTAGCATGAAACCAGTACCTGCCTCTGCAACTTCAACTGGTTCATCAATTCTAAATGAAGATCCACCTACTACAGGATTAAAAACAAAATCTGATGCATATGTGCTTAGTTGAAACGGATTATCAGTAATCTTCTTCTCTACTGCTGCCTGAATCTTTTCCCACGCAATTGTTTTCTTAGGATATGGGGCAGTTATCACATGATATTTGTCTGGGTAGCTTACTTGAATGCCGAGCATGGAAAGCACATCATTGGCATTAAAACCAATATCAGAATCAATGAACATTAAATGTGTGTAGTCAGAACGTAGGAATTCATCGACGCAATAATTGCGCGCGCGGGTAATTAAGCTCTCATTAAAAAGATAATAGAAATTTACCCTAATACCATATTTAGCACACAGAGTAGCAAGATCGGTAGTAGACTTTGCAAAAAGACCTGAACAATTCCCACCAAACATTGGTACTCCAACGAACAAAGAGTACTTCCTAAGTTCTTCTACGGTTATTTCTAATTTCATCGAGTAATCATTTCCAAATCAGCCTCTGCTCGCAGGATTGCTTGTATTCTTAATATATCTGCTAGGATATCCCACGAACTGTCATGTAACTGAAACACTTGTTCCCAGAACTTTTCATCCTGAATAGGAATAAACGAGTTTACTTTAGGGAAGTCAAGTTTTGCATCAATAAATGTTCTTGTGTCTCGTACCTTCCAATGCGGCAGATACTCCTTTAAATGTAGTTCTTTCTGTTGCGACTCAAATAGTCTCCAAAGAATAGGAGGGTCAAATGAGTTCGAACGAGACCACCAATAGTTAATCTTGCCAGCATCAGTTAGATATGATAGAAAATCCAAGGTAAACTCTGACACAGTTTTATCAGATTTCAGTGGTAAAATCTTCTTTTGAATCTCGGGCGGTTGATCCTGCCAGAATTGTATAGTGCTATCATATACCTTCCATTGATATTTGTCAACCTGTTCCTTAACGGAAAGTTTGGATTTTTGCATATCGGCAATTGATCTTGTCGTATATGGGTTCGCTGAAATCATTTTATCAGTATCAAATACAAAATATGAGCAGTCAATAACTGCACAATCATATACATTAGTACCGAAAGTTTCAAAGTCGATGATGGCATGGCGCATTTATTTAATTCCTTTATGTACCGAAGAATCGTTCAATATTATCTTCCTCAACTACAGTAGCATGCTTCGTAATAGCAGCCGCGAAGATAGTTTCTAGTTTATGTTTAAAGTTTATATCTGAATTCTGTGCATAAGCCCTATCGGCGAGATCTTGCCTATCTGTAATAGTCAAGTTGCTAAATTCAGCAACAGCTTTGATGAACTCTTGCTTTGTTCTTACTACCCGTATGTACCGTTTTTTCATTACATCGTCGCACATCTCTAGTGCTGGATGATTGTTTCCCTTAGTACCAAAAACAATTAATGGCACACCTCGTACTAGCGATTCAAACGAAGTAATTGTAAATGTATCATAAGGTGCCAGCCCGACGAATGTACACAAAGAAGTAGAGATATGATTCATTATGACATCGTGTGGTTGATCAAAGAGTGTTACTCTAAGTGGGTCGGAAGCAAACTTAGCAAGATTTTTTTTACCATATTCTTTTATCTTTTCGTCTGATGAAAGATAAGCTGTCGTAGTAAATACTTCTGATTTATATTCAGTACCACTAAGAACTTCATGTATACCAAATGTTTTCTTGCCGGGATTCATTGCTGACACGTGTCGGATAATATCATCCGATACCTTTGCAATATGCTTTTGCTCGGTATAGATACTATGCAGAACATCGTCAGCTTTTAACTCGTCAAAATCCCATTCAGATCTGGTCTTTGCATAATATTTTTCAAACTTTGTTTTATGAAAGTCTGAAACACATAGCGCATAAATTGATCTTCTAGTAAGTTTATAGAATAGATTTGCATTGTTCAGATCGGTAAAAAAACCTGGCATTGCATGATTTTGGTATATAATAGGCACATCGACAATAGATGTGAGTTTAGAATATACCGAATTTACATCGTGATTTGAGAAGATTAGATCGGGCTTATACTTAATGATATCAGCATATAAAGACTCGAGTATTTCTTTCCTGCGAGTCTTATAATATGCTTTTACACCAGATGCTTCTAAATCTTTATTGTAAATAAAAACATTATGTTTAGTTTCATCTAAATTACTTGCTAGAGCAAATACGCGAGTATCATGCCCCATAGCAGAAACAAGTTTCATAGTACTCATCATAGAAACATCAATTCCACTATGGAACTTAGTTTCGGAAAGGTATGTTTTTAGGGTATATGGTATGAAATAAATTTTCATTTTGATTTTAACCAAGCATCATATTGTTCACGCCATTCTGGATATTCGTCTTTCAGTAGGACCCATTGCAGTTTAGTATCAGTATGTTCTGCCTTTTTATTCCAAATTACCCACATATAACTTATCATGCCGCCTATCTGTTCTTCCAAATTAACCGGCTCAATTTCTTTGCTACCAAAATTAACCCGATCCGATAAGATAATTATATCACTGGGTGGGTTATTTGTAAACAACTTATATCGTTTCATACCTTCCAAAAATGTCAATCTGACAAAGAAAGCAACGTAGTCATATTCGGCAACAAACTTTTCAGCAAGTTTCCTAGGTAAGTCTTTATGATAAGGGGGGTTTGTGACAACGCCATCATAATCTTCTATTTTAGGAAGAAGCATTGCATCATAACTAGTTTTGATCGGAAGCAATGCTTCTTTATAATAGTTTAAATCTGAGCAATGTAATGTATGTCCGTTGCGTTCTAACTCTATAGCAATATTGCCAAAGCCAGCACAAGGCTCGACTATTTTCTTGGGTACTTTTGTGTATTTGCAAAGAATATAAGTAGCAAGAGGCGGGGTTCTATACAAATCATTTTTATTTCTATTAGGGTCAGATTGATCTACACCAGAATAGATATGCTTCAAGGTCTTTGTCATAATATATCCATCATAAAGAAACTATTTATATAGATCTTAGTCTAGTTTATCTGAGTTCATAAACGTAACTGAAATATCCCCTACCTCTGATAACATTGGTCTTGAGATCTCATCCCACTTGATAGTCCATTTGGTATTGTGGGTATAAGGATCTGGTGAAACTACAACTCTTTTTATTCCAGATTGGATTATTGCTTTAGTACAATCTGGACATAGTGGCAGACCCAAAACATATATTGTCGAATCTTTAACTGATACACCACTACGAATCATATTTTTCAATTTTCAACCCTAGCTTTCTTAGAAGTTTTATACCACTATCATCTCTATACTCTATATCATAATATACTTCTTTTATCCCAGCAACATAAATTTGCTTTGCACATTCGATACACGGAGAATGTGTTACAAAAATTATGGCACCTTCCGAACTTTCATTAGATTTCGCAAGTTTTGCAATACAATTTGCTTCTGCATGCAATACTTCTATCTTAGTATTTCCATTTTCATCTTCACAGCTATTATCAAAACCTGATGGAGTCCCATTATAACCAATTGATAAAATTCTATCATCTTTTACTGCAATTGCACCAACTTTCAGTCTTTTTGCTTTTGATAATTCGGAAAATATATATGCAACTTTCATAAACGAAGCCTTAACCTCTTGTTTCATTTTTTAAGTCTACCCCTGACAAATGATTCTGGTATTGTATCATCTTTGGGTATTTGTCTTTCAATTATATCAGTTATAAGTATAAGCTTGCTCATTTAGATATCATAATCAAATTTTACATTCATTTGCTTTTCGCGGTCAAGTGGCTCGCCATATGAGTTTCGATAGTCTTGATTGCGCCGGATTGTTTCCTCTAGTAATGTAAAATCCCTGTCCTGTCCTCGAGCAAACATAACAAATGCAGCGGTATCTTTCACGAAGCAACTTCCACCGAAACCGGATCTTCCATCATGGCCTGGTACCATAGTATGTGAGGGTCCGATCCTTGGGTCAGTGCCTATGGCCTTTATAATGGTAGAATAATTGCTACCAAACTGTTCTACAATATCATGGAACTGGTTAAAGAATAGCACCTTCGAAGCAAGAAATGAATTCATACCATATTTTACAAAACTGGCTTCATCGGCCGTCATGTGATATACTGGGCAGGGTTTGCACGCACTATACTTCTCATAGATCTTTTCTAGTTCTTCAGTCCTAGCAGGCGACCCACCAAATACATGCATAATTGGATTTACAAAATCTTCATTTGCTGATTTTTCAGTAAGAAATTCTGGGTTGTAGATCACTCGGTCACTCTTTGCAAGTTCTTGTATGATGCTAGGTATAACGGTAGATTTTACTACCACGAGTCCTTCTGTGTGTAAAAGCAATTTTGAAATAGTATCAATTAATATACTAGCATCAATACTTGCATCATTACCCATTGGAGTAGGAACACATACAAATGACACCTGTATACCAAGTCCAACTAGACTATCTACGGCGGTGCCATATTTTGGATCAATGATAATTTTATCGCAATTGGTATCTGTAAAGCCATAATCAACCGCAGCCCCGACAAAGCCATGGCCGACAATCGCCATTTTCAATTTTTTCTTGCTCATATATTCCATCCGTTTTGTTTCAATATATTAATATAGTCGAATAATTCTCTAGTAGGTTCCCAACCCAGGGCTTTAGTCTTATTACTTACCACTGGAGCTGACATTCGGTTACCTCTGCGTTCTGGTAGATGTTCGATTGGTTGCTCAAATAGCTCTGCAACTTGCTGAATAGTAAACCCTGATGGATTACCGATGCCGTATTCATCACCGTGACCATTTTCACCGATTAGAACTAGAGCATCAACGATATCATCAATGTGTGTAAAATTGCGGGCTTGTGTCCCAGGAAGAACTACCGGTAAAGGCTTATTTTGTCTAGCCAATTCTTTGTATTTAGCAATAAGTGTAGCATATTTTCCATCACTTATTTCACGTCCACCATATACATTATAGAAATATGTTATAGCATAATCAAACCCATACCACTCAGCATATTGTTTTACTAACTCAGTATTTGATGCCTTTGACCAAGTATAGGGGCTTTGTACATAACCTGGGGTATGATCTGCATATTTAGTCGATGAACCAGCATAAATTAATTTAGACTTATTTTTCTGCACATATTTTAGTACTTCATATGTGCCAAGTTTATTGTATTGCCATACCAAGTTAATATCATCGAAGCTTTGTTCTACTCGTGAATATTCACCTAAATGAAATATAATATCGAACCGTATAGTTCTAAAAATATTATTAATCAATTCAGTAGACCCAGAAATATAGTTCACGCCTGGTACATGATTTCTTGTACTTCCAGTAAAATAATTATCCAATGATGTTACCGAATGACCCATTGAATATAGACGCTCACAAAGGTGGCTGCCAACAAAGCCGGCGCCACCAGTTACGAGTATTTTACTCATGAATATTATTCCTTCCTTCTGGATAATGTTTGATCTGAAACTCTGGAATTTCCTTTTGTTCAGGTGTATCAAAGTTAGCTACCAATTTCATGCCATAATTATTTACATCATGTACAATATCAACGTCTTTTTTAAGAATGGGTACATTTTGTCTAGCCGGTTGGCCGGTGTGTTTATTTACAATCTTATCTAGATTTACAAAGTGATGTATTCTACCATATCGTTCCATCAATTCAACACAGTCTGGGTGCATTTCGTAGAGCATCTGTGATTTACGCATTGCAGAATCGTCGGAATAATTATTATAGATTTCGGCGGTGTTGCCGCCTTTAACTGAACCAGTCTTAAGTTTACCACACAAGCCAAAATAGAATAACATTGTGCACATGCCTTCTTTTAGAGCACGAATTGAAAGATCTACGTCTTCGTTATATTTGCCCCGCCAACGGATATCAATATCATTATCAATCAAGAAGCATGACATGATACGAGTGTTTAGAATATAAGGAGGGTAGTCACATTTATCAACAGCAAAGAATTTATATTGTAGCCCCGCGAGTGCTATATTCTCAAACCGATCAACAAAATCTTCAGTAGAACTAAAAAGGCTACCGCCCTCGTCAACTCTATATCGCTTATTTCTGTGAAGCCTCCAGAACTCTGACATATTATCATCCATTAGCCAGTGGCGCTTAAAGCCATTTGCTCTAGAGTGTTCCCAGCACCAGTTACGAGCAGGACCTGATCCTTTACCGTGGTTGCTGAATGGTAGTTTCAACACCTTTGCTGGGTCAATGACAGCACAGTAGTTGTCATATTCTTGGGGCTCTACTGCAATATAGTATGGCACACCCATATTTTCTAGCGCTCTAGAGGTGTGGCGTGTTTCCCAGCGACCTTTGGAAATGATGTAAATAGGGTATCTTGGCAGATATTGATCTTTTTTGTCCTCAAGAATATATCGCTTAGACATGTTCTTTTCACGCTCTCTTACTGGAAACCAAACTGAATTGGTTCGGTCAGTAAGGCTTAAATTAAGCTTATCAGAAAACTCTTGTCGTGCCGCCTTTGTGCGAAATTTTATATCTAATTGTCTGCCCTCTTTTTGTTCCTTCTGTGAGAAACCTGGCATACCCGCAGCATACCATTGAGCATATGGATCGCGCCACATGTTCTGTAATTCTTCTACTGTATCAATTGTAGTTAGCATATGTTTAATCACCCATAAAGTTAAAGATACCACTGTTACTGTTATCGTTTTCTGTTTCATATATTATAGTTTTTGTTTTAGGAGACACGACGATACCAGATTGTTTGACGAATTCCTTGACATCTTCCTCAGTATCAAAGCTCATGAAAAGGCTTTGCCATTCCTCTGGAAACTCAGGGTCAACATTTTTAGGTTTTACAGATGGCTTGTATTCTTCAGGAACATCACCGAGAAAATCCCCTAGTGAGTTCTTGGAAAGATTATCTGCGGAAACGTATCCGACAAAATCTTCGTATTCTTCTGACGTATCAATTTCGTAATTCTTCATGTAATATATCCTTTATATACCGATTTTCTCTATATGTCAACTAAAGAAATCCTCAAGTGTATCAATTTTCTTTGATGACCAGTTAAGTGCGTCTAGGATGTTTTCGAGTGGTTTAACGAAAACCTTTTCAAACTGCAACTCATGATCAATATATTTGTCAAGTCCAAGTTCCTTTGGTAGGAAGCCAGGGAATGAAATAATATTTTCCATCAAAGGATTTGGTGTTTTCAGATAAACAAACTTTACCTTATCACCTGACTGAATTAACTCGTATTTCTTATTGAGACCTTTTTCTTTCATCATTTTATTGTATAGAATTGCACCACGTACGTGTATTGGACAACCTTTGAGATAAGATCCTGTTCTATCAGTATATTTAGCAATATCATCAGTACCAGAAACTTTACCAACCTGCTCTGGCGCCAAAGTAACAAATCGCTGTCTAAAGTCTTCAATAAAAGCCTGTGCTGTTTTTTCGTCCGAATTAAGAATAATACCAAAGGATTCCTTCAGCGCATCCCTGCATACTTCAGGTGTTGATGATCTAACCGATTCAATACCAGTGACTGAAATCTTGGGTGTTTCATAATGAACACCTTCCGAGTTTAAAACACTCATAATATAGCGCTTTTTAGCAACGAATAACGTTCTGTCGGTTATCTTTTCACGTTTCATTGACATTGCGTTTCTATATGCACCCATATAGTTAGCTAATTCTTCATAGCCATGCTGAATTGCCTTTTCAATCTTTTCCTTACAGACACTATCAATAAAGTCTTCACCGGCTTTTCGATCAATATCGGCACTGCCGAAAACCTTTACAATCAGTGGCTCAAGATTAACATAAGCGGAGTCTGTATCGCAGTAATAAACATAGTCAATGTCGTCTGTTTTTAAAACTTTATTAAGATATCCGTTAATTGACTTCTCAGCATATCTGATTGAAAGCTGACCTGATGTAGTAATTGCTTCTGCCATTTCTGCAATATAGTATAGGAAGTAACGGTTCGCGACGGCGCCGTATAAACTATTCATCTTTTTGTTACGACAGTCGCAAACTGTCTCCAGCATTTCTACTGGTATCGGACTATATCATCATCTTTATAAAGATGTTCCGCGCTTCGAGTTACCATTAGCTTGTAACCCTACTCCATATAGGATAGTCTCTGAACCTTCCCTTTCGGGCTTGGATGCTGATTGGCATATGATCTATAATCACTTAGCTTTCCAGCAGTTCACGGAATTTTCGACACGGGTCACCCCGTGAAGCCTCATGAATGTTTAAGGATTTTTATTGACATCTGTTTATTGTGCAGGCGTGTTGATATCTGTTTTTTATTTTCGATAAGTTCCTCTAGTTCTTCCAATGTTAAGTCTTCCAATGTTAAGTCTTCCAATATATTTCTTTCCCTTTATGTTTTTTAAGATCAAAGTCCGTGAGTTTATAGAAAAATATACCCAAATCATTTAGAGTTTTGCCTTGATTTTTCTTTCTGAATTCGTTTATCTCATTTTTACAGTTAAAGTGAGGTTTTTTGATTATCATATGGTTCAGTGCATTTAATGTATTATTACCTCTTTCTATGGTTATATAATAACCGTTGCCATGTAAAAAGTCAACTAAGATTTTTATGTTTGTAAAGATCTTATCATTAAAAACTGCAACTACAGTTTTTTCAGTACTTCTACCAGATTCAGGCCCGTGCCGGGTTTTATCTATTACGGTAGTTTTTGTTGCTTTTTGCTCTATTATATCTACAACACCCATCATTGCGTTTGCCTTGTCAATTCCCGGGTTATTTTCTAAGATCCTACCTCTGATATAATCATTTGGTATTTCATTTTCAGGTATACGTATTTGATGTTTTGTTTTTGGGTTGTAACACCATATACTATTCGAAAAATACTCTGAGATCTTTTGATTGGGACCACCTCCAATACGAAAGCCATCCGGTATAGAATCAACATCTTCTACATATTTTATAGTATTGGTTTCTTCATTATAACAGCATATTTTTCCCGGTCTTCCAATCTTTAACTTAGTTTCTTCGCTATGTTTATAACCGGTCCTATAAAATAAATGTATTTCTGGGTCATATTTTTCATCATCTTTGTTGATCCTAAAGCAGTTACGATCAGTGTCATTACAATCGAATACTATAATTGTGTTTTCTGTTCTTTTACCTATTGCATCTCTTACATCTTTAGTTCTTTTTCTTCCTTTATTAGATTTGCCTATGATGGAAGAAACATCTTCCCTAAGTTCTTCATATAATCTACTTGTTACTGTGACACCTCCGAAGTTTCTCATCATATTCAAGGCAAATGTCATAGAAACATTCCTATAAACTTTCCATAGAATAAGATGTGCTATAAAGTGTTGTCTCTCCGTGAGCAATATTTTATTCCAAGGATTTTTCCTGAAACATTCATATTCCTTGAACATTTCTGCGGCTCTTGGACAAATATGATGCCCAATATTTCTATCGGCATCATTACTTTCTCTACAGTGCTCTATAAACTTTATATATCTTTCTAATTGTCTTTTATCGTGTGGTTTACTTTCTAGTATTTCTTTATAAACAACCATGTGTTTCCCTATTATGTATAGTAGAATAGTATTTATATACAATAGAACCATAATAGGAGTTTATTATAACATTTTTTTTCTTCTTTGTATTTCTTTTTTTATCTCTTCGATTTCAGATTCAACTCGCAACATTTCCTTTTTGATTACTGAACGATTTGCATAATATTCTTGAATGATCTCTGGGATGATACCAAGTTTCTTATTAGTAAAATGTACACCATTTGCGCAAACTGAATAATCTTTATCATCGTTTTGATACTCGTCATTAAGAACCATGTCCTGTGAAACATATGCACGCTTATCCGCAACAAATGTTTCAGGTGACATATTATATTGTAACATTAGGTGTGGATACAAACTGTTAAGGTCAAACGAGACTACCCAGCGATGAACACCTGTGACTGGATCCTTTACATATCCACCTACCAATTCCCCTAGTTTGTCACCAGGACTACTTTTAACTGGTGGGATTAGTGACTTTTCCATAAGCTTACGATATAATGTTGCTTCCCAGATACCAACAGTACCAAACGCATCAGAATAGTTCACACCGCCGCCATATGCAACAGTAAGCACAAGTGCCAGCAAAGCGGTTTCTTCTTCCATACGTTGAATGAGATGCGTATCCACAAGATTATAATCAAGATACAGTTGTGGATTTTTGTTATACAATTCAGTGAGTGAGCCATATTGTGAATAGTCAAGTTTCTTAGTACCTAACACTGTATGCGCGATATGATCAAGTTTATATGATTCCTGAGTGCCATATTTATAGCCAAACTTTTTAAAGGCATCCATATAGTCAATAATAGTTACACCGGAGATATTATATGTTGATTGTTTACGGTTAAAGATCTCTCTGCTTGTCTGTCGGATATTACCCCAAGGCGATAATTCTCTAGCCTTGGCTTCACCGAAGAGACGTATGATACGAGTTACAATATATTGAATATCAAAATATTCTACATTCCAACCAGTGACAATATCTGGATAATCATTTTTCCAAATTTGCATAAATCTACTCAATAGTTGTAATTCAGTATCAAACTTCATAAATTGAATATTATCTGGATCAATACCTGACAGAGTTATAGTTTTATCATAATCCTTGCGACCTAATAGATGATATGTATCTGATTTTGATGATTTGATTGCAATAGAAGTAATTTCATTATCGGCTGTTTCCATATTTGGAAGTTTTTCTGAAATATCAACCTCAATGTCGAAGTTAAAGATATTAATCTGGCTCATATCAAAGTCAATATGCCCAGGATATTGTTCCTGTATGAACTGTGTAACATAATTAGAGGTACCGTAAATTTCAAGCCCATGAACGTCTTTATACCGCTCAACAAAGTCCTTGGCATCGTTCATACTATCAAATTTTTTGGGAGCTAGATATCTTTCACCGAGCAATGACTTGAAATTAGTCTCTTGTTTTGCATATTGATAAAGTGTAGGCTCAAATGTTATCTTTTTAGAGAAGCGACGACCATTATCATAACCTCTCCATAATATGTTACTACCATAGCGTTCGACTGATGTGTAGAATTTAGACATCAAATTCCTTTCAATAATGTATGTAATTTGTTCCACCATAACCCATGGATAGGGTTAAGTCAACTACTTTATGCCACCAACTGAGTAAAATTCTTGACTTTTTCAAATCGTATGTGATTGTCAAATTTTTCACCAAAGGTTTCACCGCGGTGACTAATGACGAAAATGTTATCAGTGGCATGTGTCTTATGGAGAATATCGATCAGAGCCTCAACTCCCGCAGAATCTGAAGCGGAATCTAAAGTTTCGTCCATTATTAATAAATTAGTTGATACTGAGTTCCTGAGCTTTGCAATTGCTCTCCATGTAAACATAATACTCAAACTTATGCGCATCTTCTCACCTTCAGAGAACGAAGCAAACGAGAACGCATCTCTAAATCTACTCTTAATAGTTTCATTAAAATTCTCATCAAGGTTAAAGTCAACGAAAAGTTCAAACTCAGAAAGATACTGATTTATAAGTTTATTCATAATTGGTATGTATGTTCTAATGATACTAGTCTTAATTCCGCCATCCTTAAGCATAGAAGCAACAATACCCAGAGTTTCTCTTTTTTCGTATAACTCAGTTTGTTCGATTTGTTTTTCCGATAAATGTTTATTAAACTCTAGTATTTTACTTTGATCAATTTCTTCTACCTCTTTTTCGGCACCTTCTAGTTCTTTTTTATATACCTTTAATTGATTCATAATTATCTTAACCTGTAGACGGTGTTCATTTGCCTTATTATGAAATTTCTGAATTTCATCTTCTATATTTGATATCTCAGAAAGTCTAGTTTCTACCTCTAGTTTCTTCTGGGATAATTGTTCTAGACCAGTATGTATCTCCGAGGATTTGAGATTACGCTCGGTTACTATTTCAGACTTAAACTCATGATCAATACCTTGCTTACATGTCGGGCAATTATCATGCTTAGAATAAAAGTCAATTTCCTTTTTATATTCTCGCTCTTTTGTTTCCAATTCCAAAAGAAGAGTTTTTACTTTTTCATGAAGTTGCTTTTGTTTCTGTTTATCATTTATAGTGGAACTTAGTTCTGTTATCTGCGCTTCAAACATTTCAGTATGAGATTGCTCTGTTTCAATTTCAACTAGATTTTTTGATATTTTTGACTTAATCTTTTCTACTTCTGTTTGTTTCATTCGTTGAATTTCTTCATTATGATCTTTAGCAGAATCTATTTTGGTCTGAACCAAATCAATCTGGTAATTATTTTCAGTTATAAGTGCTTTATTTTCACTGATTCGTTCCTTAAGCAAAGTATTCATCGTGCTAAATACTTGTATGTCCAATAGATCTTCAATGATTTCTCTGCGTTGTCCAGTTGGTAGTTCCATAAAAGGAACATATGTAGCACTACCAAGAATTACAATCTGCGAGAACGATTTAAAACTCATCTTAAGAATATTTTGTTCTAGATAAAGTTGATAATCTTTAGATGCTGCATCTTTATTTAAGAGATCATTGTTCTTCCAAATCTCAAAAATTCCTGGCTTCATACCGCGACGAATCATATACTTATCCGAGCCAATTGTAAAATCAAGTTCTACTAATAGTTCCTTACCATTAACGCTATTTACTAACTGTGGCTTGTTGATCCTACGGAACGGTTTATTGAATAATGCAAAAACAATTGCCTCAATAAATGTTGACTTGCCCGCACCATTTGATCCTGATGTAAGTGATGTTTTATACTTGTCAAGTTCTAATTCAATAAAATTATTACCTACTGACATAATATTTTTATATCGTACTTTAGTAAATTGTATGTGCATTAAAGATTCATTGCCTCTATATAAAGTTCGTCAACTACACTCTTAATTCGTTTTTTATCTATATTAGTTTCTACGGAGTCTATGTATGAATGAAGTATATCTTTGGTATCTTTTGCTTCTTCCATCAATTCATCAAGGCCTGCGCCTGAAAGGTTCAATGTATCTTCTACAGATTTAATATCAGCTGCGCCGCATTCATTCAAGCGGTTGAGAAACATATCATACAAGTAAGGATTTGATCGGTTCTTTACAAGAACCTTGATGTAACAGTCCTTTAGCATAGAAGTATCTAATGCAGCTATATCATCAATAGCTAGATCCGTATCATCATAGTCGATCTTATGATATATCCTATCACTGTTTTCAACGAATGTCAACTCTCTTGTTTCAGTATCTAATACATGAAACCCCTTCTTACAAGCATAGTCTGACCAGTTCATCTCGTACTGCGCACCAAGATACTTGACATTTCCATACTGGGATTGATGGTGGTAATGGCCGGAATATACAGCTTCAAAGTGATCAAACTGCTTATAATCAAAGCCATGGTCACTTACTACACCTTTCATCATTTCAAAGCCCTTGAGATCAAAATGACCACATAGTATATGAGCAGTTGATTTTTTTATTTTAGTAAGAGCAACTTCAGTTGTTTCTTTTACTAACCATGGGCACATCATAATTCTAGTAGTACCGAATTCAAGCTCGACTGGCTCGTTTTCGTAAACTTGAATATTATCATATTCTTTTAGTAGCAGTGAAACCGAGTTTACTTCGTTTGATGTAGTCCAGAAAGTATCGTGATTGCCTAAGATTGCATGCATCTGAATATTTTGCTCTTTTAGAACATCAAAAAAGAATTCACGGGAACGTTTTAATGTATAGAAATTGATATACTTTCTACGATCAAAAATATCACCCAGATGAAGCACTGTATCAATTTTATGTTCTTCAAGATAAGGAAAAAATTGATTTGTAAAAAAATTATCTTGATGCTGTAGAAATATTTTTGAGTCGCTGCGGGCACCTAGGTGTGAATCGCAAAGTAGTGCTATTTTCATATTGTGTGTTACCGCCTTTCATTTTTTATTATTTAACTTATCTTCATAATCTTGAATAAAGTTATTGATATAATCCACATCAGTATTTAAATACAATGAAACATCATCACCTTCGTATGTGCCACCATTTGAAATCATCGATTGTGATGATTTATAGCGAACATACATTTGTTTCTTTTCCTTTGCGATCCTGCGAAGAAATGCATACCAAATAATCTGAGTAAAGTATGCAAATGGATTTTCAGTTTTTTCTGGATTAAAGTTGTGCATATATAATAGGCAGTTCTCTACTCCGTCCATAACCATGTCTTCTTTATATGTGTAGCCACTGAAGTTGGGTTTTGATGCAAGTCGGGTTGCTATTTGCCATATACAATCACCTATATAGTTAGGCACCCGAGGTTTTTCGTCGTCGGCGTCCTCTGCTTCCTTGCATGCTTTCTGGTAGGCAACCAATGCCTCAAAAAAATCGCGGTTGTTCACATAATTCTTTTTTGCTCGTCTAGCCATTATTATATCCTTTTTCTTTATACTATATACCAATCTATATGATTTGTCAACCAAAAGAAACACTTAGAAAAAAGTTCAGTTGGTGTGCATTATTTTGTTGACACAAGCTCAACATATGTTATAATTGAATTAACATTCATATAATGGAATTCATATAACTTTAGTTATCCTTTATAGATATGTTGAGCTTGCTCTGGAATATAGTATCTATAGATTAATGTTGTAAATTTTGAATGGGAATTGCTCAGCCGCGTACATTTCAATTCTTGTTCTAAAATGCTTCAGCGTGTAGTTGATGAATGAACCACCAGAAAGGTCATCGGCAATATCATATAATGTTGCGTCGTCAGACCCATTGCCCTTGCGCAATGTTCTACCAATTGATTGTAGGGTACGAATTTCAGACTTGCCGCCTGATACAAAGATAGCTACATCTAGACGCTTCAAATTAACTCCAGTAGAAAAGGTACCCGAAGACGCTAAAATGTTGTGTTGTTTGATAGGATCATTTTCCACTAAATGTCTGATTCGTTCTCTATCATCGCCTGATGTAGAGCCGTGTATATAGTGAAGTACTCTGCCTTCTTTTTCTAGTAATGGCTTGAGTATATCACCTTGATTTTCAATCTGATCAAACAAAATTAAATTATTTGTTTGATCAAGCGACCAAACAAGATTTCGTATAAACATATTACGTTTGTGATTTGAAAACAAAAATGCTCGTTCGGCGGGATAACGTTTGGCATTATCAGTTTTCTTTATTGCCTGGTTAAAGGCTTTTTTTGTTTCTTTGTCATAGGTAAGAACAAGTGCCTTTACATTGAAGTTTGCTACGGTTCCTTGATCGATAAGATCCTTTGTAGTAACAAATCTGCGTATCGGCCCGAAAACACCTTCTAAGATAAGTCGGTGTGTCTTTGAATCGGAACTTATAGTACCAGTAAACCCGTGGCGGTAATATGCTTCATCTAACTTGGACATAATAGTCTGAAGTGATTTTGCAGCAAACAAATGGCATTCATCACCAAGTATCACGCGAAATTGATCGAACCATTCCTTGGGTTGCTTTATCAAACTTTGCCACGTGCTTATGACGATCTGCTTTCGGGTGTTTTTGTCGACTCCGCCTTGTATCTTATAGATAGTGTCTGGATCACATCCATAGTCTATGAAGTCGCCTGCCATTTGGTGCACAAGACCAATTGTAGGCACAATTATTAAAGTTCTGTGGCCATATACATTATAGTAGTGTTGTTGAATTAGATACTGAATAAAACTTTTGCCACTACTTGTTGGGCTTAATGAAAGTGATCTGTTTGATCGTAGTGCATTGAGTACATATTCAATTTGATAATCACGGGGCTTTAATTTTGCACCTATTTCTTTTACGAGTTCTTCTACATATCCATCATGTATTTCTTCTGTAGGATTGAAGTCTTTTTCTATTTCAAGATCATAGTCTCGGTCATCACAGAACTTTTTAAGATATTCTGTAAGACCAGCCAACAAGTAAGGCTTCATGGGATTATATAAGCGGATATATCCATCCCAAACTCTACTTTTATATTTTGGAGAGAACTGATAGCCTTCCGGTCTAAAGGCAAAGTAATTCATGAGTTCTTGGCGAATACCTGGATCAGCAGTTACTCGCATATTTACCGCATCAACTTTTTCAATCTTTACTATATCTCTCATATCATACCTTTTAGTTTTACATGCCGCCAGCTTGGAACTTGGCCCAATCTATAGCGGCGCGGATGTAGAAGTTACGACTATTTATTTGCTTTATGATATCTTCTAGATAGGAAGCAGTCTGAACAAAATAATCAATTTTAAGACTTAGATCAATGATGTCTTGATCGGCATCAATATATCGTGAAACTTCTGATTTCATAATCTTCAGTGGGTTTGGCTTCCAACCTCTTACTTTAAGATCTTCCTCAGCCATTGTGCCAGTGTAATACTCATGCTTAGCCATTTCAAGTTCTTTTAATTGAGCACGATATTTTTTAACCCTAAGCATTTCTTTTACATAAAAGGTGTAATATTTGTTATGCAATTTTGGTATTTTAAGTGCTTCATTACCAAGATCAATTTCGTTAATCTTGGCATCAATTGACCACATCTCATTTATATCTTCAAGTGTTAGTGCCATGCTATAATAGTCTCCATTACAATCAAATTACATTATAATACTAAGTGTTTGAGATGTCAATTAAAGTTTGTTGATACTGAATGAATCGTACTGAAAAGTTGCCGTTACTTCAGGATAAATTAGATCAGATTGTGTCGTATCAAGAGCAATATCAGATATACTAATTGGAAAACAGTTAACAAACCTTACTTCTAGATTTAAATTTTTATGACTATTAAGAATCTGAATTGTGATATCTGAATCAAGACCCCCGTCAGATTCACTTATTCGTTTGAATTCATTAAAGTCTCGTGGAAATGTCGTGTCACTAATCCAATTATATATCTCAAGATAGTTGCTCATATTTTCATCAATAATAAATGTAAGATCAAGATTTGAATAATCCAACTGATCGGGTGATCTAAATGTCTTACGGAATGGGTTTTGAACTTCAACCGGCTGTGCACTTATACCAGGGATATTTGCTCTTTGGACAAAAAACTCAACATTCGGAAGTCGCTTTATTGCTACTCTGAACTCTAACGGGGAGAGAAAATTTGTAATCATTGCAAAAACTCCTGTTGACATTTTAACCGAATCGGTATATGTTACTATTTATAAACAAAAGGATAACATTATGATTTACCGACTTTTTATAGATGACGAACGAGATCCACGAGATGTGACATGGGGTAAGACCTGGCAAGAAAATGCAATGTATCGCCAGGATGATTGGGTTATTGCACGAAATTGGTTTGATGTGATTGATATTGTTGTATCTTCAGGGTTTCCGGAAACCATCAGCTTTGATCATGATCTAGGTAAGGATGAGCGGACAGGATTTGATATAGCCAAGCGTCTTTGTGAAATGATTATGGATGGTGTTCATATACCAGATGATTTCCGCTACTTTGTTCATTCTAAGAACCCAGTAGGTGCAGAAAACATTCACGGGTATATGGATAACTTTTTGGAACAATATAATTCTGTTGACACCTGATCCGAATCAGTATATGTTGATCATATAAACAAAGGAATAAAATCATGAAATATGTAACAATTACAATTGCAATTCTTCTGTCTGCTTGCTCAACATACGATAATGATCTTCAAGCGCATCTTAAAGCTGAACAAGATTTTGCTGCACACCAAGCCTATCTTGAATACCTCTACACTAATTATGATCCTGAATATGTTGATGATTGTTTATACTACGAGCTTGAATGTGAATTTAATTAACACTTGGCATGAATCGGTACAGATTAGGAGTTTTCAATGACAATATCTAAATTTCTAGTCGGCGGTGCAGTGCGCGACATGCTGATGGGCAAAGATCCAGAAGATCGCGATTATGTTGTCGTTGGTTCTACCCATGATGAAATGGCTGCAGCCGGCTTTGAAAAAGTCGGCGCTGACTTCCCAGTTTATCTCCATCCAGAGACAGGGGATGAATACGCCCTTGCGCGCAGGGAAAAGAAAACAGGTACTGGTTACCTGGGCTTTACTTCGGAATTTTCGTCTGATGTAACTTTAGCCGACGACCTTGGTAGAAGGGACCTTACGGCCAACTCAATGGCAATGGACGAAGATGGTAATGTTGTTGATCCTTTCAATGGTGCTGTTGATATCAAAAATAAAGTTCTACGTCACACTTCAGACGCTTTCAAAGAAGACCCAGTTCGTGTTCTGCGACTGGCTCGCTTCCGTGCTCGCTTCGGTCCAGAATGGAAAGTTGCTCCCGAAACTGCTACTCTGATATCCCAGATGGCAAAAGCAGGTACTCTGAATGAACTGACTTCCGAGCGCGTCTGGAAAGAACTGAGCCGCGCAATGATGGAACCCCATCCTCGATTGTTCTTTGATACTCTGCTGGAAACAGATGCTCTGCATGTAGTATTTCCAGAAGTATACAGACTGAAGACTGCGCTGGAATCATTCCGTTGGCATCCAGAAGGTGACGCGATGGAGCATTCACTTTTAGTTCTGACTGCTGCTGCTCGTGCAGGGTTTGATTTGGAAACTCGTATGGCTGCTCTGGTACACGACTTTGGTAAAGGTCTTACCCCACGTGATAAGTTGCCTAAGCACTTCGGCCATGATGTAAAGGGAGTTCCTGTAGTAGAGTACTTCTGCAACCGGCTGAGTGTGCCTTCTAAGATGCGACAGAGGCTAATGGCAGTGACAAAATTCCACATGAATATGCACCGCCTGGATCAACTGAACCCAAAAACCTATGTGAAAATGTTCACTGAGATGGGTGCTTTCAACGACCCAGTAGTAGTAAATCTGCTGCACCGATTGGGCCAAGTAGATGAACGAGGTCGTCTGGGTAGTCAAGATGCTAATGTAGATCATCTGGTAAAAGTAGTGAATGTGTTCAATGCTGTTCGTGCAGTAAAGTTTGCTGATGTCTTTCCTGATGGCGAGACTAATGTGAATAGAATCAAGGACGGTATGTTCCGTGCTCGTGTTCAGGCAGTTAAGTCCGCCTGAATATAAATAGAAAGAAATAATTGGAAAAGGAGTTACTCTATGCTTTCTTTCAAGCAACATATCACTGAGAACTATAAGAACTTTATCGGTGCAGAATCAAAGCCGCAAAGAGAACAGTGGGTAGATCAAGCTTGGAATATTTTACAGAAATCTTATGCGCCAATTGGTGGTATTAAAGGTTCTGGCTTTGGCTCTAAGCAGGATATGATCGATAAGTTGCCGTTTTGGAAACTATATACAAAAGGTGACAAGCTTGTTGCAGCTGCTTTTTACAAAGACAAAGGTGGCCGTAAGAGTGTTGCAATTGCCACAGATGGTTCTGATCTTG